>JAAUXT010107332.1_pt1 | contig 12836 bp, 16 predicted proteins | sample 7278171 | NCBI WGS metagenome assembly JAAUXT01 (sample SAMN14350112, study PRJNA611818) | marine sediment metagenome | isolation source: surface marine sediment (1.8m) | place: French Polynesia: Moorea | collected 2018-08
ACACAGGCCAAGGTGACGCCTTGTCCTGATACACACAGACACACACACACACACACACACACACAGAGGCCAAGGTGATGCCTCCTCCCCGACACACACACGCACACACACGCACACACGCACACACACACACACACACACACACACAGAGGCCAAGGTGACGCCTCCTCCTGATACACGCACACACACACACACACACACACAGAGGCCAAGGTGATGCCTCCTCCCGATACACGCAGACACACACACACACACACACACACACACAGAAAAATTTCAATTGGCTGGCGACCCGCCCTTTATTTGGTTGACCATGTGAAATTTTCTGCTGCCCCTGAAGTGCAGCTCAATGGCGGTTAATCTGAGCCGAGAGACGGCTCCAGCTCCTCAGCTGAATCCTGCGGACCTGGGGTCTCGCTTCACTTTGGCCAATTTCCCACCGGGTGCGCCACGCGCCGCCTGTGTCCCTGTCCAGCTCCGTGACACAGCGCTGTGACACGTGCAGTGCGACCCCGGTCTCAAACACAGCGTGTCCGGGGGGGGGGTGATCCTGGCGTCGGACACCGCACGCATCTGGGTGACCCAGCCTCACACAGAGAGACGTCGCATGCGTTCTTCTTCCGGTGTGACCCAGCCTCACCTTACCGACCCCGGTCTCAGAACGCAGCGCGCGGCGCATCCAACGTCACCCAACCCACAGAGAGAGCGCACGTCGCATGCGGCACTGTGACCTTGGCGCCAGACACAGCACATTGTGCCTCCAGCTGGTGTGATCCAGCCTCACTCCAACCTCAGAACGTAGAGTGCAGACAAGGCACACATCCGGTAAGACCCAGCCTCACCCAAGCGACCCGGCCTCAGAACGCAGCGCGCGGCGCACCCAGCGCAACTCCCCCTCAGACGCAGCGGACACGCCTCGAGCCTCTCGACGTGTCCGCGCGGCCACTTCACCTCGTGTCGAGTGGACAGCTCGCCTCTCGACCGGTGCCCGGGGAGCGGGTCTGGGCAGCTGCGTCCTCCTGCTGGACAGCGCCGGCTGGACAGCGCCGGCTGGACAGCGCCGGCTGGGGCCGCTCCAGGGTCAGGGCCAACCCGTCCCGTTTTTCACAAGTTTCCAACATGACAAAGTTTACGAATCCAAAGTAACGATCACCTTCCCCACAACCAAAATACCAAAATAAAATTGTGATCACCACATGTATGTGGAGGATTCTACTTCTGACTGTGACAAGTTGGAACGCATGGGAGAGACAGACAGACAGGGACAGACAGACAGACAGACAGACAGACAGACAGACAGATAGACAGAGGGAGACAGAAAGGGGAGACAGACACAGGGGGAGAGAACGGAGAGAAAGTAAGACAGAAAGACAAAGAGAGAGAGACCGAGTGAGAGAAAGACAGAGAGAGCGAACTGCAAGTGGAAACACACACACACACACACACACACACACACACACACACACACACCGGATCGGGTCCAGGGGGCCCAATGTGACCAGCCCCCCCTCCTTTCCTTGACCCCATCAGTTGGTGTGGTGAGCTCACAAGATGATGTTTCTCTCTGATGAACGAAGCACCTCGCGTGTCCCGTGCACGATTGAAGCGGGGCACAGATCACTGGTTTCTGGGCTTCCCTCCCCCACTGCGGCCTTCAGCCCCTCCGAGCTGCGGCAAGGCATGAAAATTTAAGGACCCTGTCCCCCATATCAGGATGTATTTACACTTGTGAAGGCAAAAGAAGCTGATAAGCAGTTCTCTGTCAGTGGGAGACCCATCATCACAGGCGTTGAGGACCCGAGGAAATGTTCATATCTCCAGCACCACCACCCAGCGGGCCACAGGCATGCGTCAACGTGGCTGTTTCCGAGGCAACCCGCGGGAAGATTTAACGCTTTGATACTGACCCATTCATAGATCTCTATCATACGTAAATGGGGACATTCTGAGTGGAGGCACGTCCGTACCTTTCAGTTAATGTCACTGCCTTCCCCCATTCCGCTGCTATTTACTGTTCGCAGACTTAACCACTGCTTCGCCGGCCATTGGCTAAATGGATTTTCTCCGCAGTCTTCTGTCTGCACTGGTTTGGCCGCTTCATGTCTGTTTGTTTCAGGCGCGACGCCCACGCCTGTAGCGCTCTGAACAGATCTGCACAGTTCGTCAGGGGTGGGCCCCCCTGATCTTGCGCTGCATGAAGGCAGCCTTCCGTGGGGGGTGGGGTCCCTCACCCTCTGACCAGATCCCTGATCCACTTCAAATTCTGTCCTTGCGCAACGATCTGCATTCTGAGTGGCTGTTGCCAGGGTAGTCACTGCACTTCTGAAGTGACTTTAAATTTCAAGATACAAGCTTGTTCCCTTGGAGTTTGCATCTTAGGTGCAGTAATTCAAAGGGGCATTGTCGCCAGCTCGTTGTGAGCGCGTATCGTTGCTTCACACGAGCCGCGTCACGCGTCTCGTTGCCATCAAAGACGATAGGCATTGTGTCAGCTTGGTTCAAGAAGCAGTGTCCACTGCGATACCCTGGGCCTCAGTGCATGACACGTGCCTCAGGTGCAAACCTGGCCTGATGCGTCTGGTAAAATCCTGGCCAAAAGCTTTCTGTGTGAACTGGTGTGAACCCAGTCTGACACATCTGGTGTGAACCTGGCCTAACGCATAGATCCTGACGCCTCCCGTGAGAACCTTGTCTTGTGAACGAAACGCATCCTGTGTGAACCTGGCCAAATGAAACCTGTGTGAACTGACCCTGACCAATGTGAACCTGGCCTCATGCACGTGGTGTGAATGGAATGCACGTGGTGTGAACAGAACGCACATGGTGTGAACAGAATGCATGTGGTGTGAACAGAACGCACGTGGTGTGAACAGAACGCACGTGGTGTGAACGGAACGCACGTGGTGTGAACGGAACGCACATGGTGTGAGCGGAACGCACGTGGTGTGAGCGGAACGCACGTGGTGTGAGCGGAACGCACGTGGTGTGAGCGGAACGCACGTGGTGTGAACGGAACGCACGTGGTGTGAACCTGGCTGCTCACGTGATTAAAAGCGAGGAATTTCCCCCGGGAGACGCACGAGCCTCGGAATCCTCGCCGCTTCGTAATTGAGACGCAACTCCAATTCAAATGCAGCCGAATGTTTCAGCGCAGCCGCAGACCTGAGGCCCCGTTCACGTTGGGTGCGACGTGCAGAAGGGCGCAATGCATTCATGACAGGCCTCAGGGATAGACACGTCACGTAGCAGTGTGAGAAGGCGTTTCAGCGTGTGAAAGTGTGAAACAGGCCAAACGCGTGAGTTTGCATTACAGTGCGAAGCAGACCTCAGGGTTGTAACGAGTAACGAGTGACCACGTTAACAGGATAAAGGGCTGCAAGGCATCAAGCTGAGGGTTGCGATGTACGGCACGCTGAGAGTCAGGGAGGCCAAATGCTGCAATGCGTTGCGAGCCTGGTGCAAAACTTGCCAGTTTATGCAGCAGCCCACAACGCGTCCAGTGTGAAGCAGATCTGTAACGCGTGACTGATCCAGTATGAAACGGACCTGGAATTTGCAGAACGTGATTTTCCCTAGTCCCTCAGTCTTTGAAGCCGCACGGTCTGAAGCGATGGATCTCAATAGAAAAAACGTCTTCTGACGTTTCGGCTTCAGGACCAGTTTAATCAGCGTTCTGTCTCTTCGTGTACGCATGCGCGTGTGTGACAAAACCACGACGCTGCGAGGCAAAATCCCCAGAGTTAATTTGAATTTGATGCGCAGCTCAAGGGCAAAAGAGAAAAAGAGAATTTCATGAGGGGGATTCCAAGGATTGGTGTTTCCCTGGGTGCAAGGTGTGTCACGTGTCCATTCGTGGAAATAGGCCCTTGGTTGCTGGAGGAGTCTGGTGGCTTGGTTGGCTGATGTGTGGCTGTCCTGTCCTCGCAGGGCCAGTCTTGGTTCGTTTTGTCCCAGGTGCATCTGCATTGCATTTCTCTGCGTATGACACGCCAGAAGCTACGACGCTTGGTTGTGTGGAGACGGGCGTTACCCATGACACGTGTTTGTGTCACGTGTTACACGAGGCCTGCGGTGCGCGCGCATGACGGATGGGGATCCATTACACGTGATGACGTCATGACGGATGGTTGCCCTCGCAACGCGAGTCAAAAGTCACGTGTTCCCGCGGCGTTTCGTCGGGGCCCAGAGACACGACGCCCTCGCGTCACAATGACAGAGCGAAGCCCACAACGAGACGCATGCGTCAGTCTCAACGCCGCCCTCGCAGTCTCAAGCATCTCAGCGCCTTGACGCCGTCCTCTCAGCAGGTGGCGCCTCAGCGCCACCCCCCAACAAACTTCCTTTTCGAAAGTGTCCAAACACAAACTTCTGACAGGTAAAATTCTCACAGCTGAATTGTTGCGCTGAATTCCACTGTTGCGCGCTCAAACGTTTGGGTTTGGACGACCCAGCCAGTCCTTGAGATTGAATTTGGTTCCGCCAGGCCAGAGCGGCCCCACCAACGCTTCAGCACTCCGTGCTGCAAGGACGGCACTGTTGCCATAATGCAGGGACGGCCCCGCCCAATTATGCTCCCAGTGATTCGTCATAAGCGACGAAATGAGAAAGTTGCCAGTCACTGCTGTTCACCTCCGAGCGGATCCAGGGAGGGACAAGGAACATCCACCCACCCTCTGTGTGTTCTGGTGAAGTTTTTGTAAAGCCGCCTCTCCTCGGCAGTTGCGTCCAAGTCAGGTCAGTTGGCCCCCTGTGTGAACGCGATGTTCGGACCCAGAACTCCATCGTCAGGCCCGTGGTTCCGGTCCAGAGCCCCACACCAACGCCACTTCCGGTGCAGATTCTCAGACCGAGGCCACTTCCGGTCGAGAGCCTCAGACCCAGGCCAGTCCTCCTGGATCCAGCACAATCCCCAAACAAGGTCAACTGCTGCAGTAGCAGATGTTGACACCTGCTGCACCAGACTCGTGGAACTCCGCCTGTTTCCCGCTGGACGCGTTACGCATTGCGTCTCTGCATTGGCGAGTTTTAGCAACATTCCGCGCAGTGCCCAAATTGCCAGATCAGTGGCACAGAAGGAAGAATTTTCCGAATTTTCATGCTGCTGAACAGCACTTGTAGTGCACATCCCTTTGTGAAACGTTCTTCACACACACAGAACGACAGTGCAAACAACTCACATACCACTTGCGTGACAGAAGTGAGTTTCTACACTTGAACACGACACTTAGTGTCACACACCTCTCACACCTGTTCACTCCAATGTGAATGGGTGTGTGAAACCCTGACTCACACACCCTCAGGAGTGCAGAGACTGACATGACGCACCCAGTGCAAGACGAGCCCCGGGACAATCATGGTAATTGCGCTCGTTGTGCCGTGAATCGACACGACACGCAGGGGTGCAGTGTGTACCGTATTCACCCGTGTGCAAGACGCACCAAAAATTACTGAAATTTTGAATCCAAATGAGGGTGTGTCTTGTGCATGGGGGATGAGACTGCAATTGTTTCATGGGGAACTTAACACTGCAAATCAAGGTGAATTTTGGGGTGAATCTGTTGTTGGGTGAGATTTTGACACGGGTGAATACGACAGGCACCCCCGTAGGCTGTCTCACCAGAACGCGAGCACAGAGAGAGCTGCTCCGACACCGCCGCACGTTACGTGTTGGCGAATCAATCAGCTTTGATCAACAAAGCGTTGTAACTCTTTCCACAGCTTCGAGACATAAATTTGTCAACGTCTTTCCTTGCCCGCTGAATTCCTTCCACGCGAGGCATACAAAGTCAGCTGAATGTGTGATAAAGGTCTGTGGATCACAGTGCATCAAATTGGTGCTGCAGGCAGTGGTGCAGTGGCGTCATGCAGGGAGGGTTCACACCGGGTCCACTGTAGGGTGCAGTGGCGTCAGGTTGGGGTCACACCAGACCAGCGTTGCGTCACCTCCCTGTTCAAAACTCCGGACGTGCTGCATCGCAACAAATGCTTTGTTTTGCACACAACAATGTGAATCTGGCGATGGGACTCACACGTGGCTTGGTGTTTCGTATATTCCCATCCCTGTCGAACACAAGAACCTGGTTCGATGCTCAAGGTGAACTTCCTTGCACACGATCTGACGGACCTGCGTGCAATACGCCCAGGAGCATCGGAGCCGAAAGACGTCAACGCCGTGAAGATTCACAAAGTGGTCCCAACACCCACTGACAAAAACAAAATCTTCCCCTTCTTGACTGAGGGTGCATTCAAGATTTGGTCTCAGAGTCAAGACCCGTTGGGAGTGGAATGCAACAAAATGCAAAATGCAACAGCAAAAACGTAACCTGCAGCGTCAAGTACCATGGATGCGTGGTGCATTTTTCCGAGATCAGACATCAAGGGAACGTCTGCTCCTCAGCTGCCCCTCTGGATCCACCCTGGAGCTCCAGGCAAAACAAAGGACCTCCTCGTCTGTCTTTCTGTCTGCACCTCGAGGCACACTCAGTGAAACCTTGGCGGGTCTGGTGAAGCATGCGTCTGCAGAGGGAAGCCTGTTTGTTCCATGTTGGGTGCATCGTCCTTTGCGTTCTTGTACACACACGGGTGCTACGCTGCGAGGCTAACGTGGCGCTTGTAGACTCACATGTAGGCACGGACGCTTTTGTGGGGGTTACTGTGGTTAGGGTTCAGAGGTGCACAACGACTCACACAGCTGTTGTTGTGGACGCGGGTACACGCCGTTATAGCTCACGCCGATTGGAGAGGTGAGATGGGAAAAGCACGCACACATGAGAGCACGCACACACACCAGCACACACACCAACCCCTCACACACACACACACACAGCACAGACAGACTGACAGACTGACAGACACACACACCAACACGCACACCAGCATGCACACCAACACACACACACACACACACACACACACGCGACCTTCCTTCCCCCACGTGAGAGACTTCGCGCTCCACTGTGAGGCCCGCAGATCGAGCGGCCCATCTCTTCATCACCTCACAAAGCGCTCGCTGATGCGCCGAGGCGCGGGGCGAGTGACGCCGCGTCCCTCAGCGACAGCGCCGGGTGCAGAGGGGCCACTTAATTCTCCCGATACCATCGCGGTGCCGCAAGGCGCCCTCTAACCCCGTGCTCCGTCAGGCTCAGTTCACACTGCACGTCTCAACGCTTGTGACGCAGCACTGAACAGTTACAGGCACATGCTACGTTTGTCGCGTCCATGCAGTGCAAAACGCAAGCAGGCTGAGGTCTGCGCAGCGACGCAACGTCGTTTGACGTGCCGTAGATCTATTCACCTGTGTTTGAGTTGCGTTGAAGTAAAGAGGCACCCCAACTTTTGCATGCACATTCTGACAATGAGGATCCATTGAATCAATGACAAAATCCTTCCCAATTGGGATTGCAGGACGCAGCCCTTGTTTCACCACCCAACTCAATTGGGGGTCAAAACAATTGTGTACTTCTCAAGGATGGACACGGTATTCAGGGATGCCACACACGCAAAGCGCACCCAATGTGAACCCTGTCTCATCCCACACCCACCCACCCACCCACCCCGCGGAACAGGCTGCTGATACCAAAGCAAATTTATCATCACTCCCCCCCCGATTCATCACCCCCCCGTCCCCATTGATTGAGCTTCGCGGTGTTTATCAGCGCGCAGGTCGGAGAAATCGACCGGAAGCGTGTCAGGGACTCGCGCGTCGATCCACCGCGCATGCGCCGCGACGTGACGCTCAATTTCATATGTACTCAGTACACACATGGCAGGTAACAATACCCAGTGCACACGGTGATGGGTGACTATACTCAGTACACATGGTGGGCGACAATACTTAGTACACAAGACAATACTTGATACCTACCCACTGTGCCATGGGTGACAAAACTCGCAATACATGGCAGGCGACAACACTCGTCCACACGGCAATCAACAATACTAAGTACACGTTACGTTACCATCGACAAGAGTATACTGAGGACGTACTCGGACGACAATGCTCAGTACACTCTTCATACACGGTGGGGAACAATACCCCCTTTTCCACGCGCATTAACTTGCTGCAGAGCAATGAGTGGACAGGTGTAAATGGCTCTCGGAATGGTGATGGTCCCATTCAGCTGAAGTGGGTGTTGTCACACCACAATGCGTCATCCAGTGACATGGTACTTACCGCGGGGGAAACTGAGGCCCAGGGACAACGACGATGATTACGGCTTCCCGTCCATACCAGAGGCAACAAAAAACAAGTGCTGAACAACTGTCCACGGATACAGCATGCAGTGGACGCAAGAACGCATTGCGCTTGACAGTTGATGAGTGTCCCACAAAATCACATGTCTTGACCTACTTTCCCTGCACGCTTTCTGGGTCAGCAGATTCCGTTTCAAGTCAGCGTCTCAATCTGATGTCGTCCACCAGGAGAAGAGGCTCCTTAAGTCCACGGCACCAGGGTAGGTGAAACTTTACCGGAAGTCAAGGGGTCTCGGGCCCCTGGATCCTGCTTCTCGATCGATGATCGACTCGCTCTTGTTTCTCTGATCCTGTGTGTGACTCAGCCGTCACTCTTTTCCTCCTTTCTCGAGCACGCGATCACGTTCAACACACAATCACGCCAACAGACAGTTCGTGGGGACGCCCAGGTCGCTGTCGCGCGAACCTGACCCACTTTCGACGGGACAGGATGCAGGAAGTACGGCTAGCAAACAGGAAGTGCAGAGGAGAAACCGGAAGTGCAGCGAGGTCGAGGACCCGCCGGATGCGCACGCATGCTGTGCGCCATTTTGGGGGTTGTTCAAGGGTCCTTTTCTGAACCATGATAGCACAGCAAAGGACGAGCAGGTTATTGCGTGTCCTCACGCAGTTTCGGCACCAGACTTCATTCTCGTGAGTTTCTTGTCAGTTTCTGTGGTTCTCTGTTGAACCCAGACAGGATATCCAGGGAACCACAGCACGTGACATTCAAGCCACAAAGTTCATCCGAAGAGAAACAATTCAGAACAAAACGTGAACAAACTCCCCTGCCCCTCTGTTTCTGAACCCCAAAACTGCGGGTCAGGGTCATACACCCGAAACCTGAGGCGTTATTCACACCAGATGCGTCTGCTTTTCAACCCCTGACGCAGCAGCCAGTCACTTGTGCTGCAGCAAGCACGGCATCCAGTGTGAAAGAAGCCCTGTGCAGAAAGCACAAGTAACGCAGCAAAATTTTCTCTGGTGTCTTGGGCCCAGTTGTCATTTTTTGCCCGTTTCGCGATTATGATGTTCGGGTGTTTCCGTGCGCCTCCGGCTCCGTCCGTCGTGCGCCGATCGGCGTTCGGAAGATGAACGTGGCGCGCGGATTGTATTGACACTGCAGATTAATGTAAATCCTATTACTGTCACAATGTCGTGTCCGGGGTGGGCCGGCCGAAGAGCGCTCTACTGAAGTCTCCATTGATCAAAAACGCACGAGGCGCAGGGGGGGGGCGTCGTCACAGGTCAAATTCACACTGGATGCGTGCGTGCGTGCGTGGTGCGTGTCAAGCAACAGCTCAGCCATTGAATCACAGGTCTAGAGACGGAAACGCACGACGCAGGACGCACCCAGTGTGAAACACGCCTGGTCATTTGTTGCCAAAATTTCAAAGGCTTCTGCTGCCCAAGTTGGAAGGCGTTGGTGAGGTTTCTGAGGAAACCTTCCCAAATCACTTTGAGATGTAGTTGCCGGAAACTGCCCCCGGTTTTGCTTGTTCGGCCGAGCCGGACTGGGTGACAATGGTTCCTGGGCTGCGGATCCTGTGTGGAGGCAGGAGATCCGGTGCAGGGGCACGGATCCTGCATTGGGACACACAGATCCGGCTCAGGGCAGTGTATCTCGTGCAGGGAGCACGGATTTTATGTGGAGGGTGCAGACCCTGGGGACCTGAATCCAGTGTGGGGTGTGTGTATCCATCAAGAGAGACATGGAACTGGTGTAGTGGATTAAACGGGGGCCATGAGTTCCAGGAGGAAGCCCGGATTTCCCTTGGTCCCCAAGGATAGTGTATGTGGACCTGACAGGGGCCCAAGAGTTCCAGCAGCAACCTGGCCCTGGGTTTCCCTTGGTCCCCCTGGTGGGGCCCACCTGGATCCACCTGAGGGACCAGGCCCCTGGAGAGGGAGGCAAAGCAAACTGTTTGTTCGAAGCGCGAATCCCAGGCAGGGCGATCTCGATTGAAGAGCTGTGTAAAAACCTATCCAATCGACAAGTCATATTGACACGATCTCGTTGACTGACAGACGCCCGCGGGCGGGTTTGCGCCTGGAGCGTCCAGTGGGGCGGCGTGCGTCTGTGAGTCCATGGCCACTGCGCAATACAAGCGGCGTCCGTTAACTTGCGCAGAAGCGCAACGCAGAACGCGCCCAATGTGAAGAAGGCCAGAAAGACTCTCTGCCTTCTGCAAATTAGACTTTCTGATCATTGTGGTCGGAAAATATTTTCCAGGGAGTGAAATGCGAGGTTCTCCACCCACGGCTATGGATTAGAATTCTAACGTCGCTTCGTGGGGCGTTGGTAAAAATGCAGTTCAAAGCTGCAATGCCGAAGACGTTTCGTTCACAAAAACGCCTCAAAAGCCACGTTTGATCTGGTGAAACTGTTTATTTTACATCAATATTTCATGACGCAGGTTCAGGTGCGGCTCCAGGCTGTGGTCAGGAAACAGACCTCAGGGAGTGATTTCAACTTTGAAATTCTTGCATGCAAAATTGAAAATAAAGGGGAAGGGAATAACTTGTTGAGGGAAGGGCAGGGCGTCCAGACCTCCACCTCCTGGACTCACCCGGACTCTTATCTCCCTGGACCCACCCTGGACCCACCCAGTCCCCGATCTCCCTGGCCCCACCCTGGCCCCAGCCCCCCCCCCACCTCCCTGGCCCCACCCTGGCCCAGCCCCCCACCTCCCTGCCCACCCTGGCCCCCAGCCCCCCCCACCTCCCTGGCCCCACCCCTGAGCGATTTTGAACGAGGCTGATCTCGAGGAGCCGACGCCTCGACACACGAGGAGCGGAGGAAACCTGATCGCTGAGCGGGAGTATAGGCTGAAGCGCTTCAGCCAGATTCACACCGCAGCCAGGAGCACGCGAAACGCGGCGACACGCCACCTGCTGGCCTGTCTTGGGACACGGTGCTCGTTGGCAAAACCAGGAATGCGGTACCCATTGACTTACAGACGGGTGTGGCCAAAAAACCCTGTGCAGAAACTTCGTGCCTATGCCTGGTTTCTTCTATCTTGCAGGGTGTGCAAGAAGCAAAGACTTGTGCAGGACACAGCACCCATTGATTTGACTTGTGTGGGGATGTAGCACCCTTCAACTTGGTTTGTCCAGGGATGCAATGCATGCACGACACAGCGCCTGCTGACTTGTGGACGGACACAACGCCCGTTCACTTGCACAAGGGTACAACACTCACTGATTTGTAAAGGGGTACAGTATCCGTTGAGAGGCACAGGTACACACAGGCAGGACGCACCCAGTGTGGCCACCATTGACAGGCACAAGCCACAGCGCATCCAGTGTGGCCGGGTTCTCCCAGATTTCAGGAGGGGCTTTGCGCGGATGTTGAGAACGCGCCTCAGCTAATGGCGGCAGCGACGTCGTCTCTCTCCGCAGCTCTCGCTCCTTCAGCACTCCTCGCGGCGCACTCGCCTTTCACGGAGCCGACCCTCGACGTCGCACGCTTTTAGCGCGATGTGCTCGGGCTGTTTCTGCAGAGTCCGGTACGTTCTGCAGCACGTGGGCAAACACAGAGCCACGCCAGAACACGGTGTGCATGCGCGGGCGTCTTGGCTTCCGGTTTTGCAAGTGCAACCGTCTGCACGTCAGTCACGCACCCCAGCATGGAGGTTCAGCAAACACGTTCGCTCCCTTTCCGACGTACTCCAATTGCCAGATTGGTGACACAGAAACCATTTGCTCATTGGCTCCCGGTGCAAACTTCGGTGATCTGTACCACCGGTCTGGCAATTGGGCCACCGCACGTCAGGATTTAAAGGCCGTGCTAAACCTCTCCAGTGCGTCGACATGCCGCAAGCAACAAGGCACACTGGGAACTGTCGTTTTCGAATTCATTGCACCCCCACCACACGAAAATATTTCTCTTGACTGCACGTCGAGGATTGTTTGACCTTGAACACAAGGAAACGTCGCACTGGTCACCATGATGCACAGAAAGAGCTCAAATCGTGAACTGCGAACTCCGTTCCGAGTCACTGTTGCTGCTGCTGCCTCTGTTGTTGTTGTTGTTGCTGTTGTTGCTGTTGTTGTTGCTGCTGCTGCTGCGGCGGCGGCGGCTGCTGCAGCGGTTGTTGCTGCTGCACAGGATTCGCTCTCGTCACGGTACATGTAATGCTATTTCTGTGACCCCTTTGAACGACAAGGCGGGCGTCATCTCAGGCGGATTTAATTTCGTGTTGGGATTTCAGCGGATTTGGGGGATAATGTGTCGGTTGAATGGGATTTGCACGTCGGGTGGAATTGATGAGCGCAGGTCCGCTGGTGCAAGCGACTGTGGGTCAGTGGGTTCTCGGGGGCAGAGTCTGTGGGTCCAGGATCCGGGCGTCAGGTGCACGGGGCTACGGGTGCTCAGGTGCATGAGTCCTGCGTCCAGGGGTGCATGGGTTCAGGGGTCCAGGGTCTGTGGGTGGGTCTGCCTGTGGGTCCTGGGATCTAGGGGGACGCAAGATAATGAGAAAATTGACGTTGATGGGGGTTGTGCCGTCCCAGCAAGAACAAGAAGCAGTGCTCAAGGCAACTGCAGTGCCAAGTCCCTTGCCGGTAATGTCGCTGATTCTTCCTTGTCCTCCTTGTCTTCC
>JAAUXT010148467.1_pt1 | contig 12835 bp, 15 predicted proteins | sample 7278171 | NCBI WGS metagenome assembly JAAUXT01 (sample SAMN14350112, study PRJNA611818) | marine sediment metagenome | isolation source: surface marine sediment (1.8m) | place: French Polynesia: Moorea | collected 2018-08
GACAACCTGGACAATGTCCAACTTGGACAATACCCAAATTGGATAAGTTGTCCGAGTAACCCCCCCCCCCCTGTACAAAAATTTTTCAATTGGTACATTTGCCGACTGGGGTATTGGGAGATTGGGACAAGTGCTTTCCTGCGGTTGTACGCTGACCGCGGCGGATTGTCTGCTTGAAAGTCAAGTTCGTCTATGTATGTGTACTTTGTGAGAGCGAAGGAGAAGTATCAACCTGGACACACACAAGAAACAATAGCTTGACGCGCATGCAGCGCCACAAATGTGTTCCGTGGTGCTCACAATCAGAGAACACCTCCTCTTGATTGAGAAAATTTTCCTGGATTTCGTGGATTGTTTCTCACGCTAGAACTCGTCAGGAATTAGTCCACCCATTCTGGCTTCGCTCTGTGTTTCGGTCGCTGCGCTGAGACGACTCGAGTCTGCAACAAAACAAAAAACGTGCAAACAAAAAACGAATATGAAACTCCTGCATGACGGTTGCACAAACATTGGCAATTAAGTTTTTGATCTCAAAGGGCCGTAGTCAATAGTGCGCCACCTTGTGCCGTTGCGTGTCACTGACAGGGCGTCTCCGACCACCGCTGCTGCTGATCGGGGGCAAACGCTCTCCCCGCCTGCGCAGGTGCTCCTCGTCGCCTCGACTGATTTCCTTCTTCAGCATCCTGTTTATGCTGTAGGCGTGCTTCAGAAGTTCCTCCGTATCTGCTTCGGTGAGCTGCAGTTGATCAAGTTTTTTCAGCAGATCCTCCGGATTCGTCAGGTCGACTTCTGGCTTGCTTGGTCTTCTGTCTGCAGCGGATTTCTTTTGTTTTGCCTTTGTCTGGAATTACAGTGAAATCATTGTGCAACCATTGCTGTATTTGATGCCTGTCCAAAGGGAGCACTGGTGTGCTCAAAAAAGGGTGATACAGCAGTGTAGAGTGTGACAGTCGAACCTCATTTTCGAAAGCCACTGGGAAGGTCTTGCTGCATGAATCTGCCATCAAGGGAAAACATTAAAAAGGTCTCAAAACAATGCCAAACAGCCAGTGAAAAGCAAACCCATCCAAGCCATCTGCATGTACTTGGCATGAAACAGGTCCTGTCCACAAGGACAAGCTTGAGGCTCTCCTCACAGGACCACAACACCCCTGGTCCTTACGGGACATCCACACCGAGTAATGGTTGGTAACAAAATATGGGGTGCTGGCTTGGGTGATATTGAGTGATACAGAAAGCGAGTACAAATGACAGCATTCCCACCATTGCTCACCTTCACCTGCAGTCACCGTTGCCCACAATTAACGTACCATCACCAACACCATCAACTGCCATGGTCCAGTTCAGCAATGGAATGAAGCCGGCAAACGTGATTTGGACGTTTTGGGTGAACCCCTTCCCTTTGGGCATGTTTGAGACCCTCCGTACAGGACCACGACACTCTTCCACTTGAGTGATGGCAGTGATAGTGAGTGGTAGTGTTGGGGCAGGTTATTGCAGTTTGGAAAAATGACTTCTCGAACTGAAACACAATGCAGAAGTACGCAGTTTGAACGAATGCGCAAACATTTTGGAACAAAAAACTTGGCAACGTGACGAACAGAGCTTTGAGCATCAGTGCACACAGAGGTTATACCTTGAGTTTCAGCTGCTGCTCCTCGTCGGACGAGTCGTCGCTCTCGGGCAAGCCTGAGTCGCTGCGACTCTGCGCACTCCTCGGCTTCCCACTCGAATTCCTCTGCTTAGGACGCGACTTTGAGGCCATCTCTTTCTGATTTGCGAGGCGTGGTAGAACAGATCGATACACTGCTTGACGGAATACACGAATGAAAGCGTCATTGGTTACGCTCAAACTGTTTTCGTGGAGTAGGTCGATATCGATCGCTTGTCATTGCACAACACAACACGGACTTGAGTGACAGCTGTGTTATATTTCCCGCTAATTGACACGTTCGGAGACAAGTCTGAACATCTATGAACGTTTGAGACGTTTACATCGACGCACCGAACCAGCAGTAGAAAAAACAGACGAAAGTGCGCACAGTTCCTAAGTTGTAATTCAACCAGCAGTAAAAAAGATGACTTCCTTTTGTGCAAAACAAAATCACGATAACTTCAAACACCTGGTGTCCGAGCGATGCCTGATGTCTTGACATCAAAATGATTCTTGTGATACGGGTCGACCGTCGGTTGGTGTCACAACTGGTGCCGCAATCCATCCACAATCCCTCATACGTACTATCACACAACTGAACCAAACATGTGGCGGTTCAAACAGAAATGATGTGCAGATGTTTGGACCCTGATGAGATAATAATGACATCCCATTCACATGAAATGCAATGAGAAAACCAAACAAAATGACCAAAAAATTTGGAAGAAACCAAAGAAAGATCTGATGCTCATCAATTAAACTTTGTGCTCACAAATGGCGTTTTGTTTGTGCTCTGAACTGTTTTGAAAACAATTTGAACAAAACTGCAAGAACATCTGAAATTTAGCAAAACATCGCTGGAATGCTTCAATCACAAATGAAAACGTGAACATCGACAAAGACAATACAAAATTTACAAAGAATTACGCGAAGAGATCAAAAGCAAGTTTTGCTGATTTGGCCACAGGTTTCTCATTACAAGTTGGAACTCCAGAATCACGACTCAGACATGACCCGTTTCTTCGGGCGGTCCACAGAAAGTGGTGCTCCCTGCACGACACATTTGGCAATGCCAGATTATCTATCACCTGGGAACAGCGGGCAGCAGTTCAGTAGTTTATTGTCGTGAAGCTTCATGAACAACAACTGCATAGTTCCAGCAAACAGAAATTGTAAACTATCTGTGTAAAGTGGGTCATTCTTACAAAACAGTGAAAAGCACAAAATCACAATTGGTACCAGAATATCACAAAATAGAGAACTGTAAACTAACTTCATGAATATCGCGTTCATGAAAACATTGTACGCAACATGCGAGTACTACCGGCACAAATGTACACAACGGCTTATGCTGACAATGACACTGAGATTCTTGTCACTAGTAACACGTACGATATGAGCACATCCTAACATCTGAACACTGACACTTTAAGTCGTCATCTGTATCCTGTGAAGTCAAGCAAAAGTGATTGAGCATGAAACCCTCGCAAAAGGAATGGTTCCCTACAAAACCGAACAGAGTCGTTCTGTCTATTATTTTCCAGATACAGCTGTACTGTCCACGTAACTCGGTGTGAAGGGACGACACAAAGACCTCTTTGCAATGCGAATTCGACAAAACAAGAGATCAAAGATCAACGAGCCCGAGGACCGCACAGCAGCCATTGTGCTCATGACACGCATTGTTCCAGCAAATACGTAGGCAGTGTCTACTTCGCCTGCCAGGAATCATTGCTTTACCAAAACCAAACCAACCATTCATTTCACAAACAGTGGTAGGGGTGGGAGTTGTAAAGCAGCCAAAATTTTACCACCACCACCCTGGGTAAAATGGCCAATGAACCATTGGTTTTGGACAAGCAGCAGTCATAACTCACAGATGAGGGTATCTTGGTCATGTGCTGAGCAAGTGGCGACCCACATCTGTGACGTTGTTGGATAACTCCCTCACACTTGACTGACACTGTGAAAACACCTCTTTTGGCTACCGCCACTCGAGTTGTTCTCACACAGTATCAGTCTTGTGCTCGGGAGTTTTCCTTCACGTAGACAAGCCTGTTTGCTGGAACAATGCATGTAAATGGCCAAAGTAACCAACTGTAAGTTTGGTGAACAAAAGTAAAAGTAGCAACAAAAAAAGTTCGTTATTTTACCCTCAGGCAGAAAAATGGCTTCTTCAACCCCCCCCCCGTCCCTCCAAAAAAAAGACAAAAGGTCCAAATACTTGCACACACACAGAACACCACCATCACGACTGCACCATTCCCGCGGCATTCAGTAGTGCCGGGGGCATAAAAAGCGCAAAATCATGCCAGCTGCCAGCCCGCTAAATCTTGCATACATTCGTTTCAGTACGAGCTGACACACTGCACAAGCAAAGCAGCAACCAGTCTATCTTTGTCTTTTGCTTGCCGTTCTCGATGAAGTCCGGCTCTTTCTGTGCAAAAACAAAATACAGTCAACTTTAGTGCGGCGTGGTGGGCCAACTCGAGTCAGGAACCAAAATCAATTCGCCGACATAACAGGTCAAATTACAGGTATTGGTTTGACTATGAGAGCCTGCATCCACACCAATGAAATTCACATCCGTGTGATTCAGGTACCCTGCACCAGAGAACACATGACAAAGGTAATGCACTCAAGTTCGTGAATGTCAAACTGCACTGAAAGCGTGCAGAAAAGAGTGAGACACAATGGTGTCTGAACAAACACCAGACCACAATTCTCGGACAACAAGCACCACAACAAGTACAATCGTCACGTTACTCTCGACTAGCGTCAGTTCTGTCTCGTACAAGAACCGTCGTACCACAGACACCAATTCGATTACGACTCTGTTAGCGAAACAATACATCAACAGTGGTTCTAGAACGACAAGGCAACGTTTTTTCTGCAGTAAATGTTGTGCTCTACAGGCAGTGGTCTTTTTACGTTTCGTAGAGTTGTTCGCACTGCTCAAGCAGTTTGACGAGTGGCTCCGCGTTGTAGGGGAAGAGTCCCCGCGAGACGAGGCGCCCGATGGCGAGGCGCAGCCTGATGAGAACCGTCATGAAGCGATCAATGACGGAATCCTCGTGCTTCTTGGCCGCGATTGCAGCGTAAATAGAGTCCGTCTCGTCAACCCATTTGTTGCACTTCTCACCGGAAATGGAAAAATGTTGTATCTCCTTGTCAGGAATCGCACTGCGTTCTTCAGACACGTTTTCCATGTTTTCGTGCAAGTCCAGGTTGTCGATGTCATCATCCAAATCCAGTTCATCTTCAGAGCTCGAGTACTGAACAAGCAGAGACAGACTGGACGCGTTGTGTCCGACACACTGCATTCCGAGCGATACGCCGAGCATGCTGCCCTGCTCGTCCGACGGTGAGCGCGATCCACCGCAGATGTCGCGTTTGAACTCTTTGGTCATGACGAGCGCAGACAGCTGCTTGTTGACAGGTTTGGGGCTCGGGGGCTCCGACGTCACGGACAACTTGGGAGCGAGGCCCCCGGACTCCTGTCCCGGCACGCTGATACGGAACTGCGGTGGGTTCAAGCCCAGTCGGTCATTTTTGCCCGCTTCGTCGTCACCGGCGTCGGAAACTTTGCACACAGGAACAGAGAAGTCGGAAGGCTTCACTGGAGCCGGTCCATCCCGGACCAGTGGTTGTGTAATGTTGATATCAGGAGCAGACTCCTTGACAGGGTCCCTGAGGTTGACAGGGGCGTCCAGCGACAAAGGGGTTTGATTGTCAGCGTGGTGGATCTGACACACAGTCTGCAAGTGATCCCAGTCACTGACAACGTATCGCAGGTATCTGACCATGTACAGCAGGAAGCAGGTTTCCGGTGATGTAAGAAGGTCCAGCAGTATAGAGTGGTCCCAGGCGGTGCTGTCCAGAAAGCCAAGGTAGAGTGTGTGCGGATCAACAGATCTCAAGACGTCCGAAAGTTTGTCCAGGTTCTTGCCAATGTCCTTGATGTCCCTGGAGTGAGTACAAACGACAGGGTGATAAAAATCTACACACAAACTTCAAATTGAACTCATCTGCTTGCCTTTTGTTCTGTGTTCCCAACTCGCCATTGACGAAATATGCGCACAGAAAGTGGCACAATCAGAACTGTGATTTTGGCAGCGTGCGGCGCGCGTACCGTGTCATAAAGAGATAGATGTCCAGCGCACACAGCATCGCCTCCACCAGGCTGTCGTCTTGGTCCGTGAAGATGTCGATCAGCCACGGCGAGTCCGAGTGTCGCTGGTCCAACGTTTCTATCCACTTCAAAACCGTTTCCAACGTGCTTTCCACTCCCGTGCACATGTTGTGGCCTGTAGCAGTTATGTCGTAGTGTGAGACGGCAGAAATTTGCCAGAAATTCGTTTAGTAAAAGTTTCAACACGTCACAATCGCATTTTCAATCGCAAGATCAGGGCCCCACCTTGAGTGACATGTTTGAGCTGCACGGCGCTCGCTTTGAGCGCCACGAGGACAGCTTTGCGCACGCTCTTCATGTCAACTTCGTAGACTCCGCCATTTCCGCCCAAACTTCCCTTGTCCATAATGTTCTGAAGAGACAGATCATCCTTGGTGAGCACAGATGAAACTTGACAAGGATGCCCACAGCACCCAGTGCATGCTTGATGGCGTTCGCACCTGGTTGGAAGCTTTGCTCGCGCTCAGCTCGTCGACGCTCTGAAGACCTCCGAATCCGTACGAGTACGCGCGACGAAGCGGCACTTTCTCGAGAAAAGCTCGAGTTTGTATGTGGTTCAACATCAACACAGCTAAGTCTAACATCTGAAAAAGAAACGAAGAACGACTTTCTTGTGCAGCGCAGCTGAGAAACCCGGAGATACCAAGTGTCCAGATCGGCCTGAGGGGGAAATTTTTTCTTGCATTGCCTCTTTTCAGGTCATCCTGTGTTCCCTGGTCTTGAAACCAAAAATGTATGGAATAATCCACCTCACTAGGAAAGCAAAATCTCAGTGGATCCAATCTGAGCGACCAAAGTGTCTTCTTCATGCATAAATTCAGACAGACTTGCACGCGCATGAAATACAACTGTTCCCAAAGCTGCGTGGGGGTTGAACAACTGAAAGCTTCTCCTTGGTCTGCCAAAGATAAAGCTTCGCATATCGAAGCACCAAGGTTTGAATTCACTGACCTGAGGTGAAAACACGTTGGCTGAGGGCGATACCATGTCTCCATAGGGCAGAGATTGGCTGAGGATGTCGAGTGCTTTGTTCCAGCACACCGTGGGCAGCTTGGTGGACGTATCGCTCATGCTCAACAGATAGTCAGGTAGTTTGATCACAGATTGCAGTGGAATAGGATTCTCAACCTGCAGAAGACAGTGAAAGCAACCGTCGAGTGAGCGGAGAATGACCTGAAATTGGTGAGCACAAACGGAAGAGGTGCGCGCGCCTCTCACTGAGATCAGCACAGACGTACCCGCTGCTGGTGCGTGTTGATGAATTTTATCAGCTTGAGCCACAGCGACAGAAAGCCAAACTGCGCCGTCTCACCCGACGGCGCCATCAGAATCTGCTCCTTGACGAAGCGGCCCTGCAGCTGCATCCAGTTGGACGACAGAAACGTGAACGACAACATCCGCAGCTCTGGGGGAGAAAAGAACAGCAGTGCGGTATTGTGCCCCCACACGTCTGGAAACAAGACCAAGCCCAACAACAGTGTTCCGCCGAAGGTTTCTCACGTCTACAACAAATTTCAACATGTGCAGTCACAACCAAAAAAGATCAAAGGGTGGCAGTTTGGTCAACGAACTTGTGGGTCCGTCTCCAAATTCGAACAAAAAGAACGAGGGGACACGAGTATCGTTGCTGGTTGTGGTTTGCGCGCAAATTTTCGACACGCACAAACGACCCGATCTTCCTTCAAGCCGCCAGCAATTGTATCCCCTCGTACTGCTCCTCCCAGACCGATCAGGTGAACATGACAGGAATCCAAATGTTATATTTTTGACCCCACGCAGACTGACGTGTGATTCCATCAAACAAGAACACAGCCCATCAAGTTCAGCACCAGTACGAATCAGCGCACACCGCCTGAGTCGTAATCCAGGGGGTTATCACTCGTCAATTTACGACACCAAACAAACGTGACCTGAAAATCTCAACGAACAACAACAAAGTTGCCAGTAGCCGCACCAGGGAAACCGAACACAGGCCTTCGCTTGTCAACCGAAGCACTGGATTTTTGTGGTCAACGTTAGAATCGACCACAAGCGACCGAAAATCCAGTGTTGCAAAAATTGATGACGGGCCACACTTCTGGGAGAAGGATCGCACGTTCACGCGGAGCACTCGTCCTGTGGTGCAAACGGTGTCCGAAAATTGAGACAAACGAAAAAGGGCGACTGCTGTCTAATGCTGGAGGACAACAACTAGCATTTCGTTCTCCAGCAATTCATGAACAGTGACATCAGGAACATACATCCCATGAAGTGATAAGTGGTTCTGAACATTTCTGATTGCAACACTCAAAGACATGTGAGAAGTTTTGCATGCAAAACGAAGCGTATCCTGGTGGAATTGTGTTGTTTGCTTTGAATGGGCGATATCAGTGACCACTGACTGGGAGCTTTGCCCTCAGCGTGAGGCTGCCGACGGACTGAGATATGGTCACAGAAAGCTCAGTCTGGCTTCATATTGGAAAGCAATATGCCAGGATATAGATATCTACATACACTCCCACACCAGATCCAGAAAAACAGCATCGTAATTGGTCGACAGGTACAAATCAATAAGGTCTGAATACCGAATAGCGAACACACACTGCAACGCAGAAGGTCGCATTTTCGTCTGATAAGCGCCAGATCTATCGATCAATGCATTTCCTTCATTGGAAAGAATCTCGGCTAATGCGGAAGTCATGACATGGCCATCGCAAACAGATGGACCCAACATCAGCTCAATCTTCGCCACCTCAACAACATGGAAGGCATCAAACAGTCGCTCTTCCTCAAGCGTTGCTAAAGTATGACCGGAAGACCTTTGGCATCCGCTCGTACGAGTCCTGAAAGGGCATGATTTCACGCAGACCAGAATATAACAGCCATTCAGTGCTGGGCGGAGTGTCTGCGAAAACCCAACAGCGTTGAGACTACGCGTACGACGTGAGTTGAGTCTGTCGCATGCCACGACTATTTCGCTGCGAGAGCCTCTGCTCTGTGAATCGTACGTTTTGCAGCGGATATTTTTGGTGGTTAGGTTTTCAAATTTATTTGTCGCAACCAGGTGGGTCTTCCCTTGGGTATTTTCTCTTGGACCTTATCCCACGTCCACCTCAAAACCTGTGAGAATTTCGCTTGCTGTGATAAAATCATTTCCGATGCAGGTGCAACGAAAGCACCACAAACAGAAAATTCGCTCAATGGCATAACGTTCGCAATAACTTGTCAAAAGTAAAGCTGCACAGAAAGAGATCAGGCCTGCTCACAATCTGTTCAGAGAGGGCGAAAAAGACTACATTTACCTTGCAATTGTTCCATGCACAGTTCGTTGTCAGCCTGTTCTTCCTCTTGACTCCTCTTGCGCGAAAACACAAGTCGGAACAAGTCAAGCACGGGTGACGCAACTTTCGGACTACTCTTCAGGCACACGTTCAGCAATTCCCGGATTGTTGTGCTGACTTGCTCCTGCCAAAGCCAAACAAAGTGTTAGACGCCTGCCAAAACAAGAACAATTGGTGCGCAGCATCAAACATAAGTTAAATCGCGACCACCCACCTTGCTCTTCAGGATGAGTAACATGTAGATGTGATAGAGGCATTTCACCGACATGTAACTGATGTAGGCATCCACATCAATACTGAGAATCTTCATCTGCAACAAACCCTTCAGGTGACAAACACTGGTGCAAAAGAGTGTGCCTTGGCAACAGTTGGAAGTGGATTTCTTTTTGAACAAGCACCAAACAACTCCAGCGGATCCATTGCGGGACTCGCCCTCATCACTGTTACCCCAAACTAATTGTTCACCCCACTCTTGACCTACAAAAACATAATTTTCCACCGAAGGCAGAAACCATCGGCCGAGGTCAGGCTAAGGAACAGACTGTGAGTGCTAATCTCTGGACATGCACCCCCGGAATCGATTTGCTGACAACTGCAAGAAGAGGCCTGCAGCCGGACCAATGCACTGTCCGTCATGAAGCAACGGCGGGGGAGACCACATTGTAATTTTCTACAACTCTACGATCACAAAATCTCTCGTACGTGTGCGCTCGCATCTTGGTAGAAATGGGTTCTCACCTTGTAAAGAGGGTTCCTGTTCAGTCACACAACTCCTTTCGACCAAAGGTCTCGAAAAGTCATTGTGTGATTTCACATGAACCATTTTTGTACAGTGTGAGAACCTGTCTTCAAGAAAGCACCTGTGACGTCCCTCGTGCTTTTTACGAGTCGACCGAAGTGCACCAGCTTTGTTAAGTTCTTAGGATATGTTTCCACATTGGCAATCGGTCACAGAATCGCAGTCAATTCGTCAGCACGCAAATATCACGAAAGGTAGAAGTAAATTTATCCTTGTACCACGCACTCTCTTGAGGCAAGAGCAAAACAACTCACCAGCAACTTGTTCATATCCATCTGGAATTCCCTTCCACAGACAACATGATACGGACATTCATCATTGCTAATCATCCGGTCGAGCAAACTGTTCAGTATCGTGAGCATCAGCAGCAACTTGTCTCGATCCACTGAACATGTTCCAATTTCAGGTTTGATCTTCACATCATTCGTCCAAGTGTGCAACAACACTAAACTCAAGCTAACTTCCTCTTTGAAAATTGTCCAAGACTCCGGAAGCGGTTTATCACTCAGAATAGTTTCGTGAAGAAACGTCAAGTCTTGTAAAGATAACTTCTTCACGCTTGCCATCTCTCATCAATCGAGTGCTGCGCCAACTTCTTGTCCTGAAAAAGATTCACATGGTGAAATGCGCTTTCTCGTAGACTATGATTTCTATGCAAAAATGAATTCACTCGATAAATGAACTGAAGAATGTTCATCTTTGACGACGAATTCCTTCAACACAAAACATGAAATCCCCAAAACTATAAGTCAAGAATGCCCCGAGCGATAATCGGGTACCATTAAACATAGCTCAAAAACAAGCCTCACCTGTTTCAGTCACGTAATCCAAGCAATCAAAAACATTTCAAAATACAATAACTTTAGTAGGAAGTCCTAGCGCAGTCATTTTCCTTGTTATGTTTCGTATGGGACAGTCTTTTTGCCCCGCGCAGCTTCGTCGGTTTGCAGACCCGTCTAAAATTTACCTCTCTCAACAGACGCTGCATAATTTTCCTGAATGAATCCAACTTCTTTCAACTGCACTTTTTCTCCACAAAAGCGTTCTTTGAATTAACTTTAAACATTATATTGTAACAGTGCAACACTTTGAGCAAATTTTCTTCACCAGGGAGCTGAGACTAAAAATCAACTTCCGATGTTTAATCATCTGTTTCGAGGTCATCTGTTCATCCTGTGTTCTGGTTTCCTGAAAAATCTTGAAACGCTGAATTTACCGAATTCAGCGAGATCAAAAAGGTGTCAGCAATGTCAGCGGCAAAAGCCCCATTCAGACCACCACCTCCAAAGCCAAAACCAGGTAAATAGAGTTATACTATGGAAAGACTGCTTTCGAAAGTGATGCTTTAGTTCCTGGAACTCTCCTTTGGCCACAAACTGTCTGATCTGCAAGCGCAGCTTGGTCACACAACCCCATTGCGGCTTCAGTTTTGGTTGACACAAGGATCGTGACAACATTGGTTTCCGTCCGTTTTGTAGGTTTGGTGAAAGTTGTGCGAGCGCTTTATCGCTATGACGCTCAGCAGGTGAGTTGCACTCGACAAAAATTTCATGGGCAGAAAGTGAACTGCGGCCAACGAAGCCACAAATATTTCGGTCGTTCAACAATTTTTGCTCACAAATCTTGATGCTGTTCGGTTTTGATTTTCAGACAGATGAACTTTCATTCGATGAAGGTGACTTGCTGTACATTCTGGACATGTCCAACCCAGACTGGTGGAAAGCGAAATGTAGTGGAAATACAGGGTTGATACCAAGCAATTATGGTGCGTACATTGACCAGTTGTGACCACTTGTAAGCTACTTTCAACACCTTTTCTGTTTGTGAAGTTGCTGAAGTTTCAGCTTGTCTTTGTTCAGTTGAAGAGAACATGGAGTCTGTCGACAATCCCCTGCACGAAGCTGCCAAGAGGGGAAATTTATCTTTCCTGAAGGAGTGCCTGGCTAACCGGGTCAGTGAACGAACCGACGAAGCGGTGTTTCGAAACGCAGTGGCCTTTCAAAAACATTCACCTGAAATCTCAATTTTTGTCTCTCAACCACTTTGCAGGTGTCTGTGAATGGCTTAGATAAGGCTGGGTCCACGGCTTTGCACTGGGCGGCTCACGGCGGGCACATAGAGTGTTTACAAGCGCTGCTGGCAGAACCCAGATGTGAAATTAATGTTCAGGTACGCGGGTAATTAAAACGTCTTTCGCGTGAAAACTTCACAGAAAATCACTTGGCACCAAAAACTGAACAGATTGAATGATGTATCAATTTGAAATACGTCTTTTCAGAACAAATTGGGAGACACACCATTACATTCCGCAGCATGGAAGGGGCACGCCGATTGCGTGTCCTTGCTTTTGGAAAAAGGTAGCGACTACAGTTGTAGCAGGACAGTATTTCAATGCAAAATGTATTTACCCTTCGTGAGTATTGTGAGTGTGCTCCTTGTGATTTATTCCGCAGGTGCCAAGAAAGATTTCAGAAACTCAGAAGGAAAACTTCCGTACGACCTGGCAGCAAAGTTCCCAGACGCCGCAAAACAGCTGAAAGTAACATTGATTCCAGCTCAGTTCTCTGCAGATTACGGAGACGAAGAAGATTCAGACTGAGCCATTCCGAACCAGTTGAAGTTTTGTAACTTTTCTATTTTGTGGTGGAATGGGCTGCATTTAATTTGAAGAAAGAAGAAACCCGCGGGATTTCTTGCAGACTTCTACATGTGCATGAATGTGTACGACTGATCCGACAAATGTTTTGAAAAAAAAAAAAGAAAACTAGATGTTGCGCGCAACCAAATATTGGCCGATGAAGCATTCCAAGGGCAAGAATGAGTGTTCCAAGGGCATACAGTGTTCCAAGGGCACATATAGTTGCAAGAAA
>JAAUXT010077934.1_pt1 | contig 12829 bp, 18 predicted proteins | sample 7278171 | NCBI WGS metagenome assembly JAAUXT01 (sample SAMN14350112, study PRJNA611818) | marine sediment metagenome | isolation source: surface marine sediment (1.8m) | place: French Polynesia: Moorea | collected 2018-08
ACGTGCGTGTGTGTATGTGTGTGCTGCACTGCGGACAGGGCGAGTCCGAAATTTTGCCCGTAGCACTGAGGAGTATGCGAGTGTGTGTGTGTGTGTGTGTGTGTGTGTGTGTGTGTGTGTGTGTGTGTGTGTGTGTGAGCGAGCTGCACTGCGGAGATTGTTGTGAGAGTTGATTCACATCACGTCCATGTGCGTGGGCGCGTCTGCAGTTCACTTGTTCGGTGCTGCACAGGACGGACCCGAAATCCGGTCAGCGGGGGGGGGGAGCCCAAAGGTTGATTTCCCCTTTGGAAAATGTGACAAAGGAAAAGTTCAAAATGAGAAGGTAAATGTGTTCTCACGTCAAAATTTTCGGGGGGGGGTCAAGGTCAACCCTCTGTTCTTGCCCAAGATTCTGGCGGTCTGTGTGTGAGCCCAGGGTGAAACAGTGACGCCTTGACATTGGAAGGTCAATGAGAGGGTCGGTCGAGCCACGTGGTTCAAATATTACGTGTTGGAAACAAGCCACAGAAACGGTGGTGTTCAACAGACCTGTGAACACTGGGAGCCTGGCCCAGGTTCACAGTGGACACGTCGCGCGAGGCGTTTTTGCGCGTGTCTGCGCATGTCAGTGCGCATGACGTGTGCCTTGCGCGACGCATTCAGTGTGAATCTAGTCTCCGCTCGCTGTGTGTGACATACGAGGAAGGTTCAAAAATGTTTGTCCAGGCGAATTGAGGTCACAGCGATCTCCGACGTGTCTGAGCGGTGCGCGACCGACCGATGCAGTCGTTGTGATTTCCATGATCGACGCACCAGGCAGCGCATCTGGTCGCTCAGCATGTCTGGACAAACATTACTGAAGCATCCTCGTACACATCTTTGGTGGAAATGTGCGAGGCGGGGTCTTTCTGTTGCTGCTGGAAAAGTTAAAGCCATGTTGACGATTGTTTTGTTGACTTCGTTCGACGTTCACGTTGTTACCTGCATCATCGAGGGGGGGGGGGGAACCCGTCAATGCAGAACCGTCGGGCATTGCGCAGTCGACTCAGATACGTTAGGAATAAGCGCACTGAACGCGCTCTGCGTCCAAATCATCGCAAGGGTACGAGCGTACATATCAGGGGCTATCAACTTCTGCCGTCCGAAATGTGGTCGTGACACCATTGAAATCAAATTGATCGTATCATGACCATTTTTCGGAAGGCAGAAGTCGGTCGCCCCACGTACAGTTACAAGGCGCAGCACAGAACACAGAGCCCGGTGCTGGTGGTGTGGCGCTGCCCGTGTTGTTGCTGGTCTGTTTCGTGGGCCTTCGTTTCGTTTGCACAGGCATGTTCGTCACTGCATGCGACGCAACGCCATCTCGCGTGAAGCTTGTGGTGGTGCGTGTGCGGAGTGCATCCAGTGCACCTTCCTCGGGGGGTGCGCTCCAGGGTGCGTCCTTGCGTTCATTTCATGGCTTCATGTTCTCGGTGCGTATTGAACGCACGTCGTGTGCGTTGTTGACAAACGTTGTATTCGGGTTTCACTTCACGGGAGTCGACATCGAAGGGAGCTCTGGGTGGGGCGGGGCGGGGGGCGAGTGTTGTCAAGCAAGTCCTCTTACTCTTCTGTGGAAAACTGGCCACCAAGGCACAGAGTTGTGTTCGGGACTGGTCTACGAGTGGGAGCCAGTCGGGGAAACAGTTGGGAAACGAAAACTACTGTCGCTCATACTTGCGTGCGTGTGTGTGCGGGTATGCGTGCGATGCAGAAACAAACCAATGTGATAAGTTATTGTTCCGACACCTGTTCAGATGTACATAACGTTCCGAATTCTTTGTAAAAACTATTTTTCTAAATAGACGCAACTTGAACAGACGTGGCCTTTTGTTTGCACACCAGAAAGAGTCTGTTGAACGCACGTGATGGAACCTGTTTGGGAGTTGCCGTTCCCTTGACATTTTGAGCAACGCAAGCTTCACCGAGCACGCACGAAAAGTTTAATTGGTGGTAGTCCCAGGCTGCATAAATACCAGTGACGCAGGTATTTCGGAATGACAAGAACTGCCAGCAACTTCAGCGGATCCAGGTTGACCTGACGGGCAGTTGAACCAAGAAGGTTAATTTTGGACAATTTGGCCAATCAATGTCAAACTGAGTCCAACACACCAAATGAGCCACACAATAGTACGAGTATCATTCCAAACTTCACAAACTATGAGATAGCCAGAACAAAAAACAGACCGTGCAGTCTCCGGCGGGTCGTGTAAGGGAGTGGCCCTACACTTGTTCACCAGACCCCGTAATTTTGTTTTGCCAGGTCTGCAACACTGCCAAGATTCCAGAAACTTATAAAGTACTTTCAATGACCTTTCATACGAACTCAACATCAAAGCTCTATCTCAATTAGAAACTCAGATACAGCCTGTTGCTGGGGTCGTTGCAATTGAACCAAAATTTGTAACTGGTTGCTGGGGAAAAGCTTCAACACAAATTTTGATTCTCATTGTGGAAGTTTTATTCAAACCAAAAGTGGAAGATAACAGCAGGAATTAACAGCAACCCCTCATTCACACTGAGTGCATACGCACTTGTGCACAAGTTTGCGATGGTGATGCTCCAGATCATCATACATAAGACTGTTCAGACCACATGCATAGCCATGTGTACTTGTTTGGGTGCATGACATTTGGGACATCATAAAATTTTTTGACATATCTATCCCCACTTCCTCTTGTGCAGGAGGTTTGGCATCATTTCACTGAGAGCACATGTTCAATCCTCTTGCTCACTCAATCAACAAAGCTGTGTTTTTGTGGGCTCTTCTCAAGATAGTTATGCCCAAGGCCAATCAGAAAACTCCATATGAAGAGCTGGTCAACTTTGACAAAGAAAAATTTGTAGCTGATGTGGAGATGAGGTTGCTTTAGTACTTATGACAAAGGTGTGGAGGAATACCACTGCTCTGATGCAGTCGAAGCAGCTTGGCTGGAGCTCAACAAACTCTACTATTTCAAAGTCCTTTTCCTCACTTAGACATAATATCACCACTGTGCACTCTGTACCAAGACTCAAAAGTTTCCTTCTTTGCAGTGTCTCATACCAAGGCGAAATAGTGGGTCATGCGAAACTGAATGTTGAGGCTCATGAAGAAACAAGGCAGCATGAAATCTGGGTCATCAGGCTCCAAAGGCTGGTTGACTGCAGAAGAGTACGAGTTCCTGAGGTGAATGGAGTTTGTGCAAAGGCACCTGAGTACAGTACTAAAGAAAGGTCAGTTGTCACATCAGTGTAGCATGCAGCACACCTTCAGGCTGTAACAGTCCCTCTTCACTCTTGTGACTGACCTTCATCCACTCATTGCAAGCAACATGTACTCAGGCCATAACAACTCTTTTCAGCAAAACTATTGGCAACTATGGGGTGGGGGATGAGGCATATCCCCAGGATGAAGTGGAGAGTGATGAGGACAAGCCTCTCTCCATCACCAAGCATTGTGAGGTGCCCAAAACTGCAGACAACAACACTCTGGTGGAGTCTGGCTCTGGAGCAACACCTCAGCCAAAAAGAAAATGAATCTGCATGAAAGCTGACCTCGAGCATGAGATGAAACACAAACAGGTAATTGACCATGCAGAGAAACTTCTTGAGAATACCCAAGAGTTTGATCTGGAGTTAGAATACTTTTGCCCATCTCTAATGCTGCTGTTGGAGAAGATCGATTTTGAGAAAAGACAACACTGTATGATTGCCATCCATCAAACCATTTTCAGTTTCATGTTTCCATGGTGTGAAACTGCCGTGAGGCCCAAGTCTGTGTGAAGGTACATGGCTGGGGGGAGGCTGCTGCCAACCCTGTCCCTCCTGCACCTCCTGCTGCATGCCAAATGATGAGTCCCCCTGCCCTGAGGTGCCAAGTGTCTATCAGGATCAATCCAAACCCACAATGGGTGGATGCCAGGGATGATGAGGGCATCCAGGATATTTCTTTCAAGGAAGATGGTCAAGATTTGTAAAATGATTTGCAGATGTGACAGCGTGCTGTGAGGCATAGTGAGCTGTCTTGGGGGAATCAAAACCCCTCCCCCCTCAACCCATCTGTGCACATACAAAAATCACACAACATTTTCCCCTTCCAGGTCACCTCAGTATGATTGAAAAGTTCAAAATTTTTTTGCCTGTGTTGCCGCAACTGTCTTCAAGCTCATGGACAAATCAAAGAAAAAACTCACATGATTACTTGCTTCTTGTATGATGTTGTATTTACATTCATTTAGGCCATAACAGCCATAATAACAAACACAAAACTTGTTGTGTGTTGTGTCTTGCACATTCAGGCCATAACAATGTGACAAACACAGTAGATGAACAAATTACTCTGAATCAGAATCCATCCTTTGTGGCTCATCATTCACCATCCAGTGGTCATCGGCAATGCCAGACACATAAGCGAATTTGTCCTGCCAAGGAACTGTGCCTTCAGGACACACAAAAAACCTGGTGAAAATGATGTACACTTGCAATGCATCGAAGCTGGTATTGTATCTGTGAAATGCACCAAGTAGCTTGAGATGAGATGATGCAGTTTGCAGATGTTGTCCTCAACTGACTGTGTGAAATGGTCAGAGGGCTTCATGAGTATGTTAGGCAAAACACAAACTGTATGCACCATGTGTCTGGCCATCTCTGGAGACAAAATGAGGCAGCATTGCAGCATCCTCCAGCAAGAAGAAAGAATGCCAAAAGCATACTCCATGGACATGTGTGCCCGGGAGTGGCAATAGTTGAATATTTTCAACTCTTTGACAGTCACTTACCACAGTAGCCCTTGGATCATGAGTATGACAGCATAATGCTTTCAGTGCATGGAAATGCCTCATCCCCAATGATAACATGCAGGGCCTTCAAGTCAGATGTTCCAGGCAAAGCACAGTAAGATGGGAGGCTCACATTGTCATTCAGAAATTGTTTCCCAAATCTGGACTTTTTGAATACTGTGCTGTCATTGTTGCAGCTGACAGACCCCACCTCAATGCTGATAAATTTGTACACTGCATCCACAATTGCCATCAGGTTGATAGAAAAAGGGTGCTTGTAATTGTAAAAGTATGATCCAGATTTGGGTAGTCTCTGAATGACAATGTGTTTGCCATCCACAGCTCTGCAGCAGTTGGGAAAATTCCATCACTCCCAGAAAAGTTTGGCACTCTGCAACCAGTCCTGCTCGGTGTAGATGGGCATGTAGATTGGATACAGAGTCCAGATAGCCTGTGAAATGGATTTGATGATGCCTTGCATGGTTGACTGCCCCAGATGGCAAGAAGTCACAATTGTCTGAAAACTGTCACCTGTTGTGAGGAATCTGCAATGGAAAACAAACACAACATGACATTGAGTTCCTGAATACGACTCAGCATCGACATCTTTGTGAATTTTGGATGACAGGGTTCTCACACGGTACAAAAATGCAGCTACATTCTGCGACATCATGACATCTTGAATGCCAAAACAAGAAGACCACGCCCAGAAAGCGCCCGGTTTCACCCCAACGCCGGCTTACCCCAGGGTAGATTGGTTTTGTGGTTCCAACACAGGACGTCCAATAATTTTATTTTCACACTTTCATTTGAGACGTCTTTTGTTTGAGCGACGCGGCCACGCACGAACAACGGCAGCTCTGAGATTCTGTCTGTTTAGAGACGCTGACAATTAAGCTTCTCAATTGAAGTTCCGAATGAAACTAACAAAGAAAATCGGTGTTGCGAGACGGCGCAGGTTTCGCAATCGTCACGTGACATGCACTGACTACGCACTGAATGGATCACTTCATTCCGCACCTGTATTCTCGCCTGAGTGCTGAGCCCAAGCGGACCGCTCGTGAACGACGTAGCTTTGTTGAGACACAGAACGCAGGAAGCAGGAAGATGCATCTGACGATGAAGACGGCCCAGTGTGTGCTGTTATCTGCCTGGTCAGCGTGTCCAGCGTGGAGGGTGGTCTAGGTAAGTGGTCTGAGACAGCATTCGATTTGCTGAATCTGAGTGCGAATCTGAAATTCCAGTTTGGTTCCACCTAAACTGCCTTCTGAGTTTCAGCTTGGATTTGATTACTGTAGTAGATTGGTGAAATGGTGTTTGATTTACATAAATCTGAAGCCAAAACCATGACAATTGGTTTTGAATTTGCGCTCAGATTCGGCAAATCGAGCGCAACCCAAGTTTCCCCCTTCTTTGGGTCATCTCGTGCAACAAAGCTTGTCGGGTGCACCAGGAACGTTCTCCTGATCTCGCAGGGTATTGGGCGTGCTGCGCAGCGGTGGGCGCCGGGACCGCTGCCGCTGGAGTTGCGACGGGGGGAGCTGCACTTGGGTAAGTTCAAAAGGGAGACAGACACAAGCGTGCTGCCAAGTCCACTGAGGTCAGCTGAGGTCAACTCATTTTTGCTGGAGTCGGAATGCACCTGATGCCCAAACCCTGGATTTTGCCGTTGAGATGCAGTGGTTGCTGTGTCAGTCAAGCATTTGTCCCCCCACGTGTTCCTGTCGTGTTCCTTAGATCATGCCGAGTGTCTTTGTTTCATGCAGAGCGGTCGGCTTCACCGCCGCTGGTGTGGCAGCCGGATCCGCTGCCGCAGGCATCCAGTCGGCCGTGTACGGCGCCGCCAGTGAGTAGAGTACAGGCAGTGGGCAATCCAAAGGTGGCTCCACAAAGAGCTGCGGCAGCAGAATGAGGTCACCATTGAGTGCCACTTCCGCTTCAAGAATCGGCGGCAAGCTACCAACGTCACATTGGGCGTCATGTTAAAATTTGATGCCATCCAACAAAACGCAGAACGCAACGAGCTTGCCGCAGCTCTCTTTGAAGCTACCTTGACCAATCCATCGGGTGCAGCACCTGACAAGCGTCCTGGCCCTTCTCAGGATTTTGTCGGCCTCCCATCAGGAGCCTGTGCGAGGAGCGAAGGAGGAAACTCCAACTGTTGGCTGGAGAAAACACGTGAAAAGATGAACATTTTCAATCAGATGGTGCAAACCGGAACGGGGTGAGAGGTTGGGAAAGAATGGATTGGAAGTATTCACTGCAGACAAATAATTGCTCAGGGTTTGGGGTTTTGAAAATTTGCACGATTTCTGTCCACATGTCCAGGGGGCGCCTTCAAAGGAACGTCCGGCCAATATCATGAAATTGTGCGGTTCGAGTTGTGACAACACCCTGACTCCTGGGAAGTCCCCCCCCCCACCACCACCACCTCCCATTGAGAATTCTGGATTTTGGCCTCCTGAATGCGACAGACATCTTAAACGCGAGATTTCTTCTCAACACCGCAACAGTCAGCATGCAGGCGTGACACACACACATACACACACGCACAGACGCACTGGTGTACCTGAATCCTCTGTTTGCAGCGACTGGGGCATTCTCGGTGGCGCAGTCGGCTGGTGCGGCCGGGCTCGGCGCCAAGGCGGCTTCCGGGTTCGCAGCTGCGGGCATGAGTCTCTGCGACAAGATTTGTGGCTGAGTGACGATAGGGGTGTGAGCACGAGACGGGAACCGAAGTCTGCGGAGGGTCGTGCATACTCGGAGAAAGTTGCTTTCTGGCTTTGGGGCTGTGGAAACCTCCAGCGGACCACGGATGAGGAAGTGAAAGAACACCAACGTGGCAGAATTGGGCGTGTTCGATAAATTTGCGTGCGCCGGCTGGCTGAGTGAGCCAAAATGGCTGACTTCGCCTTATCTCCGACCCAGAGACGAAGTGCATGGTGCTACTTCGCCGCCGGCCAGCCCAACGGGAAATTGGAAATGGAACATGCCCATTCTGTAGGGGATTTCTGTTTGGGGCAAGAGGTGGGGGCCACCTCACTTTACCCGCTGGAGGGAACCATGTGCGCTTGACGTATAAACACTCTTCTGCCACCAACATGTTCTGGAATTGCTTGACGCTGTCCACTGCAATGCGTGTTCGGTCTGTGCTGAATTCAAATGAAATTTGATCTTAAGAATATAAACACGAAATAAATGTCAACATGTTTTATTTGCTGCCCTTGTCTGTGGGTGCGAGAGAGTTCGCAGGTGGTGGACCAGAGATGGATGAAAATCATGCACCGAAGCGAGTTTGGGAATTTTTTGATGGGGGGGGGGGGGGGAAGGGGCCACGGTACCAGCGACCTCTGCAACCTGAAGTCGTCTCCGCTGTGCCAGGCCAAGGAGAGAGTCGCTGAGGCGGATCCGAAAGAGCCTGAGCGACTGCACGTGTACAGGTGATTTGAAACAAGACCATGACAGATTTGAATCTGTTAAATGAGCAGCTGAAGTGACGTGTTTTCGAAACGAATGTCCAGCAGCTGCATGTGCAGCATCGACTTCCGCGCTCCTTTTGTGAAGATTCACGACACAAATGTCGTTTGAAGCGTCTTGATTCACGAGGACTAGATTCTGCCAATACACAGCGCGGTCGGGCTTCTTCAGATCTGAGACTCTCTTTTCCTCGTGGAGTACATACTTGCTCCACAGGCGCGGATGTTTTCATTGTGGAAGCCCCTCTGGAGTCGGACCTTGTTTGGTTTGAGGCCCGCCTGCTCTGATCCTGGATCCACGGGAGCGTCGAAAGCGGGTTTCACATTGGTGACGCGCGCGGTCGTGATTTTGACATTGGCGTCAAAATTTTATCATTGAACCCAATGGTGGAATTTTTGACGTCAACCCAAAGAATGACTGCGCATCACCCAATGTAAAAAACCCAAAACGCATGTGTCCCTCATGCACGCGTCGTGGGCTTCGCATTGCTGGCAAATTTTCGGAAACATCACACATGTGCAGGCTGCCAGCACAAACTAGTGGAGCGAAACTGTGTCACGAATTCAGAATTTACTGGAAACACGAAGGTGCATGGGAGAAGCTATCCTCTGTGTTGCAGACAGGTCAACATTGTGCGGCAGAGCTGACGTGTGCAGGACAATGCTTGTGAAGATGAAGGGGCTGACCGGCTGGCTGGTGGTCAGTCTGTTGGTGGGCGTGTCCAGCGCCGAGGAAAAGGAGCGAGACGCAGGTGGGTTCCGCCCAACCCGCCTCAGGTCAGGGCAGATTTTTCTAATTGGTTGTCAATTCACAAACAGGACAATTGTGTTGTGGACAAACCAAGTGTTTTTGCTCCTGTTGCCAAACCTGCGTATGTTGCCCCTCCACCAAACCTTGGACTCACCCCTGCATGCATGCATGCACACTCGAATACGCTGTTTGCGAGTCAGAAGGAACCCACCTCAAAAGAGTACACATAGAAGACACTTTTGACTCTGCTTGTGATCATCCCGTGAAAGGGTACAAAGGACACTTCTGACACAAACGAGGACCAGGTGGGTTCCTTGTGACACGGGGTGAGAAGGTACCCTGGTACCTTTCGACATGGTTGACTTCAGAGAGAAAGGGTCTTTTTCAGTTTTCACGAGCCCATGTTGAGCTCAAAAGTTGTGACCTAACTCTTTCACACTCACCGCACTTCCACGGACCAAGCAGCCCTCCGATGTGGGTCCAGCAAACACGATTTTCTGGTCTTTGCATGCAGAGTACTGGGCGTGCTGTGCAGCGGTGGGAGCTGGGGCCGGGGTGGCTGGAACCGCCGCCGCAGGAGCAGGACTGGCGTAGGTTGCTTCAGTGCTGAGAACCCAAAAAGGCCGATGCTACGAAGCGTGAACGACCAAATGACACCTGTCAGAAACTTGGGGCATGGGAATCCTGCCAAAAAGGGAACCAAACCTCAACAAACACAACGGGTATACCTTGTGACGGAGGGGCTCTCAGGTCAGACCACCCTCCATCAACAGTTGGGAAATTTGTTTTGCAGCGAGACATTTGTGGGCATTTTTGAACCCAAATTGTTGGGTGATTTGAGGAGGTTGGTCCATTGTTCCAGGTCCCACAAAGTGATCAGAACAATGACCAACTGGAGCAAAGCACCTGTCAGGGTCTCTGAGAAGAAACATAAGGAAAGCACTTTCTTCGTCAAAGTGAATTTCCATTTTTGGGTCTCTTGGGTCCTTTTGGATTTGTTTGCATTGAGGATCATGCAAGAGGAAGGGATAGTCTATCATAAGTTCATAACGGACAACATTCTCAGGGGGAGCTCAATGGGAGGACAAAACAATTGTTTGAATGTCACGGCGATGAAAGAGATTTCAGGTCGAAAACGTTTTCTGTTTCAGCGCGGCTGGATTCACCGCCGCTGGAGTAGCCGCCGGATCGCTGGCCGCTGGTGTCCAGTCCCTTGTATACGGAGGCGCCAGTGAGTTTAGTCTGAGAGCAAACCAAACAGGGGAAGGTTTGGTCAGCTTCCATGTGTTCAGTTTGCTGGTGGTGGTGGGGGAGGGGGTGTAGAATCATCGACAGGTCCAAGGATTGTTCAGGTGCGACTTCACCCTCAGTTCGGGGAAACCATACACAAAACCCAAGCGGTCCGATGCGCAAAGGTTGTGCCTGACACAAAAAAAATGTGCCAGATGCTTCTCGCCCTCAGCGCATGCGTCGCCCTGTTGACAGCCCCTTCCGGAACACTGACAAAACATTTTTCACAATTAATGCTGAGCAAATGCTCAACAGTGGAACTGGCCTGGCCTGTTGCACCATCCACACACACACACACGCATCCTTCTGATTGCAGCTGGTGGGCTGTTCGCCGCAGCCCAGTCGGCGGGCGCTGCGGGGCTCGGCGCCAAGACCACCGCCGCCATCACCGCCGCCGGCCTCGCCGCGTGCGACAAGGTCTGTGGCTGAGGAGACACAACAGACCTGTGGATAGCGTTGGGGACACAGGATTTACTCTGGCGAGGGGGGTGAAATTTGTTTGGGAAGAACTTCAATTTACCTGAGACATTTGACACGCAAAATGTAACAGAACCCAGAAGACCAAAACTCTCTGACGTGTATCTTTTTGAGAAATATAGAAACAAACATGTCAACGTGGACGTTCACAGTTTTCATAAAACTGCTTCGTGGGGGCCGGGTCTGGATCCTGGACTGCATGAGGGGAAAGGGACAAATGCTGTTTTTGACTGCATCCTGGCACTGCAGAATAACTTTACTCCTTTTTGGACAGCAAGGGCAAGGTTTCCCTCAAAAACGGGTGAAAAGCAAAGTTGCGTGTGCGTGTGTGTGTGTGTGTGTGTGTGTGTGTGTGCGTGCGTGTGCACGTGTGCTCATGTGTGTTTCAAGGATGAAGGATGAAGGTCCTTTGACTCAGATTGAGGTTCTCTGATCCAGAGGCTCTGCATCCCCAGAAGCTGTGCATGTCGACCCGACCCTCCTGTGCGCGCACGTGTTTTCGACTTGCCATTTTCGGAAGTCGCTTGCCAGAAGACCTGCGTACAGCACACACTTTGCGATAATTTCCCTGACAAAAAGACACAGCCACGAACATCAAAATACGTAGTTCTTTCCGACAAGCTCGAATGGAGACAGAATGCTCCGACAAACATGTTTGTGCGTGTGCCACGTCACGGCCAAACGAGAAGTAAAGTTTCCTCTTGTGCGAGACCTGACCACAATTATCGCGGTTCCTGAACACCAGACTGACAAGAGATAGCGATATCCGGTGACAACGGACAGATTTGTGGATTTTCCTCTGGGTGTTGGAACTGCTCTGCAGGATGGACTGGAAGAATCTGAAAATCCTCTGTGTCTTCTGTCTCCTGATGACCGCGACTGGAGCTGAGAATCTTGAAGAGAAGCGAGATTCAGGTGAGTGGCGCATCAAGCAATTCTGTTTTGACCCACCCTGCAGGAATCGGGCAGGTAGAGACTGACAATTTTTTTCTGAACACGAGTGCTTCTGAAGGTGCAACTCAGGTCATTTCTCTTTCTTGCTCTCCAGACTACTGGATCTGTTGTGCAGCTGTCGGAGGTGCGGCCTTGACTGCAGGGACTGCGGGGGTCGGTGTTGGATACCTAGCTGCAGGTGCTGGGTTCACCAAGGCAACTCTGACAGTCACTGCAGGTCTTGAGTCTGCCAGTGTGGCCGGAGGTGCTGCAGGTTCTACAGGTGCTGTAGGTGCTACAGGTGAGTATGTAGCTGCAGGATGGGCAATGGAATAGGGGTTTTCACGTTGGTGACGTGTGGTTGGGCGGCGTCAGAATTTTTGACGCGCGCGTCAAAATTCAACATTACGCCCAATGGAGCTTTTTGACGCGGGCGTCAATTTTTTGACGCGCGCGTCACCAACGTGAAAACCCTTAATCTTTTACATTTGGATGAAAGGGCTTACCCAAGGGTTTATCATGTGGCTGTGTGGTCAATGGACACACCCCTCCCTGCTCTTATCTGGAGTTTGCTCTCACCGAGCACCAAGCTCTGGTCATAGATTTGGCTGACCAACGTCAGGTTGTTGGAGCTTTTGTTGTTCACTGTCAGTGTGTTCGGTTTTGTTTTGCAGCTGGCTGGTCCTATTGATGGCTGACTGGTGCCCTGTCCACTGCAGCCGCTACTGCTACCTATTTTGTGTGTGATAGGGTTTGCTTGAAAAAGTAGTGCACCGTGCACATTCGTGGGGGCATTGTGCCTGCTTTTGCATGGGGGGGGAGCAAAATTGACATTGCAATACTGTTGTATATATGAGTGAAGCCCCAGTAGTGATGTGGTAGTATAGTTTATTGTAGAGTATGAGTTGGAGCTCAGTGGTTTAGGCTACCTTCCTCTATGGTGTCACAAGCTATTGTGTGTTGGCAGTCTGGGTCATGTGCCCAGCTTAAGATAGTGGCTCCATCTAGGGAATGATATGATTGGCTGTGGCTATGCTGTGGTTGTGGCAGTACTTAGGGGGTGGTCATGGTAAATATATATAACATGCCCCTTTTTTGGATAAAATTTGTGATACAGGAAA
>JAAUXT010108424.1_pt1 | contig 12825 bp, 8 predicted proteins | sample 7278171 | NCBI WGS metagenome assembly JAAUXT01 (sample SAMN14350112, study PRJNA611818) | marine sediment metagenome | isolation source: surface marine sediment (1.8m) | place: French Polynesia: Moorea | collected 2018-08
AAAACACTTATATATTGATGACTGAACTTTTGGAACTTCTCCAGTAGATTTTTAGCAATGGCGGCTAGACCGACGCGCGACCATTGGGTCCGATTACCGGACTTCCTTGTTCTGCGTCAGTGCGAGTCCACTCTTGTGGCCGAGGTACTCGTACGTTCGGCTCACTCACCCAGAGGAAGGATAACGTTACAGCAAACCAACAGACAACAGGATGAATCTGAGTCAAAGCCCAGGATTTTATTGATCTCATGTTTTCTGTTGATCAACTGTTGCAAGGGACAAGTCAGGGCAACCAAACCTGCACAAAACTGACAACTGCAGATTAGATCTTCTTGTTCCGAATCTCCTGTTGAGAGCAAAGGTTGTCCCTGACGACGTGCCTCACTGGAAGGTCACAACGAGAGCCAAAGATTTTACTTGAGGCGACCGGCAAACGTGGTGCACCACAGAATTTATTTTCCAGAAAACTGGCTGAACCTGGGCAGCCGCTGGAAAATTCTTTCTCATCCTGATGAACCCCTCACTCATATGAGCCCGCCTGTGACGTCACAATTGGAACTATGACGTCATTTGTTGACATCATCACCAAAGGAACGGCGGCCATCTTTGTGTTTTATTCTGAAACCCTCCATCCTCCCTCAAGCTTCCCCCTAAATGAAATAATTTGGGGATCTTGAATTTTTAACTCTGGGAGGTGGCAATTGCTGCCAAAAGCAGCAGTCTCTGCCAATGCAGGGGCAATTCAGGTCCAAAGACCATGATTTTCCCCCAATAGGGGAAAATTTGGCTTTCTCTGAAAGTCTGTCCACCAATGAGGATCTGTTCAAATTTCAGCTGGGTTTCCACCCACTGCAGTTTGAGTTTTGTTGTTGTTGCAATTTATGTATTTTTCAGCTCTTTCCACCTGAGCACCCTCAGTGGGATTTGCATTTACAGTGTATCTTTCAGAATAAAACACCCTTGTCAAATGTCAATTGGTATTCTGGTTGAGAATCGTCAGTCTCCACTGATTGGCAGCTGCGTTAATTTGCGACATTTTGGGCAAAAAACTCACACCGATCAGGTTCCCTTCAACAAAAGGCCCCAAAACTCAATCAGTAACTTCAGCCAACAACGTGTCATCTCCGTTGAGCACATCTATCCTGAGTGCGCTGAGGGCATGTCAGAAACAATTAGACACCGAGCAGGCATTTTTGCTGCGTTCCCACCCAAGCAGCACCTTGTGGAGACAAAGTGGTCTGAGCGAACAGGAGGAACCACAATAGGGAGTGGCACTGTAAACAGCGAGAGCGAGAGGTCTTCATATCGCTCCATTTGGATCAGATTGCTTGTACACGGGAGGGGCTCTTGGATCCCCGCACCAAATCTGCACCTGCGTGTCGGTTCAGGTTTCTCCAAAGCTGGGTGGTTCTCTGGTCATCGGGTTCACTGATTGGACAGGAAATTTGGGACTCTTAACTGCGCAATACTCGTACATCAACAGTTGCCAGTGTGTGACTGTAAGCTGGGAGAGTGTGCGTGTCTGCATGCAGGGACAGGCGACGACCACACTGCAGCTGCAACTCAGGCAACAACTTCAGCTGGAGGGAACTCTTTGAAAGAAGGGCGTGATGCCGTGCCCACACCTCCGGTAATGGGGCCCTGCCACGCACTACCGCAGCTCCAGGACCGGGCACTGCAGCTTCAGTTTCTCGCGACGCCAGGTCTCCTCACTGCGCGCACTCCGAACCGCCGCGCGAAGCCGCCAACTGAACGGCGTTGTTCTGCGTTCAAACTTTCCTGGTGTTTTCCCGTTCACTTCGAGACACATGTGGCTTGAAAGACAAGGGGGACGGCGCCACTCGGAGTGAAGTGCGCTCTCTACGGCGTCAGGTGCTGCGGTCACAACACTTGAAGTTACGTCACTGGGATCTATCGCAGTGCAGGAAGGCATCATGGCGTGGATCTACATACTGCTGAGCTTCTACCCTTTCTCGATGGTGTCCTGTATGGATCTGACGCTGTATTCCCCGGACACGGCGGACAACAAGGAGCGGATTCGCCTCGGATACATGACCGGGTCGGAGAACCGTGCCGGGGACATGTTCTACCAGAAGCCGGGCCAGGTCATCTCCGGAGCCATCACGTTCGCCGTGGACCAGATCAACAACGACTCGAGCATCCTGCCCAACCACACCCTCGAGTTCCTCATAGCGGAGACCATGGGCCAGGAGTCGCAGAGTATCAAACTGGCCGCCATTCTGCCCAGTCACAACATCTCGGCGTACATCGGACCCCAGGAGACGTGTGTTCACGAGGGCAGGATCGCTGCAGCCTTCAACCTGCCCATGATTTCTTACGTGAGTACTTGATACTTTTCTTCACCCCCACTATTGTCAAGAAGAAAAGCAAAAATATTGCAAATCAGGTGTCATGTCAAAACAACAGGCGGTGCCAGAGCAACATGTGTGCTAATGAGAGCAGAAAGTTTTCTGGAGGCAGATGCAGTGTGTGTTCTGTGCGTTTCCGGAGCAGATTCTGAGTTGTGCCTGCAGGCTCAGCTGGCCCCACGCATCCGCAATCGCAATCTCCTAATCCAGGTCCTGAACCATACAACGAGCCGTGAAACTCAATCACTTTGCCCGCCAAGTTTTGCTTGGCCAGCCTTTCCTTTTCTGACGCAAAGAGCCTTTTGAAATCCATAAAAGTTACTGCACATTGATGGCCAAGAGGCTTGATCGCTGGCTTCGGCTGCAGATATTATGGTCAGGAGTATCGATTCTGAACAGGTGGTTGGTTTCCCAGCGAACATGATGCGAGAGATCCTCGATGTGCTTCTTCTCTCTCAGTCTTCGAGACTACGCTGAAATTGCTCTTGGGTTTGCACTGTCCTTATGCAACCACACGCCGAAGCCGAAGAAAGCCTGTGGTGGATTTTCAGGACGAGTTCCGGTCCCTCTGACTGGAGTCCACGCGCAGACGGGTCTTGCGGTCCTGACTCTGCCGTTAAGAAGATTTTTGTCTCAGGGTGCACACAAGAAAGACGGGGACACGTTTAAGTTCAGGGCCCAGGCTGCCCACGTCCACCCCTTCCGACGCGTTGGATACAGCCAACAGGGAGCTGAAGGAAGACGATCATTGGGCCTTTGGATCTTGACTTTCAATCAAACATCTGAACACCTGACTTCAATCAAAACTCACGTTGCGTATGACAGACGATGACGCAAATCTGTCGTTGGTGTTTTTGGACCCAAGAGACGTTCACTGGATTCCAGAAAGAAAGAAAGAGAAACATTTTGCAAAAGCCAACGGAACCTGTTTTGTACGAGCAGAACGTCTTCCTTCAGGATTCTTCTGTGCAAGGAAGTCTGGAAAAAGATGTGTGTCGCACGAGTTCCAACGTTGGAGCAACACGGAACACACACAAACAGATAGTCCCTTCAGATGAGGTTCCCGAATGGAGAGATTCCAAGAAAACGTGCCAGATCTGGGTGGGATTATTGTCTGCAGACACGATTTGTGTGAAAAGCGCGGGATAGAGGCTCATGAGGAACGATTTTTCCGAAAACCAGACGCAAAAAACAAGACCTTTCAAACTACCCAGCTCTATCCAGGTGCACTTCGGTCACAGTTCCAAAGGTTCTTTGAATCAACAGGCCGCTGATTGCGAAAAAGCAAAAACAGTGAAGTACACGAAAAAGACCATGTTACTCCTCCGTGGCCCCGGCAAGAGCTCATGCACGAGAGAGCACGATTCATCCGGAGTTTACAGACCAGTTAATGTTCCTCGGGGCCTCATACTCTCAATGGTCTGTGGACAAACTGTGCTGCAACATCTGAGCCAATTCCACTTCTTGCATGGATCTGAAGTCACGTTACCAACACAAGGTGTTGTTTGTCCAGTCGACTGCAGCCGCCTTGTTACGTATGCCACCAGATCTACGGGAGAAACCGACTGCTGCCAAAATTGGCTTCTGTCTTCTTCTTGATGTGCGCACATGTGCGGGACGGATTCTGGTAGATTTGGATCTCTGGACGAGGGTGCGAAAAAGAAGAGTGTGGCGAGTACCAAACAAGAAAATCTTTGCTGAAAAGAAGACTGGTTCTGTTCGACACCGATCAACTCACAAGGTCTGCATCCAGCCTGCACTGCAGTGGACAGGAACAAGTTTATGGGATCACTGTCTAATGACGGACTCTGCACGTGATCCGCCCGCCCCTGGGCTGTGATGATCTGCGAACACTAATAACAATGGAGGTGAGGAGCTTTTTCTTTGAGAGTGGCCACAATCAGACTTGCTGATTTTAGACTTTTGCTTCTTTCTTCGTCTCATCAACTGATTTGAGACGACATTCACAAACTGGTCTGCACTGTACAGTGTATCGGTCCTCCAAGGCGAGAGGCTCTATCCGCACGTGCCCCACCCTGTATCGAAAAGTTTTGTGGCACCCCCCTCGAAGACGCCCCCTCGATCCCAGTCCCGGATCCGCCCGAGGCCCGCCTCGTCTCGGGTGATTAGTCGCATTACACCGGGCACAGAGCGCCGTAATTCCCGCAGCTAAAGGCAGCGACCCGACGGGGACCCAACTCATTCCCAGGGTCCAGGGAGAATCCCATCCAATTACGGTTGCTATTCCTCCCGCGTCGTTTTCCGTTGAAAACGTTCTGCGGGGGAGTGAGATCCGAGTTGTCACAATGGAAGCACCGAAGCTGGCGAATTGTGTTCCTTTGTTGTCGTTCAATAGAAATAAAAACAACACTTAACAAGCACATTTTACGCATAATGAAGCAAATTATAACATGCTGTTTCCCCTGTTCAACAACAAATGGAAGAGAAACAGGATAGGATTTCGAGTGCATCCTCGCCTGATTTGCCTGAAAGCGTCAATGGATTGATACGATTACATGTTTTCAAATGCCACCTAGTTTGCCTGGATGAACATTCAGCGTCAAGTAGCATGTCGCGTCGAACAATCGCTGGAGCTTATCATGAAAGTTAATTGGGAAACGACAGGAAAGGACTTGAGGATCCATTGAAGGGTGTCCCGTTCACGAGGCCCTCATAGGAGAGCACCCACACATGAGTACGCACGCACACACACAACACACGTGCAAACATACACACACAGACACAGCCACAAACACACACACACACACACACACACACACGTGAACCTGGAACATAGCATGCAGTCGGTCGTGGGAGTTTTTGTTGCTCAGTTCTGCAGATGTTTTTCATCTGTTTGTACATTGGTTGTTCCACAACAGAATCTGATGACATGTGGACTCAATAAGGATCTTCTGTTTTGAACACAAATGACACCAGACAGATCTGAAAATTTGTGTCCGCCTCTGTTCAGTGATTTCCCACGAACCATTTGTCGGCCGCACCTGTTCAAACAGCCATCAATCCACTCGAGCCAATGTCAAAATTTTGAATAGCTGGCGCTGGATTGAGTAATTTGTGAAAATTGAGCTGGTTTTTCCGCTGTGGGATTTCTACCGTGCGTTTGCGGAACAAAGGACATCAAAGTGAAGAAAGGCTGGAACAGAAAAGATTTGTTTCAACGGGAGAATTCATTATGTGAGCGAAGGTGGGCAGAACTCCTGTGAAATAGTCAGGTTGGATCCATCCTCGGTAAATTTCCTGTTGGGGGCGAGAATTACCGTGCCCATTCTCTTCCATGTCAAAGGAAGAAGCATGTCACCGTATCATTGCAACCTTCAGACGAGCTTCCCTGCAGCAATGATGGTTCGGACCAGTGAGGACATGTTCTTGGCACCAGGAGCTCTGAGGAAGAGAAATAACGAACAGTAGGTGGAGCCCGCAGATGTGCGACTTCCAGCGGATGATGTTCGGCAGCGCAGACGTGAAACCAACAAACTGGAGTCTCGCACTCAATTGCGCAGAAGCCAGAAACATATCAAAACACTTTCATATCAGAAACCCTGGATTCTGTTTGTTCTGCACGAAAAAGATACGTTTTGCCTTCTTCATTTTGCACAGGCGGAGGTGGTGTTAAATGTGTGTTGTTGAATCTCTCTGCTGTCAGAGACAGTTTTTTGACTTCCCTGACAACATTTGTTTGAGAAAAATGCTCCACCTGAATTCTCTTTTGTCTCACACTGTGATTGACAGGCGGCGCCTGGAGCTCCGCCCAAATTCCACGTGAACGTCACGTTCAACGTGACATCATGATTGACGCGGTATTGTTTCCCCGACAACCTCAGGATTTGGTTGAGGTCATTGGTCTCCAAGGAGGGATCCAGTCTCAAGTGACTTGAAACGAAACCGGCGAAAAGCGACAAGCAGCAGGTTATTCTTCTCAAAACCAAGTTGAGAGAAATGAAAGGGGGGGGGGGGGGTGCAAAATGTTAAGAGGAGCCAATTTCAGGATTGATTTACTCGTGTGCACATTTCCTTCAGTGCATCAAGGAAAAACAAAATGTTTCTGCTGAAGAGGCTCTTCCGAACCAGATTATATCGTTTCGCCTCTTGGGGTTTGCGACCAGTTATCTGCCGGAATACAGACACAATCAAGAAGATGAAACAGGTTCCACCAAAGCGGATCCAAAATGATGTGAAGGAAGCTGGAAACACGTCCCGTGGAGCAGACGAATCTCCCCTGACGTTTTGACGAAACAAGAGAGTAGATGAAATGTGAGTTTCCTGTTTTTTGCCAGACACCAACAATATGACTGATCGGGAACAGTTAACACGAGATGGGTGGACACAGCCAGGCCTAATCAGGGCATGGTGATCTATGTGGCACATTATTTCAGCCACATTTGCATCATACACAACGATTAGCGTCACGAGGACTTGTCGCCGCAAGTGCATGTTGGGGTGGCGTGACGGAGACGTGTCCCGTGTTGCAGGGGCACCCAGGAACCTCACACGGGATACTTCTGGCCTTGGTGCCACAAATTGGGGGGGGGGGATTTTGCTTTTCTCCAGTCAACAGAAAGCTTGGATGAGTGGACTCTGAAAGCTGGGTTCTTCAATCCTGGATCCACTGTCGCACTCACGACTGTCAATGCCGCAGTGATGATGGGCACAATTGATGTGAGGCAGATCACTCATCGACGGCTGCTCTACCTTTACATGCCGTGATCACAGAGACGGCAGCGGGGCTTCTCCAGGGTGGGTGTGGCGCTGCTGGACTTGACTGACACTGATTCAATATGTCCGTCGTGCCGATACAATGGAATAAGCATTTTCGCTGCAATCTGAGCCAGAACTAAAAGAGCAAGACGATTCTCCCAGGTTGACTGGGAAGGCGAGCAAAACTAATTTCCGCGAGATTGGGTGGAATGGTACGATTAGAGCACATTGCGTGTTTTGTCATTGTTTTGGAGATGAGGAAAGATCTTGAGACAACTGAAATCCCTTGACATGCGCCATAATTCTGTTTCGAGGAAACAACGGATCGCCTGTTGGCATTTGGTGTACTTTTACGCGCCCGTCAGTGCATGTGAGCGACGCAAGTGCAACAAGGCCCAGTTATTCCCAGTTCGCTTTCTGCACGTCCTCTGCGCGTGAAAACTGACCACACCCGTCGTTTCTCCCTCTGTTCCAGTTCTGCAGTTTGTACGAGGTGTCCGACAAGCTGCTGTACCCGACGTTCGCGCGCACCAAGTACCACGACTCGAGCATCTCGCGCTCCGTCGTCTCGCTCCTCTACAAGTTCCACTGGCACAAAGTCGTCTTCATCCACAGCACCCACCTCAACTCCGTCGCAGAGACCGTCTACAACGTGAGTTTCGCGTTTCTATTGTTTTGCGTGTTTTGTGTTGGGTTTTGCGCAAGGGTGCAATTGAACATTCAAGTCACTGGCTGCTCATAATTGTGAAATGCGTGCTTACCACGCGTCCAGTCACGACGGCCGCAGTCAAGAGATTTTGAAAAAAATGAACCTGCCCTCAAAGGGGCCGATTCTCGGCTTTGAAATCAACACGAGGAATGGAATGGAAATTTACGCGCAAGAAGGTAAATTTCTTTTGGAGGTCAGGTGGGGACTCACATCGCCCTGATCTGGTGTGCAGAGACAAAAGGGGAACACAATGAAGACGCCTGAAAAAACAGTCCGCTGCCGACCAAACTTTTGCCGCCTGAAATAGTCTCCCGTTTGGACCTGTTTCACATCATACGGCGGCGTCACAAATGGTGCCCCTTCTTGACACTGCAGCACCTGATTGAACCAATTTAACAAAACAGAGAAACATTTTGGTTGACGTTTCCACCAAAGCGATGACACCTGATCTTGAGAAAAACCAGGACTCTTGGCGTGGAGCTGCCCATCATCCATTGAGGCCCACTATTGTGTGTTCTCGTCTCAGATGTCAGTGTTCCTCTGATTCGTTTCTTCAACCCGTCGCGCTTCTTGGCCTGGGGCCTCTCTTTCTACAATTGAAGTCTTGAGCACGGGAGCAAGAACAAGGCAGAATATTTTGAAGTCTAAAGAACTCCAAGCGCTCCCGAAGGATCACTCAGACAAGAGATTAGATTTGTTGGGAAAAACCTTGCTTGCCCCTCCCAGAGCCTGACGAGAATTCCTCATCGAAGCTGAACAAGAGAAGTGACAAGTCAGCACTTTGCAAGTTTCGGTCCGTGGAACCAAAATGTCTGACGGTTGACGCTGGTTCATGCACATCACGCTCGTATCCCTGTATGGGCCGACAGAAAAACACGTGGCGTCTGTGGTGGTTCCACCGCAGAAGCCACGTGTTCCCTGAGCGGACAGGACCCTGGGGAACCAGCGGCCGCGGACTGTTCTGCGTTCCGCGTTTCGTGCAGATCTACGTGTTGCCAAAGTCGTCTGTCTGAGTGCAAAAACACGAGTTGTGAAACGCAACTTCCGTCAAAGGCAAGGCGCGATACATCTTCTGAAGATGTTGACATCTTTTTGTCTGATAACTGTCATCAAACGGGTGCATTTTCTGACACGACATTTTGTCATTCTGTTTCCACGATGAATCAAAGCCTCTATGCACGGAGACTTGTATTTGGTAAATTGCTCCCTGCACATGTCACACGAGTAAAGCGACGCAGTGATTTACAGAGTTGATGCATAATGCAGATACGTATTGGGAGAGAAATACAGCCAGTTCGCACAATAAATTACAGGACGTGACAAAATCGCCAGGACTTTCGAACATATATACATATGTGAGGTTTAGGTTTGGTCTCCCACAACTGTGTGGATTTTTGGTTTTCACGTCCGGTTCGTGAAGCAGTGTTCCCAGGGAGCAAGCAACATGCGCTTGCACCAACCCTTTTCAATTTTCCACGCGCGTGCCACATCATGACGCACTTGTTCGATAAAAATACGAGCCCGACGCTCCCCCTGCACGTTCGATCCTTGCTGTCACCCCTACATTTCAAAGGCCACTTCAATTTCGTAACCTTGGTCTCTCGGTGGTGCGTTTTTTCGCAGTTTGAGTGGAGACTTCATCTCACAAATGGACTTTTCATGGACTTTTCAATGACATGGACTCTGAACTGGACAGCAGAAAACAATTCTCTTGTGCTGAACTCCCATGTCTGTCACTGATTGCCTCCACAGAAATGTTGACAGATCGACACGTGCTGTTTGTCTTCTGGATGACAACGTTAATCAGTGCGTCGCCTGCGGACGCAAGGCATTCTCATCTGTCCAAATCAGCAAAATGAAACAACAGTAGGGTGGCATGCATGAGCAGAGAGCAGTTTGGCCCAAAAACGTTTCCTTGTTCTTACTCACACTGGCAAATACAATGTGTTGTGGACACGGCTGCAAAGCTGGAGCCTCGCAAAAATTTGCATATCAGTCTGGAAGGAGGGAAAAGAATGAATGCCAACACTGACAGAACTAAGTGGCCTTCGCTGAGCTTGTATGATTGGAACTTTGAAATGGAATATACAAGCAGCCCCACTTTCCATTGGTGGCATGCTGAACTACACGTTCTTATTCAAGTTGATTTGGGCTGCCATGTGATCCCAGCAAAGCAGTGCACATTCGTGTTTAGGTGGTGAATTAATGTTCTCTGTTCTCTGCTCTCAGACTATGATAGACAACAAGATCAACATCACGGCGAAGAAGACGTACCAGGGGCCGTACTTCGACGACCCCTCGTCAGACTTCGTGTTCGCCAACATCATCGCCGAGACATACGAGTCAACGCGCAGTGAGTTGACAAACATGGAGACAAACCACTCCCGTCAAAACGTTTTCCACTTATAAAATTTTTAATGTTCTGCAGGTGGTCGCTTCATTCTTGAATCAGCATCGATTTTCTTATCCAATAGACGTTGGACTTTCAGTGATTCTTTCAGAGATGTTTTATGAGTGGAAAAGTTGTTGAAATTGGCCATTCAGAAACAATACAGACAAAGACAAGACAGATGAGGGTTGCGCGAATGTTTGAAATAAGAACGACAGCGTACAACCTGTGCACAGAACATGAACCATCCTTTAGTTTTCAAGACGCAGGTTTCTCAGCCGATACCCATTGCAGTTTACGTGATGCTCGGGGAGCACTACGAGTTCGTGGGTCTGATGCTCGGGCTGCTGCTGCGGGGGCTGCTCGACACGGGAGAGTACTTCGTGGTCGGAGTGGACACCCGGCAGTACGACCCCAGGGACCCGCTCAAATACCTGGAAGGTGTGTGCGCTGAGAATGGTTTGCGGGCGTGTGTAAATACGGCACCGAGCTCCGTTCAGCCGCTGCGTCTGCGCTGGAAACAGTAGTGCAAAAATTCAAATGATCTGGTTGGTGTCCCTTTTTCCGTTTCTTAAAGCAACCTTTTTCTCAGAGCCGACGGCAATAAAGATATTCAGAGCCCAGAGTTCTCGTCATTGGGCTTCAGTAGGCAGATTAAGCACGACGTTTGAAAGCGCTGAACGTCGCGTCGGCGACGCGACGCTTGAACGTCGAAATAGCTATTTTCACACGACGTTGACGCGACGGGGCTCCGACGGGTGATTTCAAACGTCGTGCTTAATCTGCCTAGTGTGCACTTTGCGAACGTGAAAAACTCAATAAAAAACGTTACGGAGGCCGGAGTTCACACCACCGGGCCAAAGTGCAGCAGTGTGCACAGTATGAACAGGAGAAACTGAAGTACACATGCCCCGCCCTCCTCCGCAGGGCTGTTCCAGAACCACGCGAGCCCGGACAGTATCCGCGCCTTCCAGTCGTTCATCGGGATCGCGCCCGCGCCGCCCGTCACCGACTACGAGGAGTTCACCGCCATCGTGAACGGCTACCTCGAGGCGCCGCCCTTCAACTTCATCAACCCGTACCGCGGCAAGGGCAAGATGAAAATCGTGAGTCAGGGCCGGGGAGGAGGTTACAGGCCTCGGGAAACGACACGCGCTCTGTCGCACAAGGCCCCGCTCTCTCTCTCTCTCTCTCTCTCTCTCTCTCTCTCTCTCTCTCTCTCTCTCTCTCTCTTCTCTCCCTCACACACACACACACACGCACGCAAGCACCACGCTATACCCTCTCGCTCTTGCTCTCTATCTCACTCACACACATGTACACACACACACACACACACACACACACACACACACAATCACAAAGACAAGCCCGCTGATCCGAGCATCAATGCCACCACAACCCTTGAGGAATAAATCGTCTTTCAGTGTCTTCAAAAGGCGGCATGTTTTTATTGGTTCAACAAACAATTCTTTGGTGTCACACCTGTGACATCGTACATCAGTCAAATGCTGGATTGATTCCAGATTTTTCACACAAAGTTTGACAACATAACTGTACCAGGTTCCAATTGCCTGTTACCTACACAGGTGTTTGTGACACACACGAGAATGTATCTGAATACGAACATCAGTTGTCATCGTGTCCCTGCGAGGCAGATGGTTTCCATTGCGAAACTCTCCCTGACCACAAAGTGCTGCGAAACAAGGCACGAACACGTCAGCACTTCTGCGTTTCTGCATCTGCTCTGACTGATGCGGAAAACAATCTTCCAAGTTCTCGTTTGGGCTTCTTGTTTGTCTGGAAAATTGAAAACTTTCAAAGGAAAAGACAACAATGACTTTGTTTCCTTTCAGCAGAAGAAAAATTTTGTCTTAGTCCACAGAATGTTACATGAAACACGTTGAATTCTGGGAGGCACTTTGAGCTGTGTGGAACCTATGTATCGCAGCCCATGGCTGAGAAACACACGACAAGCACAGAAAGAAGGAGTCCAGGCCACGGAACCCGAGCCAAAGTTTACTACGGCCTCAAGCACATGGTGTGGAAAAGAGCTCACGTTATATTTCCCCAAGTCCGCAGTTTTGTCATGACTCTATTCACGCACGTGTGTTTGTAGCTGCGTCCCGAGGCGGGCTTCCTCTACGACGCCGTGTGGCTGTACGCGCGTGCCGCCCACAAAGCTCTGCTCGACGGCAAGTCCCCGTCGGACGGCAGGGCCATCTTCAGCTACATTGAAGGCGTCTCTTACAAAAGTGAGTCAGTCTTTCAATGCAAACTGAGGCTCAGACCAAAGCACTCAGGCGACCTATTCCTTCTAAAAATGCAGCAATTAAAGTCGTATCGACCTGCATGGGGGACCGTGGAAAGCAGGCGCCACAGATCCAGCTGTGCACAGAGATGCATTTAATTTATTTGTTTGTCAATACGGGTAATAGGTTCAATTTGCAAAATTTATGGACCCAGGTCGTGCTGGTTGAAAGGAAGGAATATTCCGGCAAAACGAAAACTTTTTTCACAGGGTCTTTGGCATCTTTAGGTGATTTGAGGTGGGTTGCACGATTTGGGCTGATGAGCCAAATCGGTGCGAGCCAAATCGAAGCACCTATAGGCAGCGTCTTCCAAAAGTATGTCAGCAGCAC
>JAAUXT010140836.1_pt1 | contig 12825 bp, 13 predicted proteins | sample 7278171 | NCBI WGS metagenome assembly JAAUXT01 (sample SAMN14350112, study PRJNA611818) | marine sediment metagenome | isolation source: surface marine sediment (1.8m) | place: French Polynesia: Moorea | collected 2018-08
TTCACAACCACCCCCCAACCCCCCCTTTGTTGGGTTTTTTGGGGGTGGTGGGGGTCGGGTGTTTTTTTTTTTTTGTGGGGGGGGGGGGGGCCCCGTGCCTCTCTACAAGCGAAAACGCCAAGTTCCCTAGTGAACCAACGCAAACAAGGAGAGTGAGTACCGGTGTAGACGCAAATTTATTCCCCGGAAATCTCTTCCCCCTGGAATATTCTATCTGAAATCAGTCAGTAAAAGTCTTCCCCAGGGGAAGACTTTTACTGGGCATTTCAGGCCAGTAAATCTCTTCCCCCCCAGAGGGGAATATTTTTCCTAGGAAATCCTTTCCAGGGGAAGACTTTTACTGTCATACGACCCATAAATCTCTTCCAGGGGGAAAGGATTTCCTGGGGGGAATATCCTTACTCCTACACCGGTTCTTTCAACACCGAATGCGTCTTCATTTTATTTAGCATTTGGAAGTATTACTCAGTGCACACATTCAGAACTACGTTTCTGTGCGCAGGCCAAACGGAGGCGGTGAAGCGACTGTTGGCTCAGCTTCCCATCTCAGCGCAGAGCTACAGCAGCTCGCCCTACCTCGATCTGTCGCTCTTCAGCTACGACGACAAGTGGGTGTCTGTTATGGAGCGGCCCAAGGCGTGCGGGGACTACCCTATCAGGTGCGCACGCACACACGCATACACACACACACACACACACACACACACACACACACACACACACACACACACGTGAGAGCGAGGGACAGGCAAATACCCCCCCCCCCATCTTGTGTTTCTCCGTCAGGTTCTGCACAAGAGCGTACTACACACACACGCACACACACATGCAGCACACTCACTCACACTCACTCACTCACTCACTCTTCTCCAGGTTCTACGCGCGCGACTCGGGGCTGCTCAAGTTCAAGATCTACGCGGGGCAGCTCGGCCGCACGGCGCCGCCCGCCGCGCGCCGCCTCGTCGCCTTCACCTTCCACCCCGCGGCGCCGTTCGCCATCTCCGTGCAGCGCACCAACGCCGAGTACGTCGTCAACTTCCACATCAGACACCACGGGGAGTCGGGGGACTTCCACATCAGACACTAGGGGGACACCGAACCTCGATGTTTTGACTCTGGAGAGAGTGTGCCTCCACGGCGACGCTTGGCGTTGGAAGTCGTCTTCTGTTTCTGACACTACGAGGAGTAGTGCACCTGTGATGGATGTTCTGTGGTCTTTCATTGTTTGAGCCGTGAGGGAATGAAGTTCAACAACGACACCAAGTCGATTTCCACATCGGATATGGGGAGAAAGAACACTGGTCCTCCACCAGATGTCGTGTGAACCTCTATCCGGCGGATATCGTGCTAGCAATTTGACGACAAAGAATAATAGTGGCGTGGTGCCTCTTCGTGGTACCCCTGTGAACTTCCGTGATGGAACTGTCGCAGGTCTGTCCATCTTGAGAATGTGACTCGATTTGTAGGGAGGTTGCTTGTGGGAAGAATCGATGAATGAGAGGATGGATGGGTAATGTTGCTTGCAGGGTTATCGTGGGTGGGAGGGAATGGTGGGGAAATGAGAGGGACTGGTGCAGGGGTTGGGCGAGGCGGCGAGTGGGTGTGTTCCGAGCTGAGCGGTGTGCGTCCCACACGAGGGGGAGCTGCAACTCGTTTGACTCGGGAAACGTAAAAAACATTCGTGATGCTGCGTCACCTTTCCACGTGCTCATTTGCGCTTTTTGTCGTGTTGCTCACGCAAAGTTCCAAGTTATTGTTGAAGTTGTTGACCAAAACAAGACACAAAATATATTTGCAAATGAATTCGGCCTTTTTGTGTTGGCGTCTGAGCTCGGCGGCTTCACCCTCGTTGCGTCATGTGTTGAGAACACAAGCTGCACTGCGTCGCCCATTGGCTTGAACAGTGACGCAACTAAAGTGGCAACCAGCGTTCTCGCACCCTGCATATGCTTGTGAAGTGCGTTGTGGGACCTCTGTGTTTTGACAGAATCCCAGGAACTGATTTTGTTTTCAGTGAAGGGGTCTGAAGATATAACCTCAAGTTTTCGTGGTGCACAAATTCAAGGCAAATGATTTGCAGAGGCCGCTCTGTCAGGTATTTCGTTGAGTCTATCAGAACAAAATCGACACGTTTATTTGGCCGTTGTGACTTTGTCCGCAGATGGCAGCTGCGCATCTGTGAACGTGAAGCTTCTGCACCACATTGAGGAAGTTGTGCAAATGAGGACAATCAGCACATGTTTCCCCCAGTTTCAGTCATTCTTATACAATATTTTCACACAGCGGTGCTGATTTACCTGCTGTTCTGCCATTGCATTTGTAGAAGAAGGCAAAACAGCGACAGATCCGAGGATAGAAATGAGGGAGGACAGCCATTACGTTCAGGTGCAAATGCAAGGGAGCAAAAGTTAGAGTTGACCTTTCGTTGGTCTGCGGTCTGCAGGGTTCCCAGATCTGTTCAACTGTGTCCAAAGTTCTCCGCACGCACTTCCTGAAGCCACAAATAAGTTGACAATTGCCCTGTTCCACAGGCAGGTCCTCAAAAAAGTCAATTGTCAAGAATTTCCGCTTTTCAAGATTTCAAGGTGTGTCTAATTTTGCCGTAACACGAGACCTGCTCAAGTTTCATCTGTTTTTGCAACAGCTGAAACCAACCAGGCAATTTGCAGCGGGTTCCTGATGGTTACTGGCTTCAGAGAAGCTAGTTTGTTGAACGAGTCGCTAATCGGAAACGACGAGAGGCTTCTTCACACCACGTGCGTTTCGTCTTCGCGTTGGTTTTGACAGATGCGCGAATTTGTACTGTGGAAGCCAATGGACGCCACAGACGACAAGATTCGTGATTTGTGTGCCACTCATTCCAGGGCCACTGCGGCACCACGACAATTTCACCCCCCCCCCCCCTCCAGTTTCGCACACACTTTTCACTTTTCACAGTCAAAACCCCTGGGCCTGACCGAGCTCAAGTTCAGCACAGGCCCTGTTCTCTGTCCTGAAGGCATGAACTGTGTGAGGCGTAACGCTGTCAGCGAAAAACAGTCTTTCAAGTGTTGAAAAGTTCCTCCAGACCCCATTGGCACCGCACCAAGCTGTGAGACCTGGTTCGCGCGAGCGCGCAAGAGCCTTGGTGCAGTTGTGGCTGGAAGAATGAGTCCTGGTGAAAAAATGCCAAGTTCGAAATGGTCCTGAAAAGGAAAAAGTTGGCTGCGGAGCCACCTTTGTCTTTTTGTGTGTACGATGGATAATTTTCGGCCTGCTGCACGCTGGTTGAGTGACGCGTTGGGTCCCTGTCCAAGTGAACTGGCGTGAAGCCGCTGCAGGGCAGCAATGCAGTGATGTGAACTCGCACGGGGACGCAACGCATCACGCATACAGTGAAAAACGGGCCAAAATGGGCGATGAATTATTTAGCGGCTCTTTCCCGATGTGGAAACAGAACAATGATGAAAGGCTTCACTGTGATACAGGGCGACACGCTTCATCGCGTTCGCCTGGTCGGGTGCGTCATTCAATGGACGCAGCGTCGCTGAGTCGAGCTGCAATAATTTTTTTGTGGGAAAATGTATTGTTTTGCGGGTTCGGAATGGGAAAGACATGTGGAGGTCCTCACGCTGACGATGCGTCAGCACTTTTAAATGTGTTCCTGACGTCTGCACCATCAGACGCGTTTGAAGAAAAAAACAAGAATTCCGGGATTGGACGCAGAATTAACGCGGCAAAAAATTGTCAGGGGACCCAGGCCTGCAGAGCAATGCGAAGAAAACGTTTCTGTATATACGTGTGTGCACACACGCGAATTCAGGAGGGTTTTCGAGGGCGTGGGAGTCGCCTCTGGGATCCGTGCCAGTTGCGTGCGTGTGTGTGTTCAAGTGTGTGTGCATCTTCACGCTTGGACGCTCATCTCAGCTCCGACAGTTTGTATCCGGTGCCGGTGCTGCTGCAATTTTAATGCGGCCCCGGATGCCATTTGAAGTTCGTCCTTTCGCACGGTGTTGATTTCCGATAAGCGTGAACAAAGTGGCGCTGTCGCTGTCCCGGGCACCAACGCCTGCCTCGCACTGGATGCGTCTGGTGTTGCGTCCCCACACCAATTGGTCACAAAGCGGTGCATCGCTGTCTGAGACGCTACTGCAGCCCAGCTCACAGATGCTGCACTGAAGGGGGCAAAATAGCCACCAAAAGGCTCGAGTGTATCTGAAACGGAAAAGGAAGAAGCAAAGATTTATTTCGCGAAGTTGAAGAGACGGATCTTGGGTTTGGTTGAGGGGTGGGGTTTGGCTCAGGGGACCTGACTCCCATGAGAGACTTTTGAAAAATATTACGTGTTCACAAATAATGAGTATGGCTCCACCAATTTGTAAGGAGTGGCACGCATTTTTGTCATGGGTTCCATGCTCGTCTCAATCAAAGCAGGAGCGGCCTGGGTCAGACGAGGATTCCAATTGACCTAGCGTGCAGGCGGATGTCAAAATGCAGCTTTACAATGTTGACATGTATCCAAAGAAAAAATGAGCGTGCACCTGACTCAAAATTTGGGGTTGGGATGGGGCGCCTGGATCCTGCAGAGTGACTGGTTCCGTCGTGTCGTCAAGCACTGGGGAAAGTCAGGTCGTGCGCTCTTACAGTCTAGATTCCCGAACCGACATGTTGATCCGCCCCAGTGGGAACGCATCACCAGATGGTAGGCGTGATTTATGATCCATACAATATCGCTCACGTCTCCACGGGTCGCTGCCTTTTATCGCTCAATCGATAATGTCCTGTGGGAGATCTTTGTCATCCAACTATCTGTTGCGCCAGTTGTGATGCAGGTAGATCCATCTTGGTTCGATGCGTACAAACATTGCACACCCTACCCAGCTCAACTCGAACCTTTTTGCGTTTCGATATGGCGTTCACGCAGTGGTGAATTCCAGTATGGGGTGACAAAGGCCAAATCCCCAACCCCGCACCCGAACTGCCCCGAGGGCGAGACCCCCAACCCGGACCTCAGTCGACACCTTGGCCTGGAACCCTGCACAGGAACTGCATCCTCCCCTGGGTTGAGGTTCGGGCCCCAGACCTGGGTTCACTACTGGAGTGAGACCTTCTTGCACCAACCACTGTACGCGGTGAGCCTCCCCAGTTCAGTCAGGGCCTGGGTTTCCCTGAGGTGAGAACTTTGACCCAAGACCTGGACCCACCTGGATCCGTGGGGTGAGACTCCAACCCCCATCCTTGACCAGGACCCACGTCTTGGCTGAAATCCCAACTTCAAACTGGGACCCATCGCTGGCGTGAGATTCCAACGCCGCACCCGGATGAAATACGGTCATAAAACTTTTGTCAGTGTTTCCTGAGCAGCTGCAGCGGAATTCTCAAGTCCTAAACAAGAACCAGACCTGGAGACAGACCCAAATCAGCGTCATGCAGTCGTTTTATTTGTATAAAAAGATGGACACCATGCAGCATACGCTTTGCACATCCACAATTAATGGGTTGCTCCCAACTCTTTTGGCTGCACTCAGCTCAAAGTATTTGCTTCACTCCTTCATCTCTGAAAAGCACCTTGTCCCTCATGCTTCTTGGTTCCTGAGCTGTAGAACTGGTCAAGTGCGTACACGTTTGGCTGTGCCGTCTCGATCTCGACAGTCTCCATTTCCAGAAATTTATGGAGTGTCACCTGGACAGTGTCCCACGGTTGGTGTCTTTCAGGCTGCACCCCACGAAAACGCTTCTCTTCCTGCAGGCTTGGTGGTTCTTACACGTTGTTTTTATCTTGAACACCAGCGCTCGAACAACCAAACTTACGTTTATTTCTGCACTGTGAAGCTGGTCATGTGTTTCAACATTTTGCAAGTATCCACTTTGTGCTCTTGAACTTGCTGCAGGTGAAACGTTAGTTCCGCAGAGAAAGAACAGTTGGGAGTGAGCAGTGAAATTCGCTTCAGCATGTATAAAGATCAAGTTGTTCCAGAAAAGCTGCATACAGCTGCAGAAGGAATGGGAACAGGAATTGTTTGAGACCTCTGCGGTGTTCGCTTTTGTTGTCAGGCATTTTTACCTGTGCCAGATTGGTCATGCAGTTCAGAACAGGGTAGAGCAGCTCGCTCAGGGAAATTTCAACACGTTGACCTGCCAGGTTACCTGCATGGGTGACTCAGTATTTTCAGGGGTCAGAGGAGCCCCACCAGATCCACCGCCACCGTAGATGTGTCTATTGATTGCCTCCTACATACGCCACTCTCATCAATGGATGGGTATGGATGGGAAAGAAGCGGAGAGAGACACAAAGCAAGGCACAAAGGAATGCTTGATTAGCAAACACGTTCCCATCAATAGACTTGTGTCAATACATAAACATGGTTTCAGCGGATCCAGGGGTCGATGGAGACCCGCCCCTTGCCTGGGCGTGCAATTTTGAAGTTCCTGTCTTCAGCGTTTGCACAAACATCTCTCTTGATTCTGCCCTTGGGTCGGTCCGAATTCGCGGGGGTATGGACTCCTCCGACCAGACCCTGGATCTGCCCCTGAGAGCTACCTGTGTCAATACTCGTTCATAAACATTGGGGCACGGGGCATGACGGGGCTTGTCACCGCAATGCTGCCTGCTTCTGCCACGCAAAAAACCCCACAGAGAACAAACATCCATTCTCTGATGGAATGGAGGTTTTCGGTGGCGCGCTTTGGGGCGACAGACAGAGTGCCGGCAGAAACTCACAGCAGGTTCAGCATCTCGAACAATTCAGCGGTGCAGTGCGACACATCGCCCATGGAATTGCCAGATCGGCAACACAGTTCAGTGGGGAGGGGTTGTGTGAGATGCGAAGCACAATACCGCACTACAGTACTGTGTCGGTGTGTTTTGAGTCCACGACCGATCATACATCCACTGGTGTGAGCAATGATGCATGCAGTAGACCAGCGGACGCACCTGCTAAATCTCGCCACGGTCACCAGTGGTCTTCCTGAGGACAACTTAGAACACCTTGCAAGTACAGGTCATGCCTCTACATCGTTTTTCTCCCTGGAGAAGAGGCTGGGGGCCAGAGTCGGAATCCTTAGTCATTCCAGGCTGTTTGGCGAAATCAGAATCCATGGGTCCCACGAGCCCGGCCCCACCCATGAATCCAGAAAAATGAACAAGTTCACCTGCTATAGTTTTTTTTTACTCGTGCCAACGCTTTTGCGAACTCTTTCAAAACTTTGTTCTTTGGTTCCAAGGTGTCTCGGCCCGGTCCAGGAGCCTGGCCTCTGCGTCCTAAACGCTTGCGTGCAACAACATGTGTTGTTGTGTGTTTGTGCTGCCTCAATCTTCTCACTTCCTGCCGGAAGTCGGATCCAGAACATGCAGGGAAGGTTCTTCATTTACACGGGGTGCGTCATGGCGTGTAGAATCAATCGTCCAACAGCTCATGTCACTCAGGCACATGAGGCAGCGTTCCTATCACTGAGCACCTGTACGGACGTGACAGGGATGCCACGTTTGACGCGTCCAACGTGAAACAGGCCAGCACAGCCGGTTTGCAGTGAGCATCCTGTTGCGCGCCCTGCACGAGCATTGCACGTGAAACGTGAAGGTTGTGTCCCATTGACTCCACAGCAAAAGCATTGGGAAATCTGATGCAGGATGAAGCAGCTCAGAGTCCAACGAAGAAGATTGCAGCGCAGACGCTTATCTTTCCCCTGATCTGACTCTTGAATCGTGTGCGCAACATGTTTCATTTCTTGTTTTGTTCTTTTGTGACTGGGTCCTCTCGACAATCGCTCTCGGTCAAGTTTTATTCCTGCCCTTCAGTCTTCTGGGATCGGGCAACAGGGAACCACACAGTTTGTCAGATTGAGCGTCGCATGCGTTGGATCAGCACTGGACCAAGATCAAGACGACGCACGCAAGATAAGGCGGTCGCATTAGGCAGACCTTGGCTGCGTGAGAATTGTATGTTCCAAGCTCTCTTCTACCTTTGGAAAGAGATCCCTTTGCTTTGATGTGTTCTCTTCAGGATAATAGGGAAAATGAAAGCTTCAGGCAGGTATTTCTCACGGCTTTCAGAATTACCAGTTCTGCATGCAGCCGTCTATGTGGAAAATATTTCCTTCTGATTCTGTTCTGAGCAGAACACCCAGCACACACTGTCATTGCGTGAAAGTCAGGTTGTTGAACTGAAACTTGCGTACACTTCGTGTGAAGGTGTGCGCGCCTGTTTGCGATTTTGTGTGCGAGTCTGCTTGTGAGCGTTTTCTGATGTCCAGAGATTCGGGTGCGTGCACTTGTTGTTTGTACTGCCAGGAATTGTTGACTCACAACTTTCTGCTTTTTTGTTGCAAAGTTTGTTACAAGGTTTTTCGTACAAGCGCGTGATCCCAGGGAGAACCATTTTCTTGATTTGTGCATGGCACAGCATTGTGTGTCCAGTGTGAAACACCGCTTGCCAGCTCATGAAAATGCCTGCAGGCATATTAGCCTTTGACAGCTCCTTCTCAGCTTTCTTGGTTTTTACCTTGTGTGGCAAAATATAACGAGGACAGGATCAATTTTACCTGAACTCACAGGTATACTTTTCAAACTGCTCCATTCGTAGCCAGCAGATCCAAGGAAGGAAACCAGAATGCTGGAGGGTCCCTCCCGGATGAGAGGTTCAACACCAACATCAAACAGTCCAAAGTTGCCTGCAAAACCAGTGGCCAAACAAAAATCCCACAACAGAGAAACTGTTCATAGAATGGGACTGGTGACATGTCTGCAAAACGCCCACACCGTGTGAACTTTAAGGTGCGGAATCTTGAAGCTCCAGTGGATTTATCAGGAACTAAGTTTCCTTGAATCCCTCCCCACTGCAAAGGCCTGGTTCACACTGGTTTTCTGTGTCACATGTTGAGTCAACCTGCCTCACACTGACTTGCGCATTCACGAACGTGACGCACAAGACATGCAACCAAGGTGAAACAGACCTGCGGAAGACAGAGATGGATATCGGGGCGTGTTTTGGGTGTGGTCGGTCGATGTGTGCGTTATGAATTCCATCGCGTAACACTCGTAATTCTGACGAGGAAGTCGGAAGCCTCGACGCCTCAATGAGCGGCGGATCCTGCAGCGGGTGGCGGAGCGGGTCCCCACTAGTTATTCAAATTTTGAACCCTGTGTAGAAAATTCTTTGTTTTTGCACACTTGTCTTTTCGAAGTTTGGATCAGGGCTAAATCAGGGCTCCTCAAGGTTTGAAGCCTTGTCAAGACCGGCTCGTCCGCCCTCTCGATCTTGGGTCCACCAGTTAAACTTGTGATTGTGGTGGTCTCAGTGCATGTCCCCAGCACATGTGTGTGTGTGTGTGTGTGTGTGTGTGTGTGTGTGTGTATGTGTGCTGCTGAAAACGAATGTCGAAAAAGTGTGACATTGATAGTGTGCAGACTCTGTGAACCCGCGTTGCATCCGGAGCTTTTCTACTCCATCCCGTCAATATGCCTTTCTTCTCGTGCCGCAGACTAATACCGACCTGCCACGTGTTGCATAACGATTTGTAGGGGCAGATTCAAGTGGTGTGAGCCTGGCTCCAAGACCACTGTCAGAGGTTGGCTTTTTTCGGAGTTACGTTTGGGGTCAAGATCCTTTATTGGCTGCACGAAACCAAATGCTTTTCTTCGTACTCTTTCCTCAGCAATGGGATGCCATTGAAGGAAGATCTGGGCTTTTGTCGAGTTATACGTTCTTTCGTGTGTCTTGCACAAAATCGGGACCAACGCGTCCAGCCACCTGACCCCGTAAAGTAAACTTGCCCCACCACATACAAGCAAACAGGTCCACGCAATCACGCACGCGTGTACTTTTTTCTCGTCGTTAATTTTTCGAAACTTTAGAACAAGACCCCGGGCCTCCGAGCGCTGTATCCCTGAACCTCATCCTGGATGATGATCCTCCGGCGTCTTCAACGTCGAGCACGACTTTTCACGTTACGTCCCCAGTGGAGGGTCGGGTTCACACCAGGTGCGCCACGCCTTCCATCCCTGCCCCAGCCAAGGAGCACTGTGTTGCAAGAGCGACAGTGTAACAGCGTAATACACGTGCACACACATCACACACACACACACACATGGCACAGAAAAACAACACAAACACACGCACGCACGGTACGCGCACGCTTGCGTCGGATCGCGCTTCTGTGCTGAGGATGAGTCATCGCAACGCACGACGCACCCAACGTGAACGTGACCTGTTGACTTGGCGTGTGTCTCCATCCGGCGCCTGACCCCGCATCCGACGAGAACTATGCGCGAGTTAAAAATGGATGAAGGATACACAATTAAACGCCTTGAAGTGTACGCGTGTTGAATTCCTATCAGAGAGCAACAAAAGGTCCTTGTTCAAAAGGTTTGTGGTTTTAGCGGGTCGGGGTTGAAATACGATCTGGGTGTTTGTTTTCAGCTCCGATGCCTGAATACATCGTGTTTCGTCAAATCTTTGATCCGTCTCCAGGAGTCGGGAGGGGTTTGGGAAAAAGAAGGACAAAGACAATCAGAAGAACTCAAGTTGCGTTTAGCACAGTGGCCCACGGACATCAACGTCAACTTTCAGGAAACGCGTCACCTGAGACGTGGAAAAAATCCGTTCTTCAACACTCGTGACAGCGTGCCGTGGGGCTGGAGTGAAAATAACTCCTCATTGATAACAAGATCGACAGATCTTCGGTGTCTTTTGTACAGAGTATTGTCAAGGTAGCTTTCATGCCTTGTCGATGGAGGCCTGAATCACGCTGAATGCGTCACGCATTGTGTCCCTGTGCATCACAACGGGCGTTGCGTCGTCGATTGCTTGGAAGAGCAAATGTGCAAGTGCTTCGTTGATGTTCTGAGGCACAACGTTTTCCAATGTAGTCCCAGTGTGCGTTGCACAGAAACGCAACGCGTGATTCATCCAGTGTGAAGCGGGCCGAGCACTTTGCTGACACAGAATGGGCCACACACAGGTGCGCGGAGCCCGAGGAATTACGCTGTGTGCGCGCGCGCTGATGGGCGCGGCCCTCGTGCGGGCTTTTCACACTGCAAGCGACACGTGGTGCGCGCCCCGTGGCAGGCGTCACTTGTGGCGTTGCAGACAAAGTCAACACAGTCTGCGTCAACTCAGGCATGCAAGAATCATGCATCGTATTTTTGTCAACAAGTCAACAATGGTGCTGCATCGCAGAATTTTTGCGTCAAGCCCAAGAGGTTGTGCTCTGCTGCAGCCGGTTCAGCGACCCAGCGTCTATTGGCTTGTGTAGAAACACGACTTTTTAGTGTCTGCGCAGTGTGAGACAAACTTTGCAGTAGCTTGCACAGGAACGCAACGAGTGACGCATTCTGCGTGAGCCAGGCCCGAGGATGGTCCTTATTGGCTTTTGACACACAAATGAGGACGTGTGGAACAACTGGATCACGTAACACGCACCAACAGGTGGATTTCTATGTCTGCAAAGGCCTGTTCCACACCTGGATAAACCCTGTGTTATTTCCGTCCAGGTACGAAATGAAGAGTGCATCATTGCTGAAGTTCCACACTGCATCGATGCGACACGCGTCGTGTCCCCTGCACAGGTGAATGGTCGCTAATGGCCTCCCAAAGTTGGGAGGAAGGATCAACAAAATTATTCTGTGCGCATGCCCTGCAAACGTCATCGCTTGTAGTGAAATGCCCAGCGAAGCAGAGCACAAAAGGCCTAATTGTTCTCACATGTGTGGGCTTTGGGAGCCCGGGACCTGCGACAGAATCGATTTTCTTACGTTGCAGGCGCAAAAATGTTTCTTTCTTTGTGCCATTTTGTGCTTTCTCCTGAGTCTGACCCTCAACCAAGCCCTGAATCCACCCAAACTGTGTCTTTTGTGAGCTCCAACAACCTTTGCCATTTTTCTGGCCTCTTTTGTTGCAAAATTCTGTCTGCCAAGCGCGCAAAGAAACACTGACAAAACTTTTCTGTTCTCTTTGCATCCATATTTATGCACTGTGTGCCATGTTAGGAGAGTGCAGCAATGCTATAAACCGAACCGCCCATTGTGAAGTCAAAACACAAGCCGTGAATAATTGAAGGTAATCCTTCCGGGGCTTTACGCTGTTTGCACTGCCTTGTAGAGTCAATTCCGGGTGGATTCAGAGAAGGACCGAGGGAAAGGTGAGGGCATGAGGCCAACCTTGGCCTGACCAGGACCTGATTCAGGAAAGAGCCGACTTTCTGGTCAGAAAACGTAACTTTCAAGAGTTCTGATCTTTGATCTAGTCGTACACCCAATGCGGAAGAACACTATGTTTGGACGGAAAACCAAGCCCCTGAGTCTCTGGAACTGGGACATTGCAAACCCTGGGCTTCTTTGGTGTTGCAGAGGGACAGAATAAACAGAATCATTCAGTGACTCCAGGAATCCTTCCCCATATTGAATCCGTTTCTTCTATTCCGCTGGCTAAGGAGTCTACCCAGCTCCATTGTCTGTTGATTAGATCTTGCCATCGTGTGCTGCAGTTTCAGTGGCTAATTTAGTATGTTGGTCCAGGGGTTGGCACCATGCAGACCTTGGCTCCCTGGTATTGGGTCTTCCGAAGGTGAGACTCCTGATGGAGACGGAGATGTCCTCTTCCATCGCGATGTGTCCCTGAGTCGAGAGCAGGGCATCCCGGATCTGAGGCTCGGAGCACACCAGGCGACTGCGACTGGATGGGCCCGACTGTCTGGGTGCGACTGTATGAGCGTCGGGCGGGAAGACACACTGACAATGTGACTGGATGGTATCCAGGGACCTGCGACGTCATGACAGGTGCTCTTTTTTTGACATTGCTTTTTCCCGCTGCTTTTTCAAACTTCATCCACCATCATGGCTGCACGGAA
>JAAUXT010096399.1_pt1 | contig 12822 bp, 11 predicted proteins | sample 7278171 | NCBI WGS metagenome assembly JAAUXT01 (sample SAMN14350112, study PRJNA611818) | marine sediment metagenome | isolation source: surface marine sediment (1.8m) | place: French Polynesia: Moorea | collected 2018-08
CCGTGTGACTTTTTCATTTTCCCTTACCTCAAAAAGAAATTGCGCGGTCGCAGATTTGCAAACTTGGAAGCATTGAAGGTTGAGATCAAGCGTGTGCTGACAACAATGAGTAAGGATTTGTTTGAAATGGCAATCAGAAACTTGGCTGTAAGGTGGAAGAAATGTGAAGCTGTGGAAGGGCACTACTTTGAGGGTCGCAAATTGGAGATTGATGACATTAGTGAAGCTGAAGTTACGACCGAAGAGTCAGCTTCAGAGCCTAACACTCCGGACACAACCAGCGGTAGCGACAGCGACTGACTTGCATTGTGCATCGCGCGAGACATTTCTGTCACGAGTAGTCTTTAAGTCATGTTGCCACATGTTCAAATACTGTTTCACGACATCTCCTGTTGCTCAACATGTCGACAAATAAAACGCCTTCAACCAAAAAAAAACCCGGAGCGATTCGGTTAATTTCGACGAATTCGTCGCATTTCAACGGTCTATTGTGGATACTCCCTCGTAGAAAAGTGAAGGCCACACTAATGAAAAGCTCTTTTGGAGACAACTGACCGTCTTCTCACAGGAGCAGCGTCCACAAGTCATTGCCTCCAGTACTTTCTTGTGACTCTTGCATGGTCTTGGCGGAAGCCGCACAGGTTTCTGTTGCTGCTGCCTCCCTCAGCCACAAAAAGGCAGCTAGGATTGCGTTTTGTTCAGCGAATATACAGATTTCTGCGGGTGATCGAGCCAATATGAGAACGTCTTTCGTGAAACAGGTTTCTCACTGCCTTTTGAGGCGCCTGTTTGTATGTGCGCCCGTTTGGAGGGAACTTTCTCATCCAAGTCAAATCAGACCAACTTCACAAAGCGACTTGATTTCATTTTTTCGTTCCCTGACCTTGTAAGAACAAAGGGCTTTCGCTGACGTTCGACACCTCGGGAATATGCGCCACCAGAAGGAGAAAACCAGAATTGGTCCAGTAAGGCCAGAACCCCATCAGAGGGTTGTTCGAGCGTTTGTGAATGCTTGAGGAAGAATTGTTTTGCTGTCCCCTTTGGATCCACCACGACCAGGAAAAAAGGATGAATCAATCCTCAAACGATCTTCCTCATGTTGTGTCGATAACCATCAAAGCAAACGTTCATATCTGTCAGTTTTGTGGATTTGGATCTGGATAGAGTCTTGACGATTTCAATGCCTGCTTGCGTGGTGTCAGCAGATGTAAGGACTGCACTTTGTTATCTCGCTAATACGAGGCATTTAGGGACCCAAAAGTGGCGGAAGATTTATTGCGGAGCCCTCTGCGTTCCTGCACTTCGAGGCTGAAAACTCCCACAAGCGAGAAGGAAGATAAGCGGCGAGCTTATCAGTTCCCGTGGCTTATCGTTCCACAGAGAAAATTTCCAATTACGTTCCTCAAGTCTGTAACCGATATCATCTTGTCCCATGAACAAACAATTTATATTGCCGATTCAGAGACAGACATGGAAACACTTTTCACAAAGGCCTTCTGTGAACTCATGAGCAGCTTCAATTGCGTGAACAATTGGTTGGAAAACTAGATATGGTGCATCTCAAAACACGAGCGAGGATGGGTGAAACTGGCGTGGCCAGTTCGGGAACACAATATACATGTATTGCCGAACGTGCATGTACCCCGTACACGACAGACTTTGCAGACGTGGCGTGCGAGTTGTGAAGAATTCTTTCTTCACAGGTTTCTCTTGAGAGAAACTGTTTCCCGTTCCCTTTGAGCCTTGCTGCAGCAGGCTGAACTGAACCTGTTCACGCGGCAAGACTCGCAGCGGTGCAAACACGGCGAAACAAATTTGAGTGGCAAAGTGTTCAAATGATTTTGAAAACAATACGTCACACGCACTCATCTTTGTCGTGTGTTTCTTTTTGAAAACATCAAGTCACACGCTCTTTTATACGCATCTTTGGGCAAAGTTTGGGTTGAGAATAATTTTTTGTTGTTTCTGTGTCCGTTCTTCCGGCCGGGTGTAGAGTTTTCGAGATGCATTTTGGGGATTTTGACTCGAAACATTTCTTTCACTGTAACGGATCGAACCAGCGGAACAAGAATTGTCCTTCCTGAATGGAGTGGAAGCCTCATTGGACTTTTGTGTTCATCTGCTCTTTCTACCAAACCGCTCGCACACGAGTTGGAAAAGTACAACGCCTGAGTCGCGATTGACTGTCGAATTGGACGTTGAATGCCCGACACAAGTTTGTGGAAGTCCGAAATGAAAAGGCGCTATCAAGCCTTCACGCACACCTTGCCACGGATGTCTGCAGAACCACGCATAGGGCGCTTCCATATGAAACGAAGCTGAGACCAGCAGATCTTTGAGAAGAGGTGCCTGTTGGTGAAAACAAAGACAGAAATGAAAACTCAAGCGTTCAGATCACCACGAGCAGTTGTCAATTTTTTCTCAGATCATCGACATCTCTCAGATCCATCTCAGTCGTTTCTGCCCAGAAAACCTCGCGCAATCTGCAGATTTGCGCGCATGCCTCCCACTGCAACAGCCAGAAAACACTCGGATACAAAAGAGCCATTTTTTGTGTAAACTGGAACAGATTCTATTCAATATTTCTCATCGAATTTAATGTACAGAAATATCGGGGAAACACCAATATGACATCGTATGTATGCACTCATAATGGTTCCGATGTCGACTAGTCAGTCAAATGTATTTGCTCAGTCAACAGACAGCTGCATACATGCCAAAAGTAACTGGGCAATTAGGGAAATTAAACTTTTGTACATCTGCTGGCAAAAGCAACAAAGCCACTTTGGAAAATCCTGATTCCTGGCACAGCCTTCTCCGAAATCCTTCTCGATAGCTTTGTTTGTAAGAACGATAAAGTCGCAAGGTTTGCGTCATGTTCTGGTCAACAAATGTTTTTAGTTTGGCTGTCAGAAAATTTGCAGCTCACTTGTGTCTGGGACTTCATATCGATGAAAACCAAATTTTTCAAACTTGCAAGTCCTAAAAATGTTGTAAAGGTCCGCTGTTGTTTATTTCATCCAGCGTTCGATTCACACGAAGCAGCCGTGAGGCCTGTGTCCGGACCACAGCAAACTGCTGACCTGGAATCTGTTAATTCCGCTTTGTGGGCGTCAGGACCGCGGTCAATTCCACCACGATTTGTTTCTTGTTGTGCCACGTGTTCAGAATTATGTGACCAAAATCACATTCTGTTCCTGCACAAGACACAGAAATCAATTGACCTGGGCGCGTTTGTGGGCAGCGGCAATTTGCTCGAAGAAAACACCTTTACTGTCCGAGAAAGTGGTTTTTGTTTGCCGATGGAGGAATAACGTCGGGGGTCGACCTCGTACCTTACTTGATGACAATTGTTCAACTTCTTGTGGGTCTCGAGCATCAAAACAGACTTTGTTTCTTTTCAGAAAACAGTTTTGCCTGAACAAATACTGCAATGGATTGTTTGACGGCGACTTGAAGCTGTGCTACAAGACATTTTGCGCTAAAAATGCGTTGGATGACGCCCTCTCGGATTGCATACTCGAGAAATGCGGGACTCACGTTGGGTTCTTCAAGAAGGTCTGTATTTTCGAGAATTGTCGGAAGAACCAGGGCAGCAAAACAAGCCAAGTCTGGTCCGACGAGCCAACTGCCTCGAAACCAGGCTACGATGATGCCCCGAATCTGGAAGAGCTGTGGTTCGCAGATTATGAACAGATCTCAGAGAACGGAAATCTGGGGGAGACAGGGAAGAGCAGCGAAGAGATGTCGGGCTGCGAGGCCAGATGTAAAAGCCAGGAGCGCGCCGCTGACGAAGATTACGAGTCCTGTCTGATGGCTAACTGCAAAACGAACGCGAAGAGGTCGAGTGTCAGCAAACGCTGGAGCACCAGGATGTGCATGGAATCCCACTGCAAGTCCGCGAGCAACAAGGTCCAATATTTCTTGTGTGGAAAGGAACATTGTCACAAATAGCGAATAAAAGGCGTTTTTGTGTGTGCACTCACGTATGTTGAAGACATGGTGAATTTTATAGCTTTTGGCAGAAGCATTCAATCTCGAATTATCCAGAAGAGCAAAATCTACGAAAACGTGACCTTTTTATGTTTGAAGTTTTGTAGACACACGATTTTGTCAAGATTGTCTGAAAATCCCGTTAAGGCTTCTCGACCTTACACCCAGAGAGGGAGCTGCCGAAGAACTCTGAAGGCTCACTATGTACAATTCTTCAGCTTATTTTGCGCATCAGCGGGGGATGTTTTCATTTTGCTTTCTGAACAAACGCCCGTTTCTTTTGGTTCAACCTTCTCTTTTTTCAATTTCTTTTTACACGTCTTTGAAAAAAGAAACGAATCAAAGTGACCATGCCACCACTTTTTGTTCAACACGTTTTGTTTTTCTCTTCGTCTGGCAAAGACCTCAATTCAGAAGCCTTCGGAAGTTCCGCCGGAATCTTGACCCCGGAGAAAATGTGACGTACACGTTGAAACCGAATTTCAGAGCAATTGTTTTCTTTTCCGGCCACTGTAAATTGATGTCGTCTTCAAACGTACGTGCATGTTCCTGTGTATGAAAATAAAGGAAAACCTGCGTCGGTTTGTTGCATCCGAGTCTCTGTTTTCTCTTTTGTTTTGTCATTTTACCACGAGTTTCAAAGTTCTTGCGCTTCAAAACCAAAACGTCTAGAAAACTGCGGAGCGTGCACTTTCCCCACGCAAACATCGAACCAGACTCCACATTTCAGACAGCTGTCAAGTGAGAATTGACTTTATTCCTCTACATGAAACAACTTTGTGAGAATAAATCTAGCCTGTACACCCCAAAACTACTTGGTCCCTCCGTAGTAAAGTTACGAGTACAAGTAATCACGGTTGATCAGGTATGGGAGGTTGAACATTTCTTGGCGCACATAAGTTTGTTTTTATTTTCACAGTGATCGTATATTTTTCAAACCGTCCTTCCGTGGCAACACACAACACTATACAAATCACAGTTGCGACGGAAGGACAAGCTTCTTATTGCAGCATTACAGATCCACGAACACCTTATGAAATGAAATACGATCAAACTTCCTCATTTTTAAACCACACCAAATGTTAAGCACCGTTTTTCTTCTCAACATATTCAGACACTGCCACAACTAAAGACTGGAAATTCACAATGCAAAAAACAACACAACAACCATCTGTTCCGTCTGATGCGAAGCCACCAGACCAACGCACAAACTCAACAGTTCGACAAAATCAATTACAGAAGATATTCAGCAAGAAATTACAAACCCATTACACCTCCACGACAGGAGTTCTACATTCATCACACAGAAAAAACGTCAGAAGGAAATTGTTTGAAACTTCAAAAGAAACCCAGAATCACGATTCAATGGTTGAGCACCCGACGGCACACTGTGTTGTACTCATCTGACGGCAAAAGAAAAGTCTTGTTTCAGTGAGTGTCCAGAATCTTGTTCAAACTCATCTTCGTCCTTTCTTCCTTTCGTGCGAGGCAGCCGGATTATCTGTTTTTATCAAACTTGTTCCCTGTCTGGAGTCAACTTCACAAATCACGATTGGTGCGCAAAAACTTTGGCCAAAGTGGAAATCAATTGAAAAATCACACCCACATTCAATTACTACCCCAAACCGTACTTCACGTAACAGCTGTTACAATACCCATTGCATTTTGAATTTCCAAACGACTTGCAATGGCGGACCCGACATTTCGACTTGCCGACACGACTGGCGGATTCGACGCCCTCGATGACCTCCCTGTAGCGCGTCGTCACGTCCACTGGTTCCCGCGTCGCTTCTGGCGCGGCGGCCGCGTGCGAGAGGAAGAGCGACGCGTCAGATGGGAACGAAGCCACTTCGGACGTGATGGAAGCAGGTGGAATGAACGAAGTTGGGATGCTGGCGACAGAAGGGATCGTGTCCTGAGGTGGGGCCCAGTAAGGCTCAGAGTCCAGAATGGTGCCGCCGCCTGGCGGCAGGAAGGTGGCGCGGGTCGGAGGCGGGCTGTACTGAATCCCGGCGCATGCGTCGAAGACGCGGAAGCAGGACGGGCAGAAGTTGCAGAAGTCGTGGTGTCCGGACTGGTCGCAGAACGGGTTGGCGCAGAGCTGCCCGCGCGCGCCGGGAGGGGGCGTGATGGAGCGGCCGCTCGAGCACCGCCGCTCACTCCCGAAACGAACTTCCTTCCCTGCGACGGAAAAAAAAATCCCCGATGATTGCTCACGTGCGTCATTCAGTGCGCGATTCCACAAACACCCGGGATAATCTTCCGGTCCCACCGAACACGCATCACAACAAACACGCACGGGGACTTTTCTCTTGCGAAATTGGTGCGAGGTACCTGTTTTGCTTGCGTCACACAACGCGCCCCGCCAAGGAAAACAAGAGAGCCATTTATGTCAGTCAGAAAGAAAGGCATCAACAGTGACGTCGGAAACATTCCCCGGTAAATATTTTGACTCGCGGCTTCACCCTTCAAATATTTTGACTCGTGCGTTCGCTTCCTTGCCCCTGCCTTGGGGCGCGTGGAAACACCGGGTTTTTGATTTCTCAAGGTTTGAGGAAGAAAGAAAATTTCCGTTCGGATGTCGCTGCCGTTGTTCTGACAAGTGGACTCCACCCTTGTGCGTAAATGGAAGAAAACCATCGATTTTCCAAAAAATTTGACACGCCAATGATTGACGAAAGCACCGTACCTCCCAGTTTTCTGAAGCACTGGCTGCAGTAACCCCTGGTTTCTTTTGTCCCGAAAAACTGGCAGTTGTCAGCCACGCACGGTTTCATTTCTTCTGAAATTTGAACAACACTCATAAATCAAAATTACAATTCCCAGCACAAGACGTCAATACCACAGAAGGTGATCCAGGGACATAATTTGTCAATCACTTCCCAGTGTTGAAAGAAAAACAAATTTGAACTCGAACCGCGTGCAAATGTGAATTCGTAATTTCCAAGACAAAAATAACATATTTGACTGAGCCTGAGGGACAAGTTTCTGGTTTTTGAGGTCTGGGGCTCGTGTTGTGCCAACAACAACTCAACAAAATCTACTGCCTCACGGAAGCGACCAAAGGTCAACATCATGACTGCGCAAAAGGAAGTATTCTCCTTTCATTGTCACGAGGTGAACGACTTTTGATGGCGATTAATGCTGGGTAATTCACAAAAATAAAATGCTTGAAATCTTCCGGTGTGTCCAAACTCATCACGCCTTGTTCCGCTTCCTTACCTGTTCGATTTTCCTGGGTCTGGAACTGTTCGAATTTGAGGCACATCCACTCGAAGCAATCTTTGCAGAAGCCGCCGAACTGCGCGCTGCCCTGTTTGTCGCACAGAGGCGACACGCAGTTCTTCTGGCTCAGAGGAGAGTCCATCAAGGACTTGGTTTTGGGAGCGATTGCGATGGTGTGGCGGTTGCGTCCGGAGCGGCGGTTCCCCGAGAGACGCCGCAGCGGCGACGCGGCGCTCGCTTCCCCGTTGACGGCCGGAGCTTCCCCCGACCCGGGGGTCGCTCTCTGTTTGGTCGTAGTTGGCCCTTCCTCAGCCACTTGTTTTCCGGCTTTCAAACAGCTGAAGCACAATCTGCGCTTGTTCTTGTCCACGGTGATAGGGATGCCTGGACAATCTGGGGTCGAGCAGGTCAAGGCGGCAGACTTGTCCGTCGTCGCAGCTGGTGATGCAGGGTGTTCAGAAGCAGCTCTGTCGATTTTGGTTGCCTTGGGATGAGCTTGTTTGATGGAGAGGGAAGAGAGGGATTGGAGCGCAACGGTGCGAACGTGTGCAGCGTCCGCTTTCGGCGTCGCGGTGGTCGCTGTTGCGTCAACGCGCAGCGTTGGCTCGAACACTGGCAGCTCCACAGGCGGCTCAACAATGCCCTGCACTGAGCAGTCAGAACAATATCCTTCCGCAGCATTGGCCGGAGCCAACTTTTTGCAGGAAGCATTTCTGCACTCGTAATACTCGTGACTCTCACTCCTGCTCGCGTTGTGTTTGGCCTCGTTCAAAGACGGAACAGGAAAAGTGTCCAAGTTTGCTGCGTGTTGTGCATCAATATTATCACGGGACTCAATCAAATGTTGTTTTTTGTCGCTCAAATCTTCTGGGTCTTTGCGAGTTCTTTTCTTGTCGTTGTTGCCTGGAGACGGCGGCATCAGGACCTCGGTGGTGTCCGCGTTTTCCTTTGCCTTCTCGTGATGTTTTCGTTCAATCACCTCCGTGTCGCCTCCAACGTCCATCGAGATGTAACAATTGGCGCAGAGTCCGCGGAACACTTCCGCGCCCAGCTGCTCGCAGGTCGCCGTTTGGCATTTGGCCATGACATCGGTCGCTCCAGAGAAACTGTTGGGGGCGTCATCGTCCTGCAGCGCTGGTGGGAACCTGCTCGTTTGGGAGCTGTTGTCCTGCATCCGGCGGGTCCTTGATGATTGAGCTTCGATGAAGTGCTGGGTGCACATGTTGTATTGGTCCGGATGTCCCCGCAGCTTACAGCGAGACACGCTGCATGGAACGTGCATCGGTTCTTCGCTTTCTTCAGGGGCCACAAAGCTCCTCACGTCCTCCAGACTCCGACTTTGCTGTCGCTCCAGAGAGTCGTAACCTGCGCACACAGAAACCAGGAAGTTTTAGCAAAGCCATTTGCACTCAAAAGAAGATCAAACACGAGCTTTGTGCCAAAACGTCGAATATTATCTGTCGTTACACAAACGAGCGATCTTTTTCGCAAACAGAAATTTGGCTGAAATCTTCCTCAAACTTGAACCCTGCTTTTTATCCATTAATCGCTACCTGGTCGAGCAGGCGCCTCCGTCAGACTTGCAGACTTGCGCTTGTCTTCCCGGTTGAGGTCGTTGATTTTCTGCGGTCCTGCTGCCGCTGCGGCCGGCGCGCCTGCAGCCGCGGCTCCCTGCTGACCGGGTCTGTAGTGAGGACTGAACTTCTCGTGCTCGTGGCAGAACGGGTACGTGTAGACGGACGCGACGTACCGACACCCCGGGAACTGGCAGTCAGTGCTCGTCACAGACATCTCGAACGAATCCATCCTCGTCGCTGCAAAAGGAAAAGATTTCGTAACTGGCTGAGCCGCAACAAAATTTCCCGAGATCGCGAAATGCGGAAAACGGCAACAAGGTGATTTTTCTGAGACCAAAATTATGTAGCAATCTAGCGTAGGCGTCCCGCACCTTGGGCACACCTCAGGCAAAACCAAACTTGCCAATCGTTGGGTGTGGCCCGATTGGCCCGAAAGTGCCTGTCACCTCAAAACACACTCCAAACACCCTCGACACACCAAAAAGCAAACCGAATGAGCGATCACATTATCTTGAACAAGTATGGGAGGAAAACAGTCGTGACTTCGGAGTTTGCTCACGGTTCCTCAAATGGAAAGGTCAGCTCAGTGCGCGTGGTCGAGCCACGTTTTACGCGTCTTGTTCAGTGACCACTTTCTTCAATTTGGTACAAAAATGCGTTCTTCACTGCTGACACAGCAAAGATTCTCAACCTGCCCAATCAAAATGATCTACGAACGTGCCTCAGTGTCCTGCGTGCGATACGCGCTCCTGCAATCTCCAGTTCGTGGGTCACCTGTACTCGTACAATGCGCTGCAGAGGCCCTCACCTGTCCCACACGTATCCTGTTGTGTCGCACCGGTCACAAGAGTCTCAACTACATTCAACCCCCCACCAAATTTGGTCACGACAAATACGTAGAAAAGTGCAGCGTAATGAAGTTTCGATGCGTGCCGATTCCTTAAAGGACACGGACACTCGTAGATCTATTCACACTGCTCAATGACGGGAAATATTTCCGTCAGAAATGCAAGAACAGGTCCAAAAGTCCTGTCTGTGCATGGCTGTTGAAGTGATAAGACTGCGTTGGTCACAACAGGCAGCCAACTGGACCAACGTTCAAATAAACCCTGTTCTCTGATTGTGTGAAATCGAAGTGGGTGACTAAATCGCGCACACACTCACAAATTGACCCGCCAAGCTGTGCCACTGATTATCAGAAGGCGAAACATGCGTGCACGATGACTCGCAAAATTGTCATTTCCATTCAAGTGGTGATGACTGACGTCGTTGTAATTGTTCTGCTCCCACCAGTCCGCTCCCACAAGAGAACAAAACTGACTCGGTCCGGTTCGAAGTGAATAATGTTGTTCAGTTTGTGGCCAGGGTATTTCCAGAACCATCAGTCATTTCCTGGCAACTCACAGAGGTCACTTTCCAAGCTTGTACGACAATGAATCTTATTTCGTCAGATTCCAGCGCAACTCGACACGTCCCACATGCAACGGTTTCGCTCAAGGAACCTGCAAGGCAACAAACTACTGGCACGAGTATCAGTGCGGAAGTAGAGTTTTTGGGTCCAGGGTATTCCCAGACCAATCAACAGTTCGGTGGAACCACATCAATCTCTTCAACCTTCTTCAATTTGAGACGCCACTTGTGTAAATTGCATCAGTTCCGTTGACTGGCAATACACGAAGCTTTCAAGACAATACGAGCAAAAGCGAAAGATTTCAACAAGGCTCAGAGTCTGTGTTTTGGATGCCAATGTTGTCCGACAGGTTATTTGACCACGACAGTCGTCGGGTTTCACCCAACAAAACCTACAGCTGCAGGTGAGCAACTGGATTTCCCTCCACCACAGACAAAATAGGCAAACCTGCGAATTGCTCATGTGCGCGAGAGACGCAACCCTTTTCTGTCAGCACCTGCTGTGATCTTTCACATGCGGTAATCTCCATATCTCTCCAACAAAACGAAAAATCCAAAAATAAACTTTTCTGTGTAAGTTATTGGTGTTGCTTTTCAGCTGAATTGCACAGCAATTTGAGGCGCTATTCAGCTGAAGAACAAGAACACTTTTGCAGTGTTGCCACACGCAAGCCTGATCGCCCGAATCCACAAACGCGCGAAATGGCCTCCAACATTTTGCCTGATTGGAAACTTGCCGATTTTGCCAAATTTTGAAAACGGCGGGGGTGAGGGAAGTAGTGGGCGGGAGGGTGGTGGTGGTCTGCCTGTACCTTCTGTCCCCAAAAAAAAAATAATACATACGCCAAATATGCTTCGCATTCGGCGTGCGTAAAAAGTAGGCACTTGCTCCCTGGAGTGAAATGCAAAAGAGGAAACGATTGCTCAACAAGTATGTACGACATTCCTATTTGATCGTCCAAAGTCAAATTGAAGGGACTTGCCCCTGCAATGCAATAAAAGGCACAGGACAAAGTGCAGGGGCTTACCACATTTGTAATCATTCATTCTGAATGCGTCAATGTTGCAGTGACTGACATCAATTATGGATATGAGAAGTAATCGCAGGGAAACCCGCGGGATTTGCTCGCATCCTCTTGAGCCTTCATCCGAATCCTGTTTATGATGTTCATTTCCAGCGAACAAACAACGAGGAAAGAATTGTAAACAGGAAATATTTCTCTGAGCACTTTGCCTCGTGACTTCTGAGGCTTTGTTGCCTTTCATCGTCCAGGACCGCACGCACTTCTTTGCAGCAAAAAAATTGTTTGTCACACGTGCATTGCTGGGATCAAGTGACCAACTTTTCATCGATCTGCTCTGCTCGTTTTCACGTAGCAAAAAGTCCAGTTGTTCCAGAACTGACGAAAGAACGTCTTCAACGGAAAACAAAGAACACACAAAATACTCAACTGATTTTGCTTTTGTGAATCACGGCAGAAGTGACGCTGCCTTTCTCCCTCGGAGTCCCTCCCGAAGGCAAAAGAGTGCAGAGAGGGGAAAACTCTTCCGTCTCTTTTTGAACCAAATTAAAAGCGCTGACAACACAATCCAACACCGGCAATCCAAGACAGCAGATCCTGAAGAAATTCTAGCGGAGGAAATTCCACTGCCGAGACGACGATACTCAGGCGGGGGAAGCGCTGCGAAATTTCCCCTCAAATTGCCGCTGGTAATCCACTTCTGGTGCGTCTCTGCGGCAATCACACTCAACGTTTGAAAACATTCACTTTTTCTTTCGTACAAGTATGAGTCAAATCAGCCACTAAGTTCACTCGTGTTTTGGTTTCATTCACTGACCTTTCACTCGAGCACTGATTGTGAACATTCTTCTGCTTTCGCAGGGATTGTACGTGATTTGACACCATATTCGGGAAACGAAAGTACGTGTAAACGCAAACATGACATTTTCAACGAGGAATGTGCGACAAGACACGTTGAGGAAAATGACTGGTGCTGACTGCAAAATTCCAACTGGTCGCCCACAACGTTGTGAACAAACCAGGCGACATCAGCTTCAGATGAGCGCATTGAATCCACAAATCTCTGACTGAATCAAAAATCTATGTTCCGTGCCCCCAGAGAAACTCAAAACACGACTGCGCGCAACAACGCAGATTTACCCGCCTGAGGACATTTGGCCCGTCACGTGAACGTCGACGGTGTCGCGACGATCGCTATCGCGCAGCGCACGCAGGTGCGCGGTCGCCGCGGTGCCCATCGGGACGTCCTTTTCGCCCTGCACGATCAGCGTCGGTACGAATCAAAAAGTGAACAAGTAAGTCCGCGGGGACCCGGATGGTCGCGCACTCGGTCTAGTCTAGACAGCGGCTGCTTCCTGTTCACACGTGTTTTGAGAATTGAGAAGGAATTTGTGCTTTTGTGAGGTGAGTTTGTTGTATTTGTTGTCACAGGTTTGTACACAGTTGTATTTGTTGTCACAGGTTTGTACACAGTTGTATTTGTTCATGTCACCCCACAGCTTCAGTGGATTTATGTTCTATGTGTGTGTGTGTGTGTGTGTGTTCGCATGCGTGCGCACATTGTATGGCAGAAACCTTCAGAACCAATTCCAACA
>JAAUXT010016222.1_pt1 | contig 12821 bp, 12 predicted proteins | sample 7278171 | NCBI WGS metagenome assembly JAAUXT01 (sample SAMN14350112, study PRJNA611818) | marine sediment metagenome | isolation source: surface marine sediment (1.8m) | place: French Polynesia: Moorea | collected 2018-08
GCAACTGACCATCCAGTCGCGTTGTTAGTGTGTCTTCCCGCCCGACGCTGATGCAGTCGCACCCAGACAGTCGGGCCCATCCAGTCGCAGTCGCCTGGTGTGCTCCGAGCCTAACGGTCAATCGCCAAACATGTGTGTGTGTGTGTGTGTGTGTGTGTGTGTGTGTGTGTGTGTGTGTCTGATCCACTGCGTACGTTGACATAACACACAACGACGAATCCAGAACCAGCCATCCCCTGTCAACTTTGAACTCTCACAACGGAACACAACAAGTTCGAATTCATGAGAAACATCATTTCTTTTGGTCTATTGACAAAACAATCTCCTCGAATCAAGTGGCATTTCGAACTGCACGACTTCGAGTGACGCGCGCTCTGGTGTGTGCGCCGAAGGCTGATGAAACATCAAGGCAAGCAGCATGGCATTTGCATCTGTGTGAACCGGCGCGATATCTGGTTCGTGCAGCTGTCGGGAAGGTCAAATGGTGAAAAGATTCCCTTCTCCCAGGCGAGTGTTTTCGACACAGTTCGCCCCGGATAAGTCGAATTTTGTCGACAAAGCAAAGTTTGTTTCAATTGTCCAAGCGGCGCAACGAAGTCTTCGAGTCACACACGTTGTACACGGGAAACAAACGCACGTGCAAAGACGTTTCGTTGTTTCTCGGAGTTTCGAGCAATGCCCGCCCCTGCTCAATTCGAACCCGCCTTGTTCTTCCTGTTCGCGCTGGAGGATTTCGAATCAGTCGGGGAAGCACTTTCAACATGAAACTCAGCAGGCGCAAATGGAACCGGTTATCTCAAAACTTTTGCAAAGGGAGACATTTCAAACGAGCTGATTTGGACTCATCCAAGCCGACTGTATTTTCTGTCTCTTCCACCTCGATGAAAGTCGTCAGCATCATTCAGATCTGCGGAGGTTTCTGGTTCCAACCTTTTCACATGCACGCGTTGTCTGCAACTGGCTCACACCTGTATAACCAACAAAAACCTTTGTTTTGCTGGATGCGACACAGCAAGTGTGTTCGTCATGTTTTGGGAGTTCGCTCAGATTCCAAAAATGAGAAACAAAAAAGAATTTGTGGAAATATGCTGGTTGGAAGCACGAATTCGCGCTCTGGTGAGACCCGTCGTAGGAGGTCGTGTCAAAGAATTCTGCCGTGGGACTGTGCATGATTACTGTCGCAAGCGAAATGCTTGCGCGCGATCGACTGGTCGTGTTGAGTCACAGAATTGTTTGATACGATAAGGTTAACACACAAGTGTGTTAACCATCATAGCCCACAGATGTTGGTCCCCTTTTTGATACTTTTTCATGCACAAATGAGCAAAACAATACTTTTTCCTTCTGTGAAACAATAACTAATTTTGAGAGTATTTCTTGACTACATTTGCTTGGTTACTTGCTTGGTCAAGCCTCATTAATTTTCACACAGTTCAATTACTTGCTGAGAACAAACTCGGATAACAACACGAAATCTTGATATAGCACGGATGCAGATTATCTGTCTCGATTTTGTGTCAATTTTGTGCCGTATCTCGACAGAAACTGCATCCGTACCATATGAGGATTATTGAACTCTGTCCAAAAGACTTGTACTCACTATTTTGGGTCTCGATGGCTGAGCATCTCGACCCAAATAGTGAGTACTCATCTTTCGTACAGCGTTCAATATTCCTTACTTCTTTCGGCGACGTGCACACACGTCACGCCTAATCTGGCTGCTCTCGGTTCTGTGTTCCCGCAGCACTGGCCTCGGAGTGGGACCGGTTCGGGGAGAGCGTCTACAACTTTCAACTGGACACGGCGCGAGAGGTGGACACGACGCACGCGGACGCAGCGTTCCGCTGCCGTCGCGACCACGACGCGTGGCTCGTCTCCATAGAAACGACGGCGGAGCGCGAGTTTCTACAGAAGAAGATCCGAGAGAAGGTCGAGGGGCAGGGCCAGACGTTCGCGCGCGAGCAGTGGTGGACAAGCGGGCGCTGGGACCAGAAGAGCGAGAAGTGGGTGTGGCACGACGGGAACGAAGGTACGTGGAGGCGACGTTTTTTTGGCTCGTCCTGCGTTGCGGATGGTTGTTGCCCTTGAACCCGTTGACAAACTTGTGCTGTCCCGATTCGCCCAACAGATTCTCTGCATCCGCCCAAGAAATGCTCAGCAATTGACTTGACCTAGATCTTTCCCTGGGCCCACCCTGGATTTTTTTCCTTGGCTCACACGGAGATCAGTTCCTCAACCCTTTGTCCTTTGAGTCACACTGGTTCTGTCTGTGGGCTCATGCGTGTTCCTGGAACTTTTGGGCCTTGCTCAGCTCACACTTAGCCTGTCCTGAGGACACCCTGGATCTCTCGCTGGGCCCATCTTGAATCTCTCACTGGGTCTTTTGGGTCTTTCCTTGGTACCACAGGTTTGGGTGTCTTGCCCTCAGTCCACCCTGGATTTGTCCACGGGATCACGTGGAGATCTGTCCCTGCGCTCAGCTTTGGTGTGTCTGCCTGAGGTCACACAGAATCTCCCCGCGAGCGCGTGCTCACATCTACCGCTGGGCCCATGCACCTTGGGTCCCTTCCTGGGCCCACCCTGGATCTGACCCTGGGCCCACCCTGGATCTGACCCTGGGCCCACCCTGGATCTGACCCTGGGCCCACCCTGGATCTAACCCTGGGCCCACCCTGGATTTGACCCTGGGCCCACCCTGGATCTGACCCTGGGCCCACCCTGGATCTGACCCTGGACCCACCCTGTATCTGACCCTGGACCCACCCTGGATCTGACCCTGGGCCCACCCTGGATTTGACCCTGGGCCCACCTTAGATCTGCTCATCAAGGCCCACCGCGGACATTCCCTGAGCCTGCCGGGGGTCCTGATCCTGCATGCATCCACGAGGCACAGTTCCACCAGACCAAAGATCTGAAGCCAGCACAACACACGCACCGCGTTCCACACAAACAGCGGCTTCTGTCCGGATATTGAGTCACCGCTGAAATGCTGATCCGCGAGAAGGGTGCGGGAGACCACTGAACATTTCCTTCAAACTTGCATCGCAGATGTCGCAAACAATGTGCTACGAATAAATTTTAAATGCCTCTCTCTCTCTCTCTCTCTCTCTCTCTCTCTCTCTCTCTGTCAAGATGAATGACCCCTCACTGGTGAATCCTGAAGTCCGTCCTCCACCTCAGGGGCTTGGTCGAGCAGGCCGGCTGCCTGACTCATGACATGTCATTTTTTGCACAACACAACAAAATGTATCTCCTGCACTTACTTTTGAGCCGTCAGAAGCGAAATTGGTCACAAAATTAGCCATGTCAACCATTTTGTAAAGTTTGCTCGTCCGGGGTCACATTGGCCAACTCGAGGACCCGCCTCGCAGTGAAAGGGACCCGCTCGGCTGTGATGCTACAGAGACACATCGCAGACACACAAGCGCACTCTGTTTCCCATCTCATAATGGAATTTCCAGTCTGAATATTTCACCATCTGCTGTTGTACACTCGTTCCCGGCTAATTTGAACTCGGTCAATTCGGCACCCCGACTGTTTCCAGCAAATCTCTTGCACAGTTGATTGGACCGCGTCTTCACGCCTGGTCCTATGTTTCCTTCCCAGTCGAATCTCGGCCACTTCGAACCAGTTTTTCCCCGAATCGGGTTCGAATGAGGCAGGTGCAACTGTGATGGAATGTGGCGCGTGAATATTTCAACATCTGTCGGAGCATCTCCCCATCTCCCTGAGATCTACCGGCTTTGTAACGTGTATGCAGATCACTCAGCCACTGAGGGGGGCCTCCTTCACACTGGATGGGTGAGCACGTGGGTCTGTATCACAAAGGGTTCGTTGCGTCGTGTGTGCAGCGCGTTTCGTGGGCGCGGAGTCTCGTCGCTTCTTGACAGTCGAGTTTTCTACATGTGCAGAGACGGAACATGTGTCACATCCAGAGAAAAACAGACGTAAAACAAACGTGCGTGACGTGACTTCTTTCTTCATTGAGTTCGCACTCACAGGCGACGTGACAGCGATTTGCGGGTTGGCGACGTGAGTTTGCACGTTGCGTTCTCTTATCGGGACACGCATGCGCCCAACGTGCGCTTCCGATGTGAACACATCCGGCCTGAACAACGTTTTCAATTTTTCATTTCGTCGCTGCACGCTTGTGAAGCGTTATTCGCTTGATGCAGCTCGTTCCTATGCGGAGACACGGAGCTCTGAAGCCGCACAATGCACTGCGCTCTGGCCTCTGGAATTCTTTCATTCGCATGACAAACAAAACAGAAAAGGGATATCCAAAAACAACTCGATGGACTGCTGTTCGCTGAAAGCAAAAACGCTTCACAGAGGATGCGTCGTGTCCTGGGCTCGTGTTCACGTTCCATCAATGGACGCAGCCCTGAATGGGATGCGTCGCGCATTGCGACGCGTGAGCATTTGAGAAAAGACACGGCTCGACACGTGACGTATCCAATGAACGCGACGCACACTGAGCCTTGTCACGCGCCCAGAAATCCAATCTGAGACCGAATCCACAAACTCATTCTTAGACCTGGTCCACACTTGCATTGCAATCCAGAAGTCAAGTTCTCATCAAGACGTAGACTACACACAAACACACAACGCACGACGCATTCAGTGGGAAGCCAACCTCTCACTCAGCCTGGAGTGTTGTCCGTAAAATACGGGTGTTCATTTTCTCGTTCGACCCGAGATACGCATCTGTGCTCGCGTCGATAACACCGTTCCTGGCTCCGGTTTCGCAACGGCGGATTCAGGACCAGAGAACAGAACCAAGACTCCAGCCGAGTGAGGGTTGGGAAGCCTGGCCCAATCTGCCCGCCAAACACCATCACCTTTGGTCAGTCCAAAAACAAAGCTACATGTTTCGTTCTTTTGCTTTCAAAATTTCACATAGGTGGGTGTGTGCCACCCAGGCAGTTTTAGTGCCAACCTCCTTGCCCCCAGTTGCAAAACAGAAACAACCAAGTTCCCTTTCTCAACGAAAATAGACCCTGGGGCCAAAATCAAATCCTAGATTTGTCACGCTTGTGCGAGGCCGACTCAAAAGGTTCTGAGAACAGAAGACCGTCGAGCCAGGAACACGTGGTTGATTCGAGGCACAGCAGATCAGCCGATTGGAGTCTGTTGTCCTCGGAGTCGTAAGTGACAGTTTTTCTCAGGACCTTTCCATTGAGCCTCGTACCTTATTGTTTTGTTCTTTCTCACCTCTGGATGGTCGGATCTCAGCAAATAGAACCGCTGGGCTGCGATGACGCCGCTTTTGCCATCCACATATTGCCTTTTTGCACAGGAAATGTTGAGCTTCCACAGAAGGAGTTGTGGCGCCGTCCTTGAGACGGAGCCCTGGATCCACTCTGGTGTCGTGAGCTCGACATTCGCTCAACATTCGCCCGGCTCTCAGTGGAAATTGCCCGTCGTGCATCATTGATGAAGCGTCTCCATCAACCCGGGGCGGAGCCGTCTGGTCCAAGGGTGGGGTCCGACCCCGAAGGAGTGGCAATGAGCACGCAATTGAGGCAGTCTTGAACCAATTCGCGGGTCAAGAGGGTTTGGCTTAGTGACACTGTGTTTCGAGCAAGGCGCACACAAAAGTTTCGGTGGTGTTTCTCAAAAGTTGGTTGACGAGTCTGAGAACTCTGGACAGGAGACGTCACCCCCGATCTGACGTGCTTTTCGTTCCTTGTTTGTGGTCCTTCATCACAAAGCGGACAGGCAAGGCCGCTCCCTCCTCACTTGCCTCTCCCAAAAAGCCGTAAACCACAATCAGTTTCGCCTCACACAGTCCGAAACGTGGCCCAACGCCAACTGACAGAACCTTGGACCCAAATTCAAGACACGGCAAATGGTCTCATGGTGCCGATGCGTGTCCCCGTATGTTTGCAGTGCACTCGGACAAGAAGTTGGGCAAAGGCGGCGGCGGCGGCGGCGGGGGCGCCTCGGGAGACGCTGGCGACACGGCCGACTCGCGCCACGTCGCGCTGGTGCACGACGTCGGGACGTGGAAGATGACGCCGCTGCCCAACAACTACCGACTGCGCTACATCTGCGAGAAAGGTGCGTCGAGTGGGGACTGAGGGCCCGGCCAGGAGAGGGTGAGGCGCCTGTGCGGGCAAGGACCAGGGACCTCTGGGGAAGGACCAAGGACCTCTGCGAAGAAGGATCAGAGGCCTGTGAACGGAAGACAAAGGGCCAAAACAGGTGAGGACAAGAGGCCAAAATGGGAAAGCAGGAGCGGACAAGGGGCCGAGCATGAGGGGGACGGTCCCTGAGGTGTCAGCACAACGCAGGATCAGGGCTTGAGCAGGTGTGGGGCTCGAGTCGAAGGCAGCGCCGGAGCGAAGGAAACGCCCAGAGCAAGAAGAGGCTCCCAAACTGGGGAGGACCACAACGCAATCGTGTTTGGTTGAGCGTCGGACGTTGCGTCCTCTTTGTTCGCAGACGCGGAGCCGGCCTTCGTGTTGGACCGGTGGACGCGGCCGGCGGAGGAGCGCATCCTGCGCGCCGTCATGCGCGACTACGACCGCGACGCGCGCGGCAACCGGAAGTCGGACGCGACGGTGACGGTGTCGGTGCAGTTCGTCCTGCTGCGCATCCAGGACCTCGTGAGTACCACGCCACCTGGTGAACACTGAAGCTGCCGCGTCCCTTCATCAGTCAAGGCGACGCAGCAACCATTAACTCGCGAGGGAACGCAACGCAAGATGCATTCAATTCAATGTGAGCACGGACTGTGGATTGCAGCACATACTCATGAATTCCACCCATATCTGCCTGTTTCTTTCTCCGTGTTCACATCTGCGGGACCAATCCTCGGGCTCAAGCGAGGCCACTTTACGTCTTGTGGATTCGGTCTTCTTGATGACGAGTCAATCCAGTGAAGGGTCCCGGGACCTCGGGCCACAGTCCACGGAATTGTGCGGCTTGAAGCCCGGTCAGTTCACACTGGGTGCGACTGCGCTGTGGCAGAGGGCGAAGAAGCACCAATCCATTGCCCTCCGGCCGAAACTCGGCGGAGTCGAACACACGTTGTGCTGCACCAGAACTCAAACACACATTCTTCAAACTCGAACTGACTTCGCTCAATATTGTGTTCGAGATGGGTGGGGCCTGATGAACAGCGACGCCATGCACGACGCAAGCAGCGGGACCTTGGGCCCTGAAAAGTTCGGGGAGAGAAATGGGCGGAGTAATGCGGGGTGATCCGGGGAATGGGCGCCGCGCTTTGGGGGTCCGCCGCAATCACAATCACTCAGCCCCGCGGCGGGCGACGCGCTCCGTCCGCGCTCATAGCGGAGGCGACGCACGCTGCGGCCCTGCACTGAGCAATGGGCGCTTCACATCTGCACAGCTCAATCGGCGCTGCAGGTGCACAGGGACACAACGCGTCCAGTGTGAAACCATCGCGTGGAGCTTTTCCTTCGCTGCTGGGCTCCTCGGGCTCTTCTGTTTCAAGCCTGGCGGATTCACAGCGCACTCCGAAGCCTTTTCACCAATTTGCACGAAGCGAAACAAAAGAAGCTTCATGTCTCTTTGAATCCACGCGAAAAGCTTTTCACAAAACACGACGATTCTTTGTTCCCCATGGCACACAAGTCAACGCAAACGCAGCGCACTGCACCGTGATCCGGTGTGACGACAAAATTCTTCAGTTCACGCCTTGTCCGGGACAAGTATCTCTCCCATAAATACTCCTGCAAAGCCATGGTGCAGGGTGTGGACCTCCAGCGAAGCAGGAACCCAGCTCCCTCCAAACTAACACGCTCCCTCTGCTGTGCACCGTCAGATGGAAAACTAGGGTTTGAAACTGTGACAGTGAGGATGTTTCCGTTCAGACACCAGACAGGTCAGGGCACTGTCCAAACACTGCAGGCGCCTCTTTGTCCACGAAAACAAAATTGCAGATTTTGTGCTTCTGAAAGCCTGCGGGCACAGCAGCTGTACAAAAGAAATGTTGCGACCAAGCACACCGGAGCGCCTGGATCATGCCTGAATTTCTCAGGCTCTGGTATACAATTTGATCTGCAAAGGAGGGGCAAGAAATCAGGGTTGTCCTCAGGATCCTACTTGGGCTGAAAACCACACATCCCCCAAGCAGCATACACAGTGACTTCGTCAAGTATTGTTTCCTGTATGAATTGGCAATTCGGAACCACAGAGGACGTCTGTGGGACTGTTAATTGAGGTCAAATTCCGAGCAACGGCTGAGTTCATTCACACTGGATGGTTTCGCTGCGCTTGTAGCTTGTGTTTTGTTCTTGCATGTTTGTGGGCACTGTCCCTTCGTTTTTGGCTCAGCGTCCAGTGAGTTGTGGAACAACGCATCACAGCCGTGAACCCGCGCAAAATGCAAGGAAACTTACCTCCACGTTGCCACTTTGCGACCAAACACTAACACTTGGACACTTAGCACCGTACAAGTTCATCAAATGATTCCTATATACGAGGGACATCCGAATAAAGGTGTTCGTCGTCCAAAAAGTCCTGTTCCGAGTTGAGCAATTTTTTCCAAAGTTGCACATGGGACTCTTGAGACCTCAATTGATCATCCCTGATCGAACAAACACTGCACGATCACACAGGGTCACAGTGTCAAGGTCAACTTTGAGATCGACGCGCACATCTCGTCGGAGCACTGTCTGTCTCAATTTACTCATTCTTGAAATGACTTTTATGGAAACAGGTTCGTGTTTGTTTGTTTTTTGGTTGGTTCTTGCATGTTTTGAGTTGGTTTTGATGGCGTCCAACGAGGAGAAGATCGAGCAGAGAACCATCCTGAAATTTTTGGTGAAATCTGGATGCACTCCAAAGGAGTCCTGGACCAGAATGCTCCCTGTGTTTGACGACAAGACCATGTGCCTCAAGACAGTTCGCATCTGGCACAAGCGCTTCCTTCAAGGTGAAACCAACCCAAAAGATCGACCACGCCCTGGCAGGCCGCGCACTGCACGCAGCAATGACAACATCCAGAAGGTCCAGGCAGCCTTGCAGACTGACAGGAGAAGCACACTGGATGAGATGAGTGATGAGCTCCATCTCTCTCGCCCCAGCATCCACACCATCCTGAAAAAGGATCTGAATCTCTCCAAGCTCGCTCCGAAGTTTGTTCCGAGACTGCTCACGCAAGAACAGAAGGACTTTTGCAAAAAACTGTGTGAAGACAACTTGCAGGCAATGAAGGATGATCCCCTGTTCCTCTCCAGAATCATCACAGGGGATGAGAGTTGGATTTCCGTGTTCGAGATGGAACTCAAAGTCAAGTCAAGGGAGTGGTTGCCCAAAGGTCGACACACCCTGCGCCCCATCAAAGCGATCAGGAACCACTCTGAAAAGAAGGCCATGATCACCATCTTCTGGGACATGCAAGGTGTGGTGCATTCTGAGTACCTGGCCCCCAATGAAACTGTTTCCTCTGACACTTACTGTGATGTGTTGCGACGCCTCAAAGAAGCTGTGCGAAGAAAAAGGCCTGAGCTGTGGCACAGAGACAATGAAGGCTACAGGGAATTTCGTCTCCAGCACGACAACGCCTCACCGCACACGGCCTGCATCACCCTTGGACTCATTGGTGAAAGTGGAATACTCATGGTGCCACACCCCCCTTACAGTCCGGATCTGGCCCCCTCAGATTTCTTCCTGTTCCCAAGGTTGAAGTCTGAACTGAGGGGGCACAGATTCCGGACTGTGAATGACCTCAAAATTGCGGTGCAAAGAACTCTCAGGCAAATTCCTCAGCAGGAGTACAGAGATGCCATCCTGAGCCTTCCAGTACGATGGATGAAGTGCATTAAAGCCCAAGGATCTTACTTTGAGGGAAGACATTTCGAGATCAATCCAGAGGAAGACCATGAACTTGTTTTTGAGTACGGAAATTCGGATGATGACTCTGACTGAATGGTCATCGCAGCGTTGCGCACTGTTCCTCTGTTTGAGCATGCTTTTTGAATTTTATTGTTGGTCTTTGAATGAAATTTTACATTTTTAAATGAAGTTTGCATGCAGCAGAACACCTTTGCAATAAAGGGTCATGTTGGCAAAAAAACAAACCAGAGTTATTGGCCGACGAACACCTTTATTCGGATGTCCCTCGTACTTGTGTTGTGCTTCCATGGGCGCTGAGTCCCCAGGTCGGCGTTCCCCGTGACGCCTCCAGCGTGAGACAGTCTTTCCGAGAGAAACTGATAATTGAGGTCTGTGAGTCCCCATCATGTATCAGCTGCTGCAAGTTCCTCATCCCTCACTCGACTCCTCCGTCAAACGCACTTCACACCCAGTGGCGCAGCGCCTATTCACAGGTCTCCTCTCATCGTCTCCACCCGACGCCAACTGCGACGTCTTCAGCGCGAACGCCTCGTGTCTGCGTCGCGCGGTCAGCGCCCCTCGTCCTCTGCTGCTCCACGCTGCAGGTCCGTGTTGTGTGCAGGACGCATCCTGTGAGCATCTCGCTGACCCGTCTCGTCTGTTTACAGGAGGAGAAGAACATGGTGCTCACAACGATGGGGTTCATCATAGCCGTGAGTACACGTGATGAGTGCGTTTTTGCGTGAGTGCGCGATGAGTGCGTGATGAGTGTTTGATGAGTGTGTGATGAGGAAATTGTGAGTGCACAATGAACACATGATGAGCACGTCCAACTCAGCAAGGACGTCGCTCCAGGCACTTTCATACCAACATAATCAGGCGAATTTCAGCGGCTCTAATTTGATAAAACCTGTGGAGGTTGATGGGCAGGGCCGACACCGAGGGGAATCGTCGCGCGCCGATGTGCGACAGAGCAACGCGTCCAGTTCACATCGGGTGCGCTTTGCTTCACACCTTCCGTCCCTCATCAAGATTGGTTTGTGTGTCGTGCCAAGCGAGCAGTGCAGTATCCAATGACTTGCACTGCCATTGCACGACTTGTGCGGGGGGCAGCGTCCAAACGAGGAGTGTAATGCAGCCACCGCCGACCTGCACAGTGCGCAGTACGTGGGGACGCAGCGCGTGGCGCTCGTAGTGCGGACGCCGCTCTCCGGTCGGGGCCATGCGACAGTGCGGAACTGCGGGGACCGGCACATCAACGTACATTATTCATACACACAGCGACAATAATTGGCGCTGTTTTTGAAGTTTTTTATGGCCTGAAACAACGTTCAGCAAAATGGATGGAGAGAGTTGATTGGTGGCACCGTGTGGTGCAACTCGGGTTTGGAGATGAGACGAAGGGGTGGACTCAGAAATCGGCCCAGAAGCTCCTCTCGAGGAGGCTAACACGGAAACATTTCACGGGATTTTCGGTCTTACCCTTTCGCCACAAACGCAAACACAAGCAGCCCCTGGTGTGTGTCCGTGACGCCCGTTGTGGAACAAGGTTTCACATCAGGCGGAGAAATCAAACCTCTAGCTCCATCCGCCGATCTCCTTTGACGAAAAAGAGGTTTGCCGCAAAGTTTGGTGGTTTGATAACTTTTCTCAATCCCTGCATGTTCCCAGGCCACTGGTCCTCACTGAATGCATTGCGTACTTGGCTACAGCCAGGGAACTTGACCAGGGCGGGTTGAGAGGGCAAGGCACCAGCATTCTCCTGACCACCCTGATACCTTCTCCCTGTCATTTTGCACCTTTCTTATCTGCATTTCAAAAATAAAAACAGCAAAGGCAAGCCATTTTTCCAAGTCCGTCACTGCATTGCGGTTCTCAGACGACGGATCCGCATTGAAAACCGCGAGGAGAACCTTCCGTCAAAAAGTGAGAGGGCGACGCGCAATTCGGCGGTGGGGCCAGGGGTCCATTCTATTTGCCCCCGAAAGCACTTTCGGGGATCCACCGAAACGCGCACCTGTTCTTTTTGCATTTTCGGGGACCCCGAGCCTCCACACATTCTGAGGCTCTGTGTTGGTATTTTTGTTGCTATTTGCAGTCAATTATTTACTGTTTTTTGCTGCAAAAAAATCAATTTCTGAATTTCTACTCACTTTGAATTTGCCACTTTGAGGAACAGAAGCTGCCATTGGATGGTGAAGCTGCTTGGAGATGACCTTCACCTTGATCGCCAAAAATGTCATCTGCAGACGAAGAAGAAGTGAATGGCTTTTTCTGCAAAAAAGATGAGAATTTGAGTGTTGTTGTCAATTTATTTGTCTGAATTTTGACAATGGTATTGGGTTGGTATGTTTCAGGACATATTTTATGTGCCACTGCGCATTGATGAAACAGAAATTGTGATCAATTGCCGGGCCAGTGATGTTGCGCAAGTGTCCAAGATGAAACGGAAACAAGGTAGATCTACAATTGCAAACAAGTTTGAAGTTAAAATTGAGGTGAAGATGTTGAACATGAAGTGAGCAAATGCACACAATATTTGCAGATATTCATTTCATCGAGTACATGGGTGCCTTTTACGCCAAAGCGATGGCCGCTGGTTTGGTGACAAATGGATACTGCACCTTGGACAGCTCAGAGGTCCTGCAAAATGTTCAACGCATGCGAAAAGATGAAGAGATAGAAAAATCAAAGAGATCAGTTGCAGCTGATGGGTTGGTGTCCATGCACAACTCAGTTGCTGGAACAAAGCGTGAGTGTGGTACAAAAATTCTGGACCCTTCTGAAATGGCCAGTTAACATTGCTTTTGTCATGCTGTTGCGGTATGCGCAAGTTTGGGAGTGGTCACAAAATTTCTGGACCCTTTCACTTCACGATGAATTTTGTTGCAGGTTCAAGCAAGTCACAGACGTTCCATCCACCTACAAAGAAAGGCAAGGGAGTTGGCAAGAGTAGCAAGAAAAGCCAGAAGTCAGGACCCAACCTGACAGGAGTTTCTACTGAGCTGGCAAGC
>JAAUXT010004881.1_pt1 | contig 12820 bp, 7 predicted proteins | sample 7278171 | NCBI WGS metagenome assembly JAAUXT01 (sample SAMN14350112, study PRJNA611818) | marine sediment metagenome | isolation source: surface marine sediment (1.8m) | place: French Polynesia: Moorea | collected 2018-08
AAAAGTTGGTAGATGTCCTCAAACATGTTGACACAGGGTCATCTAAGGTGAAGAGAGTAAAATTCGAAGTTCAGTTCCATGACAAACAGTGACCGCCATCGTGCAGAAATGTTGTCAGTTTCACATGTTCATTTGACCTTTTGATTTACTCAGTTGAATAAACCTGTTCAGTTCCAGCAAGTCAAACACCAGCGTGACTCATTGGCGTGGATGACTGACCATTCGGTCAACGCTCTGAACATAGCGCGCATGGACAAAACTCAAACCAGCGGGGTAGACCTGGTGTTACGTTTTCTCAGCGGACTATGTGTTTTGAAGGCGCAAGTGTCATTTGCGTTTTGAGCCTCCGAATTCCCGTACCGTTGTACGAGTGCAGAAAGGCCTTCAATTGTGACAGACATGTTGTCGAGTGCATTGTCAAGTGGACGACTCAAAAAAGGGAGAGATCGCAATGCCGCTTGTGGCATTGGCTGCTTGATTAGATAAATTTGTCGCCAATAAATTCGGTAGCAAGGGGCACTCACTATCGGCGAGACTTAATCTGAAGCAGCGCGGTTCTCGCTGTGATTCCATTTGGTCACAAATGCTGCGATGACCTTTCTCGAAACGCGTGTGTCCTGCAGACCTTGAGTGAGGAAGGAATGGGGCTTCGTGTCAAATTGATTTGTTCCGACCGCTTGGTTCAGAGATCCTGTTCTGTGCGCTCAAAGTGCAAGTCTTGACAAGGAATTGTGAGGAAAGTTCAGTTGCGAAACAGAATCTTGTTGCAGGAAGTCTGGTTCTGTCCGAAGTTATCTGCGTTGAGTATTTTTGCCTGTCTCGTAAGATACGAGTATGTTGCATGTTTGTTGCAACTTGGAAGTTTGCCTTCCTCTTCTGGACATTGAGGGGATCAATCAAGACAGGAATTTGTGGACTGTCAGTCAACTGCAAACATGTCAAAACAATTCATGCTAATGAACCTGCTTCCACACACACATACACACACACGCACACACACACACACACACACACACACACACACACACACACACACGTACTCGTACGAGATCTGCAATGTGGATTTGTGTGGGAGTCACTCGAGGGAGTGGGAACAATGTCCAGCCGTGCAAATCTTGAACCGATTTGTCGGAATCTTGCATTTGTTGGCGCTTTCTCAAGTGAAAGTTCTTCACGAGCCTCAAGGGATGTTGCACAAAAAGAAATGCGAGTTGGTTCGCAAAGATTCGGACGTGTTTGCGTGTGTGACCCAGATGTTTTTGCACATCACCTTGGAAAGCGAAGGAAGGTTCAGTACATACGTACGCGGGTTGTGGTCACTGAGCGTTTATGGTTACAAGCCTGTCAGGGAATTGCTGTTTGTTGCCAACTTGATATCAAGCCAGAATGGCGGCCTGTGCACGGAATCCTGTTTGACAACAGCCTCAAAGGAGAAGAGATAATTTAACGAGCGACAGAACTGTCCCGTTGCATGAACGTGGAACACGGTTGATGTGTACGAGCACAGAAGGCTTGTTGCATATTGGCAGCAATTTTGCTGAAAAAGTTGACAAGTCATTTTTCGACCAAAAAGATTTTCACAAAGCTTTGCTTTGTCAGGTTATTTTTCGCGGTGTTGAAAGGTCCACTGTCACAGCTCTGAAGGGTGATCAGACGACTGCTGTCAAACTGGGTCAAGGTGCGACCTCTCGGCTTCAGACGCTGAAGTTGGCTCGGTGGTCCGCGGGAAGCTTGGGCCGGCGTCCCTGAAGGGATTGCCTCAGGTGCAGCGTTGGAGCTGCGTTTCATAAATGCCTCTTGCACTCATACAAGTACGAACATACGAGATACTGAAAGCCTTGTTCGGCTGGTGACAGCCATTGAAGAGAGAATCTGACCTTCAGAAAGGAACAGGTCTCGTTTGTGTCACGAGGCGAATGACGCAAAGACGGAGAAGAGAGTCGGGGAGTCAAGCTGCGAGGCTTGGATGGAAACGACAGAAAGTCGTGGACGCTCATTGTTGTCACCGTCTCGTGCACATGGGATGTCCTTTCCACAATCAGCAGGACAAGCGGGATTGGGGTTTGGCTGCGGCCTCCAGAACGTACGTGGAGTAAAGAGGTCAAACGCGTTTGTGAAATGCAGAGCCGAGAAAGTTTTCGTTGGTACTTGAATATTGAAATGATGAAGACACTCAGCTCGTCGCCCTTCTCCTTCACGGCCTCGTCTCCCTTCTGTGCTTCGGATTCACGTCGTTCTGAGAAGAGCTGATCAGTGGCACCGATGAAACTTGAACTCTGCAGTGGAGAGATGACGGAGCCCTTCAAACTCGATTGGAAAAGTTCGGGCCCGGCGGTGGACGTGGAGTGTCAGAAGGGAGCGCGAGATGCAAGGCCGTGAAGCAACGGAGGAGTTCGTGCAGGAAAATTGAGTCTGCAAAAAGAAGCTCGAAGGCAAATGGGTATCTACTTTGCTTCAAATTGACAGCTGCAAAAGCAGGTGGAGAAATTGCCGTTCACGCTTTTGTAAATAATGTAAAAAAAATGTTTTGTTGGTTGGGCAGAACTAGAAAGAACGCAGGTGATAACGCCTTCTTTTCGCATTGTGTCGGCTGAATGCTCTCACATCCTCTCCTGTTGGCGGTTCACTAATTGCTTGAGTACCAAACCCATTGGATCGCAAGATTGACTGAAGGATAGAGAAAATTTCCCTTTACGGGACTGGGCCAAGCGGCTTTGCGTGCGCTCCTGCAAGAAATATGAAAAGACCCTGTAATTGGCAGGGAGGTCAGACGGCTGTCCGTAGACACGGAAAACGGAGGTCTCTCAATCCCTGGAGGCCAAGGTCTGACAATGGCTGCAGTATGCGTGCCCTGTACGTTAGAATTGACAAATCCAATCTTCAATTTTCTTTGAGAAAGATACGCACGAATTTTGGACCTTTGCTTCAGACGAAGACTTCAGAGGTGCTCCAGGTTTACATTCTCAGAACAAAAGAAAGACACTCACCTCGTTCGGTTTCTGATTAATTTTCTTTCTGATTTCAGGCGCTGTGAGCGACGAAGAAAGCGAGGGTTCCAAAGCGTGAAGAAGACGAATGCATTGTGGCAGCTGCTTCATTGTTGATGTTACGGCTGCAGTAAAAACAGCGATCATTTACAGCTTCATCAGCATTGTCAGTCATGTAGCGGACCTGTAATCACAACAAGGATACTTCCCCTCTCCGCCTGTTCCGCCTCGTTCATCTGCAGTAACAATGGGAATGTGTCACGAACTTGATAAGGTGGACACACCGCAATCGGAAGGAGTGGATAAAGACACTTACGTGAGGTTTCCAATGAAAAACAGGACTTTGCTTCTGCGTGCATTGCTGGTCTTGCACCACGACGTGTTTGCTGAGCAAACAGACTTGAATCCAGGCTGCGCGTTCAGGGTTCAGGGACGTTCGTAACGCCTGAGGTTACAGGTTTTAAATTTGCCAGTTTTTGAATGGGAAAGAGAAAGGACTGAGGAGCAAGATAGTACACATTGGATCATGACAGCGATGTATGTGTGGTGTTTACATTCCACGGGATCACAGCCAGCCGTTCTTTGCACTCCCGGCTGATAGATTGAGCTCATGTTGGGCTCTTGAATTCGCCCTGCAGATTAATTCAGCGACCACGTTCGGATTTCCTGTTCATTTCGCAGAACGTGAATTTGAGGCACAAACGTTGGAGCTTCGACCTCAGAGAAAAGGAGGGGACAGTGCTATGGGATAATCAAGTGGCCCAGAAATAATGATGATGCCACTTAGGCACGCAAGAAGCTATCATTTGACATGTTCTTGAGCGCTGAGAAGTGCCATTGCCAACACGAGTAACAAACACACAAGGGAAAGAGAAAGTGTTGCTCACCGTGCCACCCAGCCACTGACCAACACGTGAGATACGAGGCGTGCAAACATCCCAGGGTGTCGAAAGCAACAAGAAACATTTCGAGTGAATTTCGCGTCTGAAAGAGAAACACGATTCATACCTGACGGATATATATCTTCTGTGACACCCACTCAAGTTTACCTGCACGAGCCGTTTTAACACCGGATAATGAAATATTTTACCTTGACGTCACAAGAAGGACGGCCGCATAGAATCTTGCTCAAACAAGTGGAGCCCAAGTTCGAGTCGGCAGCGCTCGCCACACCTGACACGTGGGGCCAATTTGGCGTTGTTACGTTGACAAACTGCCGCCGCTCGCACTGATGGAAGATTATGTAGGAAACAAACGGTGAGCAGCGCGCCGCAGTTGCTTTTAGCCAGGATGGAATCAGACAGGGAGAGCTACAACCGGACAAGCGGTCACGTTGCCAGTGGTTACCTCAGCGAAGGTAGCGCGGGTTACCGAGGCGACACTGGTTACCACAGTGACCAAGGAGTGCGCTACCGAGGCGACAGCGACTACAAACGTGATCGGTCTGGATTTTCACGCAGCGTCAAACAAGTGGACATCGCAGGCCACTCTGCGCTCAACAACAACCTACCTCTGCACAACCCGGGCCAGCGCGCCTCGAGCCACGAGGTGGAGATCGCCCGGCAGCGCGCACTGCAGGCAGCCGACTACTATCACAGGACAGTAATGGGAGGCAGCACTGATGACGTTGATACCTCGCCCACCAAGGATGACCCTTACTTCACGCAGTTCGGTGGGGCGAACGACCCTTTGAGAGCTGGGGTCACACCAGCCTCATCTGACGCTTATTACAAGGCCAAATTACGCGCCGGTTTCATTGATCTGAGGAACTCGTACAATGAGAAGATCCGTCCGCGGAATCAGGGTGGCTTCTCCCGGGGAGGATTCAATGCTCCGGGAGCGATTGGACTGGGTCGGGTCACCGAGGACGTTCCCGCCGCGTCCAACAGGGAGAGGCGGAACGGGCGGCGGCCCGGAGAAGCGAGGGGTTTGTACAGAAGCAATTCGAGCCTGGAGCTGGAGAGTGCGGAACACAGGGCAGAGGAGGAAAGACCCCAGCAGAGACTGACTGTTCTGGCGGGGGCGCCTCTGCACAGGGACTACGGGTCTGCATCCTCACTGGACATGATTGGTGCCACGGCCCGGGAGGAGCACATCCTCTCCGCCCTGCAGGACTACCGCAATGAGAACCTGGGCCATCGCCACTCGCAGCACCGCCCCGTCCCTGCCCTCCCGCTCCCACTGGTGCCCCCCATGCGCGAGTTCAAAACCGGGCGACCCGAACAACTGCAGCCAGAGACCACTGCCTTATCTAGTCACGATAACAAACTGCCGAATGGTGGACTGCTCGTGGAGGACGACGCAGAACCGCCCATGAGCCCCCGTCTGAAAAAGTCACAGAAACAAAAGGACAAGAAGCCGAGGAACAAGTCTGTGGTTGGTGAGAGCAGCAGCGGGGGCGGAGGACTGTTCAAGAAGTTGATGGGTGGGAAAAGCGATGAGAATAACAGCAGCAAATCGCTGGAGAGTCCCGACGACACTGAAGTGTCAGTGAAAACCAATGACCGTCAGAAACGTAAGGCCATGGTGCATTACGATTGCCAGAGCATCAGCGTCAGTCTGTATGACGTGATACGCCGTCGGAACTCCCTGGACCGGCGGAAAAACACGACGACGGGTGCCTCGGCGGCGTCGGCAACGGCGGCGTCAGTGGGAGTCCGGAGTGTGCCTGGGCCCAGCGAGGCGGCGTTGGGGCAGGACGACAGCGACGCCGGCGACGAGAAGAGCAGTGACCTCGTTCTTGCCTGCGCCTTCTTCCGCAACGAGCTGGGCGGAGAGGAGGAACGCTCAGTCTCCCTCAACCGCGCCACGGCGCAGAAGCGCGTGCAGCAGTTGCTGGGCAACCAGCACGCGGACGCGGCCGCCATGATGCGGCACCCTGCCTGTAACGGCATCGCAGTGCTGGACACGTCGCCGCCGCCGGGGCAGGGCGTCCCCGACACGACGCTGCTCGCGCACAAGGGGCTTGTCATTGAGCACGTGGACCACGGCGCGTTCTACTACAGGGGCTTTTTCCACTCGTACGGTGAGTAAGGCTGCCGCACCGACAGTGAGCACTCTCGCGAGACGACAGGGAGCTTTAGTGTGTCCAGAATTTTCATACCTGCAGTGCCCCAACTACACCAGATCTCAAGAATGACCACCTTTGGCAGATCACTGGTGGCTCTCTTGACATCAGGCTTGTTTGTGCCACCGATTCGCAGTTGGCACGTTGGCCCAAACTGAACGGACCTGGTGAACCTTTCTGAGTTTTGGCACATGAATTGGTTTGTGATCTGACCAAATTGAGATCCTTCACGGAGTGTTTCACAAAACTTGGTTCCAGTTTTGGTTTGGTCAGGTGAGGTGCGTGTGCCAATCTGCATCTGTAAATCGCACGGCCAAGTGATCTCACACACAGAAAATGATCAGAATTCGGATTGCCAAAGCAAACTTTGCCTTTTCGCTTTCGCGAGTGATGCGTAACTGCCAAGATATTTCTCACCACCATTTGACATACACCCAGTTACCCCAGTCAGTTTTTCCAGTGATACATGCAAAAGATATGAATGATATTGAGCATTGCGATCACTTTTTCTGTGCATCATGTAACCTTCAGTTCTCTCCTACCGAGACGCCAAATACACAAGTTCCTTTGGGCGGCGCAGCTCATTCTTTCCCGTTGAGTTGTGCGCAGCATGGATGCGCAGGTTCAAGAACCTGTGAGGAGGAAGTGCGGTGAGGGGAATAATTCTATAATGTGTACACACGTGTGGGATCCTTTTTATTTTCCGTGTGGAGATAGACCCAAAAGTATCTCTGCGAGGCTCTCTGCCTGGTTTTGTGCCAGACGCAGCGGTTGCTTCCTGGAGCTGGCTATCCTCAAGTGATCCTCGAGATGTCGACGATGCGTCTTGATTGTGGAAAACTTTCTGCACCCGTCTCGCCTGTTCTTAGTTCAGTGCAACGAATTTGATTCAGTTACCAGAGGCGTGCTACGTGCGTGTATTCATGTGTGTGTGTGTGTGTGTGTGTGTGTGTGTGTTTGTGTGTGTGTGTGCATTACCGCAAGGCCAGATTACCGAGACACCTTCAAACAACTTCCCTGTGAACGCCGCGCGCGTCCAAGCATCAGTTTGTTGGTGGGCCTTGATTCGGACGGAGAATGGACTGTGACTTGTCACTTCTGAATCTTCCTGGTTTGAACAGTTCCAGCCAAAGAATGCCGACTTCGTGTCGACGAATATGAGATTGCTTGAGTGTCGTGTTGGAAAACTTGGGTTCATTGATAAACTATTTATACATCTGGGCGTGAGCAGTGTGGATCTTATACACCTGTGGATTAATCTTACGCGTCAAAGTGGGACAAAACGCCAAGACGAATTTGTCTGTCATTGGTTACCAAAAGAATTCTGTGGACACTCTTTGTGGTGTAACTTTGGGCGTGTGCTTGGTGTTTTGTCTGTGTCTTGGTTTGGTTCTTCATGTGCTCGAGTTCGTACGTATTCCGGAGAATTGCCACTCAAGGGAACTGGTCAAAATCGTTTGTCTTTCTGTTGCTTCACAATGTCAGAACAGTGAACCTATCCTGAGTGGCTTGGGTCTGGGGTCAAAATGATCGGTTTCCTGCAGAGCCGCTCCCTCCTGTTGTAGGATCACTAATCATGTGTGATGTCCGAGGTTGGGACAGGGCTGCAGGTATGGAACCTGGGTTCAAACTGGTGAGCAGATGGGAAACGAAGTGGTATCAGGATGGCAATCCAGTGTCATTCCCTTTGTGGATACATCGCTGTTTTGGTGTTTGCAACATAAGACCTTTCATTTCACGTCCACTGGCTACCTTTTCGTCGAACGTCCGTCCCGTTGGTTGCCAAAGGAAATTCGGTTGCCTTTCTTGTTCAGTAGGAAGGGACAAAGGAGCAACAGGCTATTTTTCATACGTGTGAAAACAGCACCTGCCGATGTGTCAAAATTCCTGGTATCCTGTCACCAGCGAAAGGCTCAATGACAAGACTTGCTTTGGAAAAGAGCAGAAAATTGGAAAGGAGCCACACTGCATTGATGTTTGGTGTCGCTTACGACGGAAGTATCTGGGATGTCCGGTTGACATTTGGACAGGACTCAAGAATGTGCCTAGCCTCCGGGTGTGTCGTTGAAATTCACATCAGGCTGTCAAGGTGCAAGTGTTCGTTGTGGAATATAGTTCGCAGTGGCTGTAATACAACAATTTCAATATTAACTTCATGCATACGTGATCATCAAAACACAGTCGTTTGTCATGCGAGTGTCATTTTTTCTGAAAAAGTGGGGTTTCTGCAAAAGAGACAGTGTACGTGTATTGTTCCACAGAGGTTGCCAAGAGCCCCGCACTGGCAATTCGCTTCAATTTTGCAATCATTGGTGTGAACGTGTTCTTACTCTGAGCAACAGTGTTTTTCTCTGGATAAACTTCACAGAAGATGGTCGCGTGTACTCGCAGATCAGCTCGCAACTGCGCGGCGTGTACGTTGAGAGGCTCTGGTCCGCTGGTCCGCTCTGACGCCCGTGTCCCTCACTCTCACCAAACATGAACACGATCAAGTACGCTGCTGCGGGTCACAATTACGACTTCGAGTACTTTTCTCCTGTCACATTAAACGTTCGAAGTACGTAGTCTCAAGTGGCTGCACACTGAAGTTGTGTTCATGTTGTTTGATCATCCCACGAAGTGTTCCATTGGACACTTGGTTTGTGGCCTTAACTTTTTGCAATGAAAGTTCCCGGTACTTCAGTTTTGGACAAGTGGTTGGGAAGGCTCGTTTGACCTTTTTGATTGCGCTGCACAGCTGCGTTTGCTTTCTTGCCAAACGAAACGTGGAAATGTGCATTCAGACCTTTGGGCAGGAAGTGAGCTGCGAAATTGCAGGAAAATCATCAGGGTAGACGACGAGTGCTGCGCAGTGCGGAATTCCTGCGTGGAATATCTGCGTCTCGTTTGGCTTGTCAGCAGCGCGGTTGGCCATCTTGATGGTTTGATCCCCGTTTGTGACCAGTTCTTTCCCATTTCCAAGTGGAATCTTTCCGGCTCGGTTTCACGGTGGCGATCCAGATGTTGAGGTTCAGCCTTCACTTGTCAGCTGAAGAATGCGAGTGAGAAAACTACTGTGCCAGCGGGCTTGAAATCTCTTGCGCAGAAATCCGTGTTTATTGATTGTCCAACATTCATTGTTGTTTCCTTTCGCAGATCACCAAAACTTCTTCGGGATCGACGAGAACCTGGGTCCGGTAGCGGTGAGTCTGAAGCGGGAGAAGCTCGACGACTACTCGGGCAGCGCGAGCGGCGGCAAAGCGGAGGCGACGGGCGGCGGCGCGCTCTTCATCTACAGGGTCATCGTCAGGACCAGTGAAGTACGTCTGGAGTCGAGTACTTTCACAGAGGTGTTGGAGCCATCCAGGCCCGAACAAAGACACGCTTGGTGACGGAATTCTTGAAACACGCGCCTTGGCCTTGCACGACATTCTTCACCCAAACGAAGCGCGTTCCCAATTGGCCAATTCGTACACTGTTTTTTCCTGTTTAGACGCGTGTCATTCGACGTGTCGACGTGTGAGAACAGTTTGTGGGTCTTGTCACGAAGACTTCTTGTTCGCGGGTCACTGAATATGGTCTTGATGGACAGCACAAGGCACATTTCACCTTGAATCGATGAAGTTGCCACAGTTCGGTGTGCAGATTGCAGCAAGAATTCTTCGTTGAAAGTATCTGACAGCAAAAGTCTTGAGACGAGATCACTTCGCTTGTGTGACAAAGTGCTCGTGTTTCTGCTGTCATTTCAGCTTGAAAGGCCCAATATGTTCCTTTGAAAGCTTTCATGCTTGTGCTCTTTTGCTGCTGGAGCGAATTCAGTTGCAACATTGAATTGTCAAGTGTCGGTTGCAGAACTTGATGCTCGTCAGAGAAAACTACAAAAACAAGGCTTTGCCTGTTCGGTCGTTTTCGCACAAAAGCTGCAATGTCTCACTTTTCCACGCAATTCTCCAACATTGTCAACCATTTGTTGTCGTTGCAGTTGTCAGCATTGCGCGTCTCCGTGCTCGAGGACGCCATCCCGTCCAGTTCGCGCCTTTCGTCCACTCGAGGCCTCCCCGCCAAAGACGTGCTCGAGTTCGTCACGCCCGAACTCCAGCTGTCCACTCTCAAAGTAGCCGTGCCTGGGCCCAAAACTGCTGATCAACTTATAAAACTTGATGAACAAGGGGTGAGTGACTCAGTGTTCACATATTTTCCTGCTCACTGGACACAGGATTTTTGCGTGGGTTGCGTGTGTCCCTGTGACGTTGCTTGGATATGAGATTCCGGGAAAATTTCTATTTTGGGAAATGATGTTTTGCAGATTACGAGAACTTACAAGTTGGGCATTATGTACTGCCGAGCAGGGCAATCCACTGAAGAGGAGATGTACAACAATGGTGAGATTTGCCTCGTTACCGACACCACCAGACATTGTGAACAGGCCCAACAAGTGGGCGGTCCACCATTCTGCTTGTGAAAGACAGCGAACACAATGCAGCTTCGACGGTCAAAACACGTTGTTGTGGCGGACTCGGTTGTTCACTTTTCACCACTGACCTTCCTTCCTTAGAACATGACCGTTGATGTATTCTCGTTGCAGAACACGCGGGCCCAGCTTTGGAGGAATTCCTTGATTGCATCGGTCACAGGGTTCGACTGAAAGGCTTTGAGAAGTACCGTGGTGGCCTTGACAACAAAAGTGAGTCTTGTGGCTTCTCGCCTCAGCTTCCTGCCTCGCAGGATATGACACGATTCCGTATTGAATCACCTGCAGGAGGCTTCCCCTTCACAGACAGGAACTCTTCAGTAATATTGAACCGAAGACGGCGGGCTCGACAGGGTCGCGTTGCCATTTAGCTCCTCACGTTGAGAGCACCTGCTGTTGGAGGAGACTTGGTGAACTTGTGCGCAAGAACCAACGTGACTCTGAAATTCATCTATTTTGTTTCAGCCGACTCAACAGGGAAATACTCGTTGTACACAGAGTTCCACAACTACGAAATTATGTTCCACGTTTCAACCATGCTGCCTTACACACCCAACAACCGACAACAAGTGAGTTCAAGTCATTCTTGGATAAGATAGCTCTTCTGCTGCAGCCCTTTTTTCTGTGGAACCTGCCACAACCAAGCAACAGGCTTTCACAGTGAGGGACTGTGGCTGCAACTGCACCGCATCAAAATGCATTGAACAGATTTTATGTGTAGGATTGCAACACACTTCATCAAAACAGAACACAGTACCCGCCCTGCAGACGTCCTGCCGTCCCATGCTTGTTCCACATACCACATTGTCCACACGAAGATCTCGTGAAAGAGCCGAACTCATGCAGAGGACCTGACATGATGGGATGTGAAATCCAGTGAAACTCAGACAACATGGTAATTAGCTCGTGGGCTTCATGTCACAACTGCGCTCCGCCACGATAAAAATGACAGGTCTTGTCACGCAGAGACGTGCGTCACGAAATTATGCTGCAGAGGCTGACAGTGTTATTTTGAACAAACGTGCCAGGTATTGAGAATTTCGCGTTGTTCTGTCTCGCATAATCCTTGGCGTTGAGGCTGTTTCCTCGCTGAACAAAACGTCACACGACGGTTTTCTCCCCGGGTTCGAGAAGCAGAAGCTGTCCTTGGGTAGAAGTGCGCGGGAATCCTCGTGGAAGCGAAAGGTTTTGGTTTCGATTGCCGGATTAATTACCTGCAACAGCGACGTGGTGCTCCCGAGGCTGTGGAGACGTCTGTCATCCGTGAATAACACTGACGACAGAAAAAGCTTGGGCAAGTCTAGAAAGGGAATAGTTTTCAGGACTTGGTGATGGATTCTGTGCACAAGCATCACTCAGCAGAAAGATTGACGCTTCACAACGCACGCAAATCCGCCGCGCAGATGAAGTTGATGGTTGTTGCGCTGCAAAAGTGATTCGTCTGTTGTAAATGGACCGAGGTCTGGAAATGCCTAATGGCCATGTCTCACTTTATTATCTTTTACTCGCACCACAAGCTGCTCAGGAGCTGGCGCTTTTCGATTCTCGACGCCATACGTGCATTGAAAGCGTAGGCGCAAGCGTCTGCTCAGCCAACTGGCGTTATTGGACTCAGAGCTTTTACGGCTTCGTGTTTCTCGGCCTTGTCACAAAGCGGGCGTCTTAATCTTTCGTAAAGAGCGTCGCTATTGCATCTTGTTCGTCTGTTGAGAACAGTTTCTTTTTGTTCAGATGTATTCTGTGTTGGGCTGTTGATGGTGAAGTCGTCCTAATGAGCTCCGTGTAGCGGCGGATAATTGGAGCGAAGCTTCAGCCCTGGACGGGAAATAAGACCTGATGAGCGATTTCCTTTCAGGATATCACGCAGCACCTTGGTCGCACTCACTTTTTCCAGTTCAAGCAATTCAGTTTGTAGGGCTCTCCCGTCCAATCCAGTTTCGTCAGGAGAGGTCTCTGGGTTTGAGACGTTCACTGCTGTAAAATTCCCTGCCCTTGATACGCAGTTGAGCTCCGCAAATGAAGCTGGAAGGTCTTTGAGAAGTTCTTTGCCAGATCCCTATTCCTTTCTTCGCTTCGAACTGACACGTGACGGATGAAGTAAGACGTAAGATCTCGGGATTATGTCAGCCCAAGGGGAGACGGCTCTCGAAATGCAAATACAGTTGCATTGACGCAGTTCTTTCTTTGCGCACAGATGTGGAGCATTTTTAAGCGTGTGGTCGCCCGAAGGGCCGTGTACCACACACTTAATGTAATCACCATCAGTCTGTATGTGTGTCCGTCCATATGTGTAAAGCAGGTCTTGGCAGCGGGGGG
>JAAUXT010075981.1_pt1 | contig 12815 bp, 16 predicted proteins | sample 7278171 | NCBI WGS metagenome assembly JAAUXT01 (sample SAMN14350112, study PRJNA611818) | marine sediment metagenome | isolation source: surface marine sediment (1.8m) | place: French Polynesia: Moorea | collected 2018-08
CAAGCCAAGGTACAGCAAGCAAGGGTGGAACAAGCCAAGGTGGAGCCAGCAAAGGTGGAACAAGCAAAGGTGGAACAAGCAAAGGTGGAACAAGCAAAGGTACAGCAAGCAAGGGTGGAACAAGCAAAGGTGGAACAAGCCAAGGTACAGTAAGCAAGGGTGGAACAAGCCAAGGTGGAACAAGCAAAGGTGGAACAAGCAAAGGGAAAGGAGCTTCCAGGTTCTCAGGAAGTCCTGAGTGCGACGCAGATCGAAGTGGAGACCGATCTGCTGGAGGAAGAGCGGGATCTTCGGCTCGTGAAAGATCAGGTTCCAGGAACAACAGATGTGAAACAGACGACAGTGGAATTGGACCGCAGCGAATTCGAGCTCGTCTTCCAGGGAGGGTGATCCTGGCACTGCACTGCCTGCAGTCGGTGAGTTTGCTCTGAAAGTCACACTCACAAGCTTGTTGTGGATTTGTGATTCACAAGAACCAATTGACGAACAGAGTTTAAGTATCCGTGTTTTGTTCCTGCAGATCACAGTGCGGGTGTACGCGAGATACGCGTTCCAGCCGGAAGAACCGACCTGTTTCTCCGAAAGTGAACCTGTCAGACCTACAACTGTGAATGTACGTGTTGGTCACAATTTCCTCGCACCTGTGCGCACAAATTGAACTCACCGTTTGCTGTTTCAAGATTGCTGTTCCAGCGTTCGAGCCTCTGGGTTGTTTTCCAGCTGGGCTTGCCGGACGAGTTGGTTCTGGTTGAAGGTGGTGAGCACTCCATCCCACTCTCCATGGTTCTGCCGCCCAGGTTTCTCTGCTGCAACTACGACCTGGAAGGTACACAAGGTTGTGAGAACTGCGCTTGAGCACGATGTTTGATTTCGATTGAACACGTTGGACCTGTTGTAGCTCTGAGGAACCGACCCACCCTGGATTCTGGAGCTGTGGACGACCCGCTGAATCAGGGACTGCTCCGCCTGTTTGATAGAGACCTGCCGCAGTGTGGAGTCAGAATCATCGCCAACTTCCAGACTGACGGTGAGGAGACTTGCACCAAAATGCTGTCAGAGTCGGTCACGTAAGTGGGAAAGACGCCCACGTACAGAAACTCGTCGAAAACAACTTTTGTTTGGGAAAGAACGACAATTCAAAAAACAATTGTGCTCTTTGCAGATGACATACTGTGCTTAAATGACGAAGGAGATGCGACCAGACACCCACGAGTTGTGGTTGGATGGCGAGAGACTCGGCATCGAGATTCAGACGGTGAGGACCGTGAGCATATGACGTCACTTTGGTGTTCTGATCTGCATGTACCCACGCCAACTTGTGGTTGTACGTACTTGCTGTTTTGCTGAAGAACGATACCAATACAAGTTAAAGGAACACGGATGCTGGACTGCAAGGGTTTTGTTTGACCTGGTGCAAAGATGTCTGTGAATTTCCTGTGTGTTGCACGACAAATCTTGCAGAGCACAATCGAGTGACGTGTGGACGAGTGATCACGTCTCAGTCGTACTTGTCGCTCAACTATCTGACCCTGAGCGCCGTGCACACAAGCGCCGTCGGACGCTCACACGCGCGTCTCCGCCTCACCGCGCACGTCATGTTTGGTCAAACTGTGCTCGAGTCCACTGTTTTGACTGATGTCCAGGTGAGGCTGTCCACACAATGCACAATTTTGAAACCACACCCACAGGCGCTAAAGGCTCTGGCGTCCTTTGAGATGACAGCGGTTTGTGTTTTGGCAGGTGACGATAGACGACGCTGCTCCACGTCTGAATCGAAGCAATTCTCAAGTCTTCTGCATGGCCCGTGGGGATCCGCACCACAGGACTCTCGATCGCAAGTAAGTTTGATCTTCAACTCTCCCGAGCTTGTCTTCAGCATCGAGTACCTTGTAGCTTTCAGGCATTTCTACTCATTTCAGGAAGTTCAACAACATGTTGTCTGGAGCTTTCATCCTGCTGGACAATTCTCAATACCAGGTGCGTAACAGGCAAACAGATCTACGGTATCTTGCGCTGAGAAAAAGATCTGCTGAATTAAAGTCGATTGTTTTTGGTCTGCTTGTTCTCCAACGTACGTACATTGTCTGCATTGACCTGCTGTGTAACGTATCCGATCAACCAGAACTGCTCGCCCGGTATTCGAGCTGGTATCATTTCATATTTTCGTCAGAAAGAACAATTATTCAAAGCAAATACAGCACTTTTTTGTCGGCAGATTGTTGGAATCAACCGTCCCTGCAATGGCAGAACGGAGGCGACGTGCCTCGGCGCCGTCTCGGTCGTGTTCCCCCGGGACCAGTGCACCCTCGTCATCGACGCGCTGAGGCAAAACCGAGATGGTGAGCACCGACAAATACCGACAGAAAGCTGCTCCACATGAATTTGAGAACGCGTTTCTCAACCGCTGTTTGGAATCGTGTTCCTGCGGGTCAAATCTCCCCGACAAATTTATATTTGTTTGTTCACACCGGAGCAGGGTTGCAAAGTTACAGAGTAAAGCTGTGCTTTTGATGATCTGGATGGGCATTCGCCCGGTCGCATCTCCTTGAGAAAAGTTGGATTCAGGCCCAAGAAGACACGCGGCTGTGCCACGCTTCAGGCTTGTTGTCCCTTGACCTTCATGAGCTGAAGCTCCGTGTTGTTCACAGGGGATTGGTTGATCACGGGGAGGAGCTTTGACTTCGACGCTACGCAGGAGCGAACCCCACGAGACGTAGAACTGACCATCAGATTTTACTGCGATAAGACCATCGCAGGACTGAGAGTGAGGTCGATGCCTGACGGCGCCTACAGGGTGAGGAGGCTGGTTTCACCGTCAGAACAACTTTCCTCGCCACGAGTTTATTGGAACACGTTTTTGTTGGAGAAACGTGTCACCGTCACAGGTGTTCTTGCCGGGAGGCGGCTGGATGGACACCTCGACAGGGCGCTTCCGCGGGTTCATTGAATGGTTCTACTACCCTGGGCGGTTCGAGTCCCCAGCAGGGCGAATTGGCGATCTCAGAGGTCAGTCAACAAAGGAAGACGGCGTACACATGACGTTCAGGTCTGAGAGACACAAATATACAATTTGCTGCACATGGTGAAGAAGCCGTCTCTGTTCTCGTTCAAGGTTTGTGCGGCGACTTCGACGGCGACTCGGAAAATGAAGTGGATGCTTCTCACCCAAACGAATTCTCTGAACAATTCAGGTGTCCAAAATGAGAGTGCATGATCTGACGTCTCAAACTGACAGTAATGTGCGCACAAGAACTCCCACGACTGGAATTGAAATTCGTTGTGCCCCATTCCAGGGTGACGTTTACAGCGTCTGGCTACTTTGGATGGTGGGGCTTCTGCAGTGCAGACACACTCGTCAACAACGTTGGTCTTGATGATCTTGATAACTCGACTGTACGTCACCTGCCCGATCTGTTTGTTTTGGCGTTTACTTTTTTTTGGATATGAAAAGTTTAGTGACTGAGTTGATGTAGTTGATGTGGAAATGTGTGCTCATGTGCTTTCAGACTGGTGACACTGCAGCAGATGAGCAGGCAGGAAGAGACGTGTACTGCGACTGTCCCTTGTCGTGTTGACTGTCCCTTGTCGGGAGACGCAGTTTGTGCTGAGAGACTCAACATCCTGGACGTCACCAGATGTGCATCTGCGCCAACAGAATCCGACGGTTTGTATTTTGGACTCTGGCAGAGCAACATTTGAGACAGAGAAGTGGGCGACGTTGCCCTTCCCTTTTCAGTGGTAGGTGTGTGGCAATGAAATTTTTTTGACTCAACAAACGGCGTTCTCTTCAGGAATTGAATACAACCTGAATGGTGTACGATTCCAAACGAACTGTGACCTCTACGCCTCAGAACGCCTGTACGAAACGTTCACAAGTCCACCGGTACGTCAACAAACAAACACATTCGCAGAAATTGTGGTTTCTGTTCAGAAACTGAGGTGAAAGTGCGACTCAATTGGGATTTCGTTGGCAGGAGCCGAGTCGGCGTGAGTTGTCGCGGGCGCGGCGCCGGTGTCGGGAGGCGGTGGACGCGGCGGCGTCGGTTCGGACGCGCTGCGCCGGCGTCGAGCTGCAGCTCGCTGACTTCATAGATGACTTGGTGGACGACTGTGCCTACGACTCTGTGGTACGTATCCTGCCTGCTCCGAAAAACATGGAAACTGAAGGACACGTGGGACATCTTTGCCTTGAACACACTGTGATGAGAAAGGTCAGAAGCCGAATGGTATGGATCTCGTTTTCGCAGACACTGGACGATGAAGAAGGGGTGATCAACGTGACGATTCTGGTGATCCTGACGCACTGCCGCAGAGAGGTGGTGCTGAACGAGACTCTGCTCAGACAGACTAACGGTCACATCGACCTGCCGTGCGAACCGTCCCCCAACTGCAACAGCCATGGCACCTGCAGAAACGGTAAAAGCACTAATTCGGCATTTTGGTGCAGAAGAGAGACAAAAGACTGGTGCCGCTTGAATTTTGACAAACAGACATTTGAGATGGGCGTGTTCTTGCCGATAAAATGACAAGCATGACAAGTGTGACTTGGTTTGTCCCGGCGCACCTGGGGCAGGTGCGTGTGTGTGTGAGCGCGGCTGGTTCGGCGAGGCGTGCGAGGTGGACCTGAGCGTGCCGCCCGTCGTGGACGCCATCGCGCCGTGTCCGCAGCGCGGCGACCGCTTCGTCTCCATCTCCGGCGTCGGCTTCTGGCCGAGCTTCAACATCACCTGCCAGTACACTGCCGCGCAGGTATTTTGTTCCCAGGCCCTGGATATCTTTACAACCAAGGCTTGCTGCTGTCATTTACCAAGGATACAGTTCGAAGAAATCCAATGCAAAAGGCTGTTGGTTTCCTGGACTGATATTGCATGTTGTTCAATTGTTGCATAAAGTGCGGACATGTAAAAGACAACATCATCGTCCATTTAGTTGTTGGCTGTGAGAAGTGAGCGAGACGTGGGGTTTGCTCAAGGCGCGACGTGGACGGTGAGAGTGCCGGAGGACGCGGAGGACAGGGACGTTCTGCAGCTTCACGCCGTCGGAGCGGCCGGCTTCGTCTATTCCATCACCAGCGGCGCCGGAGAGAGACCCAGTGAGGAAACAACATCTGCATGTTCCAGCACAAGCAATGACATCGGGCAGAACTTTTTTGTTGTTTACACTCCACCTGGTTCAGCAAGATTTGATGCCTCTTCCTGCTGCTTCTCTTTGCAGACGGGGGACCTGTTTTCTCCGTGAACGCGAGAACAGGATGGCTGCGGGTCATTGGTGGGCTCAGTGTGACTGCCACGGCTGAGGTTCGTCTCAAATCTCCAGTTTGACCGAAAATGCGATTTATCTGCGGTGATATCTGAACAAGTGTCGCCGTTTTTCAAACGGAACAACCAAAAAACCAGCAGTGAAAACGCAAGGACAGAATTGCCAAGACTTTGCTGATTTCCGTTGCAATAACTTTCAGCACACGGTTGGCGTGAGAGCTTGCGCAGATGTGGGCTGTGTGGACGGAACCGTCACAGTGATCGTTCTGGCGGCTGGATCCGTTGTGGAGGTGCAAGGAAGGAGACCGCAGGCGGTGATTGCTGTTTCGCTGATTTGTACTTTTTCGTAATTCTGCATTTTGTTGACTTTCATGAACACCTTTCGTGTGTGTCTCTCCGGGATAATGCATTTCCGGAATCCCATGTCAGAGCGAAATTGCGAACACATTCACTGGACTGTTGACCTTGTCACATATTGGCTCACGCAGGTGGCTACCGCAGTGTTCAGATTCTACAACGTGTCAGGTCCCACCTCAGTGGCGACCGTCTGGCTGGGAGCTGACTTTGATCCAGAGACAAGTCCGGTTGGAGGCAGCTCGTCGACTCGCTCCACCAGAGGAGGTGAGTCAAACCCAACTCTACGGCAGTGATGTGGCTGGCTTCAAAATGATCCAATGATCAAATTTTGTTCAGTTGATTTTGTTCGGCAATGACGCTTGTTTTTTTTTACAGAAACGAAAAGTTCTTCATCAACCGGGTCCAAAGAGACGTGTGGAACGAAATCAGAATCAAGATGCAAGACCAAATCTGCGAGTCGGAAGAGTCGAGGAGGAAAAACAAGGAAGGGGTCCGGGCAAACGGCGAGCAAAGGCGACTCTAGAGGGAGCAAAGGGAAAGGAAGCAAAGGCAAAGGGAGTGGCACGCAAAGTGGAACGAGCAACGGAAAGGGTGAGCAGTCAAACCACGAACATGATCAATCTGATTTTAGCAGCTACAACAGCGTCTAGTTTTTACATTACATTTCCCGCCTGTGTCAGGATCGTCGAGGAGGACGGGCGAGTCGAGTGTTGAGAGGGGAGAGGAGTCGGCGGTGGTGGACGGAGCGTTCGTGCCCGTCGTGCCGCTGCTGCGCCTCACTGTGGCGGGAGACGTCGACGTCAACGCCACCGTCTACTTCGTCACTCTCGGTGATTGCATGTCGAAGTGTTTGGCACCAATTATTCTTCAGGGTGACAAAACAACATTCCGGAGATCGAGATGCTAGAAGCGAGCGTACATTGTTCTCTCTCGCGCTTTTTGAAAAAGGTCCTGGAGTGTCTGTGCGGTTTCCACTGAACAACCTTCCTGTAGTTGTGACATCGGACGGTTGGCTGGCGGCGCGCGGATTCGAAGGCTTGGAGACTCTTCAGACGCTAAACGTCAGTGCAGTCTTGACTTCGTGACTGATTGATTGGCAAACAAAGTAAAATATTGATTTGAATTTGAGGCACCTTTCTGACTGGGCTTTCTCCATATAGATCTACTTACAGCTCAGACAATGTGACTTGAATGTTGCAGGAAGACTTTGTGGTGATTGTGACGGCGTGTACCGACGAAACGTGCGCTCAACAAACCAACATCACTGTCACAATTATTGTGGTGCAGAACAGTGTTTCACTCACCTCTGACTTCACGCCACTCCCTGTAAGTGTTCCTCCTAGTCCTTGGAAACGATTTCAATACCCTGTCTTGGTTGCAAGCGTGTGTGGAATCAAGTGTGCGTGGTGGCTCTGGTTGCTTTGTCAGCTGACATGGTATGATCCGTCTCCCACGTTTTGCTGCTTAATGCCACGATGTATGAAAACGTCTGTGTGTTTTCACAGGACAACGCTGCGGTGATCATAGCGCCACAAGAAGGAGCCCCACCAGTTGCGCAGCAACCTGCAGCAGTCCTCACCAATCCGTGAGTTTACTTTGTGTCATGCGTGGCCAGGATTCTCCTTGTTGCAGCCACACACCACCGATATTTTTTCTGTCCAACCAAACTGTTTGCTGCATGACACACAATGACACGCGATTTCTCACAGAGCTGAGGCGCGGTGCGAGGTTCCGGCCGAGCTGCGTCGCGGCGCCTTCAGCGTGCAGCTGACGCTGGACGGAGTCGTCCTGCCGGGCGCCGTCCGCGTCCCGTGCGTCGACTCGACCTGCTTCTCTCTGCGCGGCGGCGCGCTCGTGCCCTCCGTAAGCTGTCGCAGCCCGTCACAAGACTGAACGAACACGATGACTGGGTCCTTGCACAACACTTGGTGTTGCTCATTGGTTTGTTGTTTCAGAGCGACGCTTGCATTGTGAGAGGCGTTTGTTTCCGCAATGGACAACGAGATCCTATGAACCTAAATTCTCGGTCTGTGTGCGTTCCAAGTGTGAGCACGTCAGCGTTTACTCTCGTGGAAGGTGAGTCCGTGATAAATCAAGTGGGTTGTGTCAAGAAAACAAGTAAAATGAAGAACAAAGAAGGCTAAACACAAGGATGAACTTCAACAGGTTTGGATTGTTCTTTGCGGTCACCTTTGCAGCTGGCTTCATCGAATGGACCTTCCCACTGGACTCTTGTCACGAGTTCTCCTCGGTTCCTTCACTCGTATTGGGCGGAGAGGTTCTGTACGGTCGCGTCAGTCGTCAGATTGATCCGCGCAGTCTCCAGCGAGACAGGTGGAAAAAACAAACTTCGGACGCGATTTCTATTTGGTGTCCAGCAACACGACTATCTGAATGCTTTCAATGTCACTCGTTCGATGGAATTTTTACGTCGCGCTTTCACAGCGGCCCTGAGTTCAGCGGGGAACAATCAACATTCGCCGTGACAATTGAGAATCAGCCGCGAGCAGGAGGACCAGGAGTGCTCGACCTGATGTTTGACTACACCATCGCCTTCAGCGTCTTCTTAGAAGAGCCTGGTACGTGGCATTTGAAGTGTGCAATACAGATACAGATTATGCAATTCAGCACACAGCTTGTGGAGGGACATGTTGCTTGTAACGTGCGCAGTTGCTGGGGGCAATGCGCGCGGAATCCCTCTGCTGTCTTGGGGCACGGGACCCAGACAAGGTCTCGCCATCCTGTTGAGTGAAACCCACATCACCGTTGTTGTGAGTACACAACTGTTTGAAGCGCCGACTGGATTGGATTTCACAGTCCGGACCGAGAGGGCCGAGCGGTGCAAGTCTTGTGTTTTGCAAACTGCAGTCTCCGCCTCGAAGCAGTGATATGGATGGTGCAGAACCTGCCATTTTGGAGGCAGCGGCAGTTTTGAGTCCAGGAGTCTGGCACACGGTCGCCATGACGCACGCCTTCGACGAGAATGGAACCACTGTCGTTTATGTGAATGGCACTGAAGTAGGACGCAGATCATTCGGTGAGAAAAATACTTCCACGAAGCCCTTTCTGTCTTTCTTCGTGCCTTCACATAAAAGTGTTGCCTTTGTTATGTTGAGAAGATTAAGTGCGTCTGTGTTGGTTTTTCAGGTACGGAATGGTTGCTGGCGACTCAGGGAAATTTGCTGGTTGCTGGCCCACTGTTTCGTGGTCGGCTGAGCTGCTTGACTATCAGCGACTCTCCCAGCACTGCGTTTCAGATTCCGTTTTCGTCCACATGCGAGCTTCGTGAGTGATCAATGCTTCAGTTTACTCTACGTTATTGTTTGTACTCTTTGGGCTGACAGGGAATGAACCGATCGTGCTTCGTTTCACAGCTGCTGAATACAGCCCGATCAGCGCTCCAATTGAGCTTCGCTTCGCCGGAGAACTCCAAGGTCGCTTTGCGTTCACCGTCTCGTTTGACGCTCAGGCAGACTACTTCTACAGATTGAGGTGAATCTCACGACAAGTTCTTGTGCAGTGAGTGGATCCTGCAGAGACATGCGCATTTTTGCAGTTGGTGTTCATGACTATCTGTTCAGCATTGTTTTCCCATCAGTTTGGAGACAGAGTTCGAGTTTCTGACTGTTGAGCCCGACACGGGGACTCCAGCTGAGGGCAACAACGCCGAAGGTTTTTGGAGGCTGCCAGAAGGGCGCGTCGACGTCACTGCGATCCTACCTCCCGGTGTGAGCTCGTCTGGAGGGGTAAGTGCGCCGTCAGACACTTTTCATTGCCAGGCCACCAACATGGGTTTTGAGTGTCAACCCAGACTTTTTGTTACCGGAGGCCAACAGGAGATGTTCACTGTTCATCCCGAGTCTTACAAGAAAGGTGAAGCGAAATCAGGGTACGTTCATGGAAGCAATATCACCAGGACCTCAGGCACAACGTAATCAGGGAACTTACCCAGAAGGCTGAACTTTGTTTTGCTTCAAGGTCAGATTCGGAGTATCACGCTGCGTCGAGGGAAACTGTCGTGTCACCAGAACCTGCCCCGCTCCGTCTCCCTGGTTCAGATGCGGCTTTGAGATCCAGGTGTGTACTTTTGGTTCTTGGTTCTGTTTCTGTTTCATTCGTCTCAATTGTTTGTCGCCATGATTCTCATCCCGATGCAATCACCGTACCACCACTGGTTGGTTTGTTCAGGGAGATACAACGGAGATCGTGCTTGGCGAGGCCAGTGAACCTGTGCCGATTCGCGTGCGCCCGACGTGTTCCAGAGCACTTTTCTGTGCTGCTGCTGGACTTCCATCCGAAGACTGCGTCATCAGGGTAGGCTGGCTGTTCTCGACCTTTGCACTTTCTCCGACTTTTCTTCGTTTTGTTCAGCCTGTTGATATGACCATTGACCTTGTAACAAAAATTGTACACGGTGGCCAGGTGAGCGCGTTTTTCCTGCACACGGGCATTGGCGTGCCATGCGTGGGAGATCCAGGCACAAGTCAGGAGACTGGTGTGGAAGGAGTCACTCTCAGTGCGCCGACCAGAGCCGCTCAGGCCGTAGTAGGTGAGTTCATTGTTCCTTTCAGGTCACGAAATGTCTTGGCAAATCGTTTGCTCACTATGTAACAACAAAATTACAATGTAGGTGGGCCTGGAGTCAGAGGTTGCGGTGTGGTTGACTGGGATGACGACATTGAGTTTTGGATCAAAGGCGTTGTGGACAACCGTGTTGACCTGATTGAAACTGCCGTTCTCAACTTGTCCATCTCCTACGATGTGTTCTCTGGAGGTTCGTCTGTTGCAAGAGAAGAAATCGGAAGATTACAGGTGATTATTGCATCAGTACCCAAACAACACATCCAAAGACGGGCGTTCTGTGGGTGGTCTCGTGATTCTGTTGTTCTCTCTCCATTTTCGTTTGAAACAGGTGACAGTCACAAACGAGGATACTTCGAGTCCCTCTTCGTGTCAGGTACTTAGTGGACAGGGCTATTTCCAAACCTTCGACAACAGGTGAGTGAAGCTTACAACGTAGGCAGGCAGGTCTCAAGTTTTCTGCGAGTGTTCAGAGTTTCGTTGTGGACACGTTCACTTGTCAAGATGCTGAAGACATTTTCCCACCTTCAGAGCGTTCTACCTCAACTCGCCTGGAGTTTTCGCTGTTTACCACAGCACACTGTCCAACATTTACGTGAGTTGTCGAGAGTTGCTGTGAAATTGGGCCTGCAATGAAAGTCTTGTGATTTTACACCTGCAATCTAAATAATTTGCGCGTTCCCAGGTCCTGGCTGAAATGGTCCCATGCTCCACAGAGAACACGGGTGCCTGCATCACGCGCGTCTTTGTCGTTTCTGGTGAGGATGAGGAGCTCTGTTCTTTTTTGAATAAAAATAGGAAAACGCACGCTTTCAAGTGCAAAACCGCGCGTTTGAAACCATCTCGTTCCTTATCACCGTGGAGGAATACCTCAGGACGTTTTTATTCCAATCCAGAAATGGCGTTCTTGCAGGTTTGGATGTGTTGTACCTGTTTGTGCGGGAGGATCCGTGGGCGGAGTTGGCGCCGGGCGGCCCCATTCGCAGCCGGCTCATCTCGAATCGTGATTCGCTCCTTCCAGGACTGCGCCTTCGCAGCAACGGCCAGGAGTTTCTCGTGCGTTTCTTTTGTGGCTACACGGGGTACCTGCTCTGTGAAACATGTTTCAGTCAACAAATTGCAAATGTGCCAAATGATTTTTCAGATTGTGCTTCCTGGGACTGGAGCACAAGTGAGAGTGGAATCTGCAGGATCTGACAATGACTTCCTCAATTTGTACATCACCGCAACCATCCTGGATCGGGACAGCACGGAAGGTACGCACCGCCGGCTGATGAAAAACACAGCGCTACAACTTTCCACTGCTCTTTCAAGAATTAGGGAGGATCCTCGCAACAATCCTGACAGAGGACCGGGCTGTTGTTGCAGGACTGTGTGGGACTTACAACGGCAACATGGGCGATGATTTTGTTGACCGCAATGGAGCGAATGTCGCAGTTGACTCAAATCCCTTGAACAGTGGAATCAACCTGGGTATCAGTTGGAGGTGAGCTGGGTCAAGGTTTGGTTTATCAGTTGTTTTGCCTGCATGTCGCTTCTGTGTAACATTGCGGGTCAAACAATTCTGTGTCGCAGCATGAGCACGAGCGTGGCGTGCGGCGTGTGCAGCGGCTCTGAGCTGTTTGCTGAGGCCCGGGACTTCACGCTCGAGACGCGGCGCTTCTGTCAGTGCGAGGCGGACCTGGACACAGCCGAGCTCGGAACCTTGCGCCATATCAGCAGCTCAAGCTGCATGTGGGTTTGAGAATGTTCTGACGTCCTCTGCTCTGTTTCACTTGGCATGGTGCGTTTCCCACCAATGCTCTTACCAAATTCTGAGCTCGATTACACTGAGATAAGTTGTCCTTTCTATGCGTTTCAGTTGTGTTGGTGGAGCCCGACTCGGTGCAGCAGCCCCGCTGTGCGGACCTGCCTCCCCGCTGCACCGCGCTGCCCGACGCGGGAGTCGGGGCTCTGCTGAGCTTCCCTCCCATCGACCCGCTGCCGGACGACGTGCAGCTGCCTGACGATGAGGTGGTGGTGACGCTGATCAGGGAAGAGTGCAGTCTGATGCGTCAAGAGCTGTTCCTGTCCCTCAGCGGGGCGTGCAGAAACAGCACTGCGTTCCAACTTGAGTACGAACTGACGGTCGAGAGGTGTGTCACTCACGGCAGGGTGAGTGCATGACACTTTTCAGTGAAAAATAGGAAGTTTCAGTCACTGCGTAAGAATGTTATGAAGTGTGTGAACATTTGCCGTGGATTTTGCAGCTGCAAGCTGTGCGGCTGGGCGGGGTCGATCTGGTTTTGGAACTGGGTGTCAGTTTGGTGCTGGACGACCTGACGTCGTTCGTCCGTCACCTGGTGAGCGTGTGTCGCGCGGTGGAGGAGACAGTCGAGGCCAACTTCGGGGAGGACGGACCCCAAGATACGGCGGCACGAGCCAGTTGCCCAGCCCAGTGCAACTGTCGTGGAACATGCACGGAAAGAGGTAAGCAGAATCATGTGCCACACGAAAAGTGACAGTACCAGGACAGATAATTTGAGTGATGGGGGGGGGGGGGGGCCTTTTCTTGGAACCCACAAGGAGGATTTTTTTTTTTTTTTGGGGACAGTTAGGGGGTCCTGCGAAGCCCGAAGG
>JAAUXT010118510.1_pt1 | contig 12814 bp, 18 predicted proteins | sample 7278171 | NCBI WGS metagenome assembly JAAUXT01 (sample SAMN14350112, study PRJNA611818) | marine sediment metagenome | isolation source: surface marine sediment (1.8m) | place: French Polynesia: Moorea | collected 2018-08
AAAGCTTCCTGTTCAATCACACAACTCCTTTCTCGACCAAAGGTCTCGAAAAGTCATTGTGTAATTTCACAGGAACCATTTTTGTGCAGTGTGAGAACCCTGTCTTCATGTTTGTCTTCACATGAAAAGAGGAACGACAATGAAAAAACAGAAAAAGACACTCTCCTGGGAGGAACAAAGGAGATTTTGATATCCGTGAAGCGTTATGATCTTCACACATGACAACGTGCTCGTATGTCATGTCCTGCAGTGTTTGTGCACGATGCTCCTTCCTGCAGGCCGCCACGCAGGTGACTCGAGCCAGCATCGCCATCTCCACCCTCTTCATCTTCACGTTCGGCTGGGCCTTCATGTGCGTTTGACATTTGTAATTGGTGCCTCTGCGCGAGGAATCTTGATTCTTCTGTCACAGCTGAACGCAACGACCTGAGTGGATCTAATCAGCCTCGCTCGCTATTCTTAGGTACTACACTCCGGCCACATTAGGCGCTTGGCCTTTTCTCATCAATTCCCCATGGCAGGTGAGTTTCGTCTTTTGTTGCGTCCCAAGCTGCACAACAACTTTTTTTGGCAACATGAAGCGTTCGCCCTAATTGGCAATGAGACTCGTTTATCCTTCCGTGGCTGTGCACGTTGACACGTTGTATCCTGTTTTGCATCAAACGTAACCAAAGAGTCCTGTGTGAACGTTTGATTCGCGTGCCGTGAGGAGCTGGTTCTCGGAACTGTGGCCGAGTAAACAGCAAAACAGGGTCCACGATTTGGACAGACTTCTTTGGACACCAAACACCCGTGCTTTGGGAAATTCCCAAGACAAGCATATTTTTTCATGGCAGAGAATCAACGTGTTGATGGTGGCCATCAACTCCTCAATGAACCCGGTGACGTACTACATGTTCATGCCGGTGTACCGCGCCAGCGTGCACGACGTGCTCTGCTTCTGGCGGGCGTCGAGCAAAGTGGCGGTGGCGGGGACGAGCGACGCCGCCACCACACGAAGTGGCGCCAGCGTTTCTGGGGTCGGCGCTACAGCCACGGGAGTTGGCGCGAGCGACACTGGGGTGGGCGCGACGGACATTCAGAGTGTCTCCGGAGTCGTCGCGTCGCACGACAACGCCATTCACACAGGAGAGGGCGCCACCGAGCGCAGCGTGTGAAGCAGGACAATCTCCGGACATGTGCAAGACCCTTGAGCTGCTTTTTCTTCACTCTTTACTGAAGTTATGGGGAAGAGAAAATCGTGCGAAACTCATCCATGTGTATACGTATATGTTGAAGTAGACACAGACTTCCAATTCTTGGTACCTTTATGAGCACAGTTTGGAACTTCCCGAAAATGAAAATGCTTTTGACATCGTGTTTGTTTGGGGAATGCGTTTCTTTGTTGTACAAATGTGTTCAATATCTCAGAGGAAAGTTGAGCACGTCAGCGACTGGCGATCCGACGGTAGCATGCGTATGCACTGAAGATACAACAGTTGATCACTGCTTCAGAGTTGTTTCGAGTCCTCAATTGGTCCAGCACTGATCGTAACCAATGCACCTCGTGCAAGAAAAGAAAAGAAATTGACTTGACTTGCGTTGGCGAACAGATTGAGCCACATTCCGAGGAGACCCGTGTTTTTTGTTTTTTTTTGGTGACTCGAGTGTTTTGTTTGTGATTGAATTTTCCACAGTTGGTTGTCAAGGTGACTGTTTTCATGCTTGGATCACACGCAAATTTTGGGAGAAACCATTTCAAGCACAACCTTCGCTTCCCCTTCTACCCAATTGGTCACTGCTGGTTGGACAATTGTGTACAAAATAAGATCTCAATGCACCCACAACATATATAATTTATGTGGCACGATAAATTCATGACGAAGACGTCATGATATTTGGTGGCTTGTCCTCAACTATTGACGCGTATTGTTAAAGGTTCTCGCTGATCCAGTTTCTGAAGGCGGAGACGCGGGTGTAGACTCCGGGGCTGCGGGACTGGGCGCACTCCCAGCCCCAACTCACGACGCCCTGCAGCACCCACGAGTCAGAGCTCTCACTCTTGCACACCAAGGGACCACCAGAGTCTCCCTGAAAGAGAAACTTCCTCGTTTACCCCAATGAACACGGAAAACCCGCACATGGACCCTCGACTGGCACAAACCCAAGCCAGGAGCCTGATGCTCTGACGAATCTGATGCAGACGAAGTTCTCTCTTCCCATTGCAAGCCGCGCAGACTCCGGAAACCAAGGATCATTCTCAGTTGCACGAAGAAAGCTCATCACCTGACAGGCGTCTTTGCCTCCCTCCATATGACCAGCACAGAGCATAGAATCCAGCACTGCGACCTGTGACAAAAGATGTTTTTGTTCTCACTTGTCACCAATCGGTCAAACTTCAACACAGGTGAAACCAGGGGCTCAAGTATTTGTTCCTGCAGGTGACTACGGAGCCAGGGAACCAATCTCATCCATCTGAACGCAAAGCGCAGTTCAACAAGAAATCCACGCTTGTTTCTTTTCAAACGTTTTGTGCACACCTGCATTTGCCACTCAAGTACACATAAAACTTTTCAAACTGGGAGTGTGCACGCCTGGCGCTTGAACTTTTGTTTGTGGTGATATATTCAGAAAAAGGAGACTCGCCTCCAGGTCTAGGCGGTTGTTGAGCTCGGCGCAGAACGTATTGTTCACGATGGGGACCTGCAGCATCTGCAGGTTTGGTGTGAATAGCTCGTCTGGAGCTGAAGAAGGAGACAACGGGGTGAAAATCCAAAGCAAAACCTGGGCAGAGTTTTTGTGATTGTCCTGTCTGTTGGAGACTTCAAGAACTTGTTTTGTTCAAGATGAAAAAGAGCATTGCGCTTACGTCTGCGAGTGTTTCCCCATCCAACAACAACGCACGTGCTGTTTGACGGGATTTCGTCCTGGATCGGCAGGCACACTGGATGAACCTGGCAAGGCGCACATCAAAATGTTATATCACAGCATAATGTGAGATGCCCCAGATAAAATCTGGCCATCTCAAAGGAAAGACAGTGATCAAGGAAAACCACAAAGATCGAGCATGTTATTTGGGAACACCTGAGAAAGGATCCCAGAATTTGTGGGAGTTTGGGTCTCTTTGTTGGTTCGGAATCTCGGTGTCCCAGAATTTTCAAATGCAAATTGAAAAGCTTCAAGTTGCAGATTCGCGAGCAAGACTTCTACCTCTCTTATGTGCTCACATCGTGCCAGAAATGGGCTCTCACATTACAAAAATGGTTCCAGTTCAATCACACAACTCTCCAAAGGCCTCAAAAAGTCGTTGTGTGATTTCACAGGAACCATTTTTGTACAGCGTGAGGACCCTGTCAACCGATACCTCGTCGGTGAACATGACGGGCGCTTCCAGTGTGAGGACTGCGAGATCGTTCTCGAGCGTGTCTATGTTGAACCCGGGGTCCTCGGCGCCCACGATCTTCCGCATCTGACACGGGTATTCGCAGCTGTCCACGGACAGGTCGTCCAGACCCACGACAGCCAGCTCGCCGCTGCAAGTAGAACATACGCAATGCACGCAGTGTAACAGTGCAAAATATTGAATTTCTCTGCCCTCCTTCAATGAAATTGTGTTTGTCAGGGTGGTTCCCAGACCTTTAGGATACTGCGGAGCCCGCATTGTGGATCAATATCTTTCTAAAACTTCAATATGCAATGACAATCTGACAACAGTGAGCCTGAAGTTCTGACCAGAAGGAGTACAAGTTCTTGCGCCACTCACACGGTGGCGCAGTGCGCGGCGGTGACGAGGTGCGTCTCGTCCACGAGCGCCGCTCCGCAGAAGTGCCGCGTGAGGAAGGCGCCGCCACCGGGCCGATCGTTGATGAGCGCCGCCGTCCACGGGAACGAGTGCGGCGGGTTCACCGTCAGGCCCCCTGGTGACGACACAGCAGCTCAATCATGCACGAACAATCACACCCGAACCAACAGAGACCAACCAGGATCAGTGACAAAGTTTTCGCGTCATGCACTCACGAATAAAACTTTGCTCTCCCCAGAAGCAGCACACAGGTGAACCAAAAGTAGACTTCTTGTTGTGTGTTGAAAAGTCTTTGGCTGAGCTGTGTCCCCTGGTAGACTTACCAATAATTCTCGGAGACGCTCTTCTCAAGTTTGGCGTGTGTCTGGGTTGTCCACAGTCAGTACCTGTGGGAACCAGAATCAGTCCCGTGCGGATAAAACGGGAACCAGGAGGAGTTCATTTTCCACAACGCTTTTAGGAGCGATTAATTGCAAGTTTATGACAAGGACGAAGTTAATTTACATCTGAAGCCTGATTCTGCAGATTCGTCGAGGAGGCACAGTTGCCCGTCAGTGCAATTGTTGTTTCTGCAGTGGTCCTCTTCTGTAAAAAGAGACTCGACCTGAACACAGCAGCTCCAGTGTAAAACTCTGCAAATTGTCGACAGATGCACAATGTAAAAACAGTAATTTCAAGCGCAGTTCCAGACTCGCACAACAACATTGTGGGTAACTCATGAGCGACATACGCGCGCGCGCGTGTGTGCATGTGTACGTGCAGGTGTCATCATGCCTGTGCAGTTTCTGCCTCCGAACCCGTCCCTGCAGTGACACAGGTACCCGTCCCGCACGTCCTCGCACGTCGCGTCGTTCTGACACGGTCGGTCGTAGCGACAGTACGCTCGCTCTGACAAGCAAACAAACGATTTTCAGTGTCAACAAAAAAAAGCAAACCAGAACAAACACAGGCACGTCGCGAGGCGTCACGTCACTTGCGGTAGGACCTACCTACGTTTGTGAGGTAGGTGTTGGGGCAGGACCTACCCTGAAATTCTGCCTGCTCACCCTCATTCAAGACCTTCCTCAAGAGAGCGGTAGGATCTGCCTTCCTATCTTGGGTAAAGCAGGGGTATGACCTGCCCAAATTTTCAGGCAGGCCCTGCCTCCAAGGTGAGCCATAACCACTTCCTTCTCAGAGCATCAAGTCTACATGCTTGCTCCGAAGGACGCACCAGTACTTGTTTGGCGCACACAAACGGGCTCCTTGAAATAGGAGAGAATGTTTCACATCTGTGCAGCAGACTCACCGCTGCAGGTGTCGCCGACCCAGCCCTCGCTGCAGAAGCACTGCGCGCGGTACTTCTTGTCCCTGCACAGCGCGCCGTTCTTGCACGGGTTGTTCCCCGGCGCGCAGTCGTCGGGGTCGTCGTCTGCAATGATGTTCAGGATTTGCGGACCAAAGATCCAGGTCAAATTTGGTTCTCACGCGATCATTTCTGATGCAGCTGACGTGTGTGCAGCTCGTGAGTTTGAACCCACCTCAATGCATGTTTTTGGAAACCGCTGCGAGTGCTGCTGCTCTGTCACGGAAAACAACTGACAGAAACAACTCACATTGGAAGATGAATCCCTGGAAGTAGCGAGTCCCTGGGATGTCTTGGCCCCTCACTGTCAGCTCGATCGTCATCATGTGGTTTTGAGAAACGATTTCTACGTTGTCGTGGCGGCCGCACAACGTCTCGATTGGGTTCGTCTCGGATCCTGCAAAATGTTTGTGTTTGACTCTTCGTCCCTGAGTAGAAATCTGTCCCACAGTGCAGCACTTGACTCAAGTGGCGCAACCAACCTGAGAAAATTTTGAGGGAATCCTCTGTGCACCCCGGCTTGGTGAAGCTCGTCAGGTAAAAGGTGTTCAACACCAACTTGATTCTGGTCCCCGGCTCAGCACGAAACTCGTATCTGGGAGAGTCAGAACCGAGAACAACATTTCCACATTCGTCAGTTTTTCTCGGTGTACAGACCTGATGCACGTGGAACAAAGCCGAATTGCTGTCTCTTCTTGCACTCAAAATGGGTTAGAATCTGAACAAATGGTATTTAGACAGATCTCAGGCGCAAGTGACCGTTGTCACCTGCACACGGCGTTGTAGGGGATCCTCCGGTCGTCACTGCTGATGATGCCGGTCTCGTGGGAGCGGATGTCGATGAAGGGCGGGAACGGGAACACGCCTCCGTCGCTCGGTTTCTCCTCCTGCGCAACAGGCGAGTTGAACGGCATCGGATCCGTCGTCAGGTTGAAGGTTCCTCCGCACCCACCGACTGAAATCGCATCACAGGAAGTGATGTTTGCTCCTCATGCACAGGGCGCACGGGGGCAAAAACTGCTGAGTCTTCCTCCCACACCCGGTTATTGACCGGATGTTGGAGTCCAATGCCTGCAGAAGCTGAATGATGTTTCTGGGAAACACGTTCATCACGAGAAAGGATTCCGTATCACAATCAAGCAAAACCGTTTGTGTTACTTCAGGGTTTTAATCTTTTATTTCCATACCTTCGCATCTCTTCCCGAGCGTGTGTGTCGGGCAGGAGCAGTTGAAATCATACGGCAGATCGTGGCAGGTTCCATTGTTGAGACACGGGTTGTCTTTGCACGCGTCGATGTCCAAAACTGGAAATACAAAATGACAAAAGATGCCATTTCTTTTGACTGAAAGAACAATCCTTTTACCTCCGGATATTCAACTCGTGGAATGCCCTGTGGACGTTACAGATCTTTGTGAACAGGTTTTCACGCTGAATGAGGCAATGCTATCATACACGGCTTGATGTTGAGCTTGAACCCCTCGTCTGTGTACTGTTCGTCTGTGAGGAGTCTGAGCACAGCTCTGGAATCCTGCACGCGCACCGCCACGTTCTCTTTCGTTCCACACAACGACTCCACGAGACCAGCGTCAGACACGTCGTCACCTGAGAGAACAACGTCGAGAGAGACTGACAGTGGTGTGCATGGGAAACTAGGATTGGGTGAGCGGTCGCGACCACTGGGCGCAAAGGGTGAACGCCTGGGCATGAGGAGGCGGTCACCAGACCACCAGGGCACCCTTGGACAGTCCAGCAGCTTTTTAGCGTTGTGAGAATGAAGCGCTGTGAAGAAACACGTTTGTGCGTTTGATTCACCTCGGTAGATGTCCAATCTGTCGAATTCACACTTCTCAATCCTCATGATTTCCACTTTTATTTCCAGAATGGCCTCCGTGTCGTTCACTTCGATATACCAGCGACAGTCCAGATTGTTCGAGTACCCGCGCTGTCGGTACCCTGAAATATGAACACATTTCGGATGAAAAAAGAATTGTGTTGGCATTTTCATGGCATTGTTCCCCGATCAACAGACACGTTCTGCGAGCCAAGATGCGTGTCCTGTACCTGGTGATGTTATCTCCAGCGTCTCATTCGTCAGCATGGTCAGAGTCTTGTTGCACAGGTCTGAGACTGAAACCCAGATGGAAGTGGAATTTGACCTCAAGTGCATTTTTGTGGAAGAGACGAAGGCCACACTTGAACACAGCTACGTGACGTACATTTCGGGACCACAGTGTATGTGGCGTGGAACCCGTCAAACGTGAGAGACTCGTCTGAGTAGAAGTGGATCGCCAGGTTGTTGTCCTCCGAGAGGATAGGCCCCTCGGGTGCAAATTTGTCTGTGTAGCTGAAGAGAAATCAGACTGAATTCTTGAAGCTCAAGTGAGGGAATTATTTTTTCAAATTGCGATTTGTAGTTTGCTGAATTTCTTAAATAAGACCAGATCATTACTAAAATTGTTTGTTTCCAGAGCTCAAGCTCCAGTCGACTCCGAAGAAGACCAGCAGATCAAACTGGGAGCCTTCCATCAGGTAGTGGTTGAACTCAATCTGCAACACGAGAAAACAAGGCAGTTGACGTTGACCCGAATTCACGATATCTTGAAACACATGTAGAGAGCGGTGGTTGTTTTTTCTGACATCTGCACGAGTTGAGAAACTGATCAAAGAAAAACAAAACAGATCAAAATGTTCAAAACGTAGAGAGCCCAAGAAGGGGCGCAAAACAGCAGAAGCAGCGTTCTGACCTTGATGACCATTCCCTCTGGTGCAGTGAATTCCCATCGGCAAAACTCATTGTTCCCATATTTATCGGGCCAATTTGGGCTGGAAATATTTCCTGACATGTCTGATATTTGGTGAATACATATTGGCTCAGCGTCTGAAAGGACAACGCAAATTTTGACACGCTGAACATGCGACCCGTCAGCCATTGTCATTCAAACAACAGAGCAGGTATTTTGTTTGTGCTGACTTTCTATGATGTCCGAGATCCACGGTATGAAGAAGCTGACTTTCATGTAGTGGGCAGGATGTCCGAGTTTTCCACAGTAACGCGCTGAAAGAAACACGTCAATCGCTTTTCATGAGTCCTCCCCTTGTCCCCTTGAAACGTGCGCGTGCATCTGTCCTCTGAGCAAATTCCAAGCAAAACTCGTACCGACAGCGCCTTTGCTGACGACTCCGGCCAGGATCCACCTGCCGTTGATTTTGCAGGCCAGAGGCCCTCCGGAGTCTCCCTGAAGTTGACAAAGAATCTTAAAGTCAAAGACCACCGTTTTTGACTGCTTTTTGTTCTCACGCTGTGTCTGAGAGCTGTAAACTTACGAAGCAAGCGTTTCCGATTTCGTCGAGTCCCCCGGCGCAGATCATGCTTTCCGCCTCGAAACCAGACTCACTCCCAACCCGGGCGTAAATCTCGCTGCAAAGAAGTCGAGAGATAAGTCAACGATGAGGATGTGATGCGTCAGGAGCAACCTTTGCTTGGTCCCAATTTCCTGCGTTTATCAGGCTTCCATAGAAAATGTTTATTTTCACAGGGGCGAGGCTCCGGAGCCTTGAACTGGTTCGACTCACTCATTGAGCTCTGTGCACAGTTGTCCGGGGTAGATCGGAGCCAGAATGCGCAGAGGAGCGTTCGGAATGCCTTCATTTGCTGCAAGAAACAACGACCCCAAATTTCTCACACAAAGCTGAAATTCCATGGGAAAATGAAAGATTTTGGCACGTTTCACGAGATTCTGGTGATTCTTTCTCAGAGCGTAAATATCCTCAGGCTCTGTCTCCCGCTGAGTTGGGATGCCGACAGTGAAAAGCAATAACCTTGTGTCCTGCCCCACCCAGCGACGTAGCACTCGTCCTGCTGGGAGAACTCCTGGCCCTGCTCCGGGAGGCAGACGGGCTGCACGGTCGGGCCGAACTCCACCGGCGGCCAGAAGCGCACCACCGTGATGTCGCCCTCCCCCTTCGGTTTCGTGGGACTGAACAAGTCGACGTTGTGCTGGTGGATCTGAAAGACATCGACTCATCAACACTTGAAGACGTGGTTCTGGATGACTCTGCTTGAGGAAAACAGAGAATGATTTGAATTGGAACTCTGCCGAAACCTGAAAGCAACAAATCAAACAGCAGACAGACTGCAATGTAGCAAAACGTGGAAACAAAGCGGAATGACCTGATGGTTCTTGATCCCAAGGGAGACAGACTGTCGCCGAAAGGACACCCTCGTGAACAAAAAAATCACTCACACAAGCATAGCCTCTGACTCCTGCGGCTTGATGAGGGTGCATGAAGTGTTGCTTCTGGGCACAAACCCCGTCAAAGTTCCACACAAAAGGTACCTCGGTGACGTAATGCACGACGCCGTCCGTGGTGATCTGGTCCTGCTCGTGCACGCCCATCTGGAAGGAGATAGAGCTGCGGGCCGACCCGATGGTGCAGTGCGCGGCCGTGATCGCCCACTCCCGCCCCACCACGGAGAAGCCGCAGTTGTGCCGGTGCGTGTCTCCAAACCGCGGACCTACAATCAGGACAGATATTCAAGACAGATTCCAAGCCCCTGCTTCTTTTCAAGTTGTCGTTGTGTTGGCTTGTGTATCTTTCGACGGAAAATGACATGCGCACGATGTCTCACTCACCCAAAGACCCGAGCCACGGGAAGCTGTGAGCTGTGAAGTTTTCCCCATTCACGATTCTCAGGGCGGGCACCTCCGGGTCGATCGCTGGGTTTCCGCATTGGATTCCTACAAATGTTTGGCAGTCATTCGTTCCTGTCCATTGCCTCAAACACAGAAGCAGGATTTTATGACGGACATCCGACTTATATAGTTTCCTCGCACCTTCGCAGGTTTCTCCCTCGAAGTCCTTGAAGCACTTGCAGTAAGCCTGGGTTCCGTCATGAGCGCATTTGCCTTGGTTCTCCGTGCAACCCAGAGAGATGCATTGCGAGACGTCAATCTCGTCTGTGCCGGAGAGAAAGGGGTGTGAAAAGAACAGGCCTCCAGGGCAGCTACTTCAACATGACAAACCCTCGCACAGTAGTTCGACGATTTGATACCGTGAACCCTGCAAACGCCCCAGCAGTTTGTGTGCGTGCGCGCGCGTGTGTGTGTGCACGTGCGTGTTTTGACTTGCCAGTGCAGAGACTCCCTGTGAAGCCGTCATCACAGTCGCAGACAGCGGACCCGTCGTCCTGGGTGTCGCAGTCTCCGCTCTGGCACGTCGTGCTACTGCATTGGTCGGTGTCTGGAATGGAACAGAAAACCGGACTGTCTGCAACCTGTAATGCGAGCACAAATCTGAGAGAGAGGAATAGTGTGGAGTGTGTTGCAGGTGATTCAAAACAAAGGACACAAACTCACATTGGCATTGCTCTCCGAAATATTCGGGGTTCGAGCAGTTGCACTGGGCGCCATCAGACCACAGAACTTCACACGCAGCGTTGTTTTGGCAGTAGCTGGAACAGGCCACTTCATCTGGGACCAAAAGAGTGTGAAGAAAGGTGAAGATTTATGTTTCAAGAAATTAGTTGATTTTGTCGAATGCTGACGTGTAATTTTGCAAAGGGTCACTGTGAAGCTGTTCCTTCAACTTGTGTCTCTCTCCACAATGTGTCGCACACCTGTTTTGTAGGAGAGCAGGACTCCGATGCCGTCTGTGTAGTTGTTGGTGACGAATTTTATGGTCAGCTTGTTGTTGGACGAGTAAAGGGTCGAGTCGATGTTCATGAAGCAAATCGAGATCGTTTCATTTCGCTCCTCTGCAGCGGACAAACACAACTTTTTGAACCCCGTGTGATCCTTCCAAGGCAAGGAGAGTCGCATCTCTCATTTCTGAGTGGTTCCTTCGCAGCAAGAACGAATCAAAGACGGAAAGACCAGAAGCCTTGAAATGAACATCCTGGATGGAACATACTTTTTGTGCACCTTGACCATATTGTGATGTTGGGCACAGAAAACTACGCAGAAATGGGACAAAATATGATCAGGTGTCCTTATATATATGTACCGTCATAAACGGAGAAGTGATCGGGCGGCCCGCAGGTCCACAGGTTCGAGCGCAGGATGTGCAGAACAATGTGCGAGCCTTGAGGCGCCTCCAACTCGATCTCACAGTCCAGTCCGCTGCAAATACACCCAGCCTGACTCACACCAAGTCCAGTGAAGGGGCCCCATCGAACAGCCGAAGTGCTGCTTTTCTTCCAGAGATTGCTAATTCAGCCAAACATTGAAGGAGTACAGGAGAGGCCAACACTTACGGTGGGTACCCGTGAGGGTATCCAGGTGTGGATAGGTACTGAAGTTGGTCTGTCACGTCCAGTGTGGCTCTGCAGCCGTTGAACACAGTTTCTGCAACAAAACACAAGAAATTGAAATGCCACCATGAACACGTCGGGATTGACACAAAACTACACTGTAAGCTGATGTAGGGTCAGAAACATTGGTTCTGAGAAACAGAGAGACTTGAATCGTGGTGGCACCTGTGCAGTCGGGTCCGTGGGTTCCCTCGGGACAGACGCAGAGCGGAGTTCCGGTGAATGGCTCCGTCACGCAGATCTCGTTCTCCCCGCACTGCCACTCCTCCTCCACACACACGTCGCGCACTGAGGCAACAAATAGGCCTTTAGAGACTTTCTGTTCTGGCCACGGAAGAGACGTGACATCCCTTTCCGTTTACGCCTCACAATTTCAAAGTCTGATTCCATTGTCTGATTGTGCGCTGAAAGCGAGCGTGTTGGAGTCAAAATGTTTCAATGCGCCGAATAAAGCGTTCGGTCTTGCCAAATGAGACGGGTCTCTGCATGCTGTTGGGACTGCTGCTTGCTGGAGAAAATGAAGTTCGCACCAAAGCAAGAACGGCCGTTCGGATGCGGGAGAACGTCGGTTCCGTTGCAGTCGCAGTAGAATCCGATGGGTTCGTCGGGGACGCTGATACAGGTCCCCGGGTTGCAGAACCCGAACTGGCACCAGTTGAAGTCTGACCCGCCGTCTCCTGGGTCTTCAGGCTCGTCCGGAATCTCAACTGTGATCAGGGGAAAAAGAAGAGAAAAGTGCAATGCACGAGACACTCGGTTTTATCCTCAAATAAACATTGCTTCTCCACCTCCCAGATCCACACAAACTGCATGTGGACATTCAATACTCGTAGCGACTCTTTTTGGAGTACATGCTGTTCTCCAAAGAATGTCATCAGTCAATCTCATTGCAAAAGGACTGTGACGTTGTGGGGAACTGGACTCCACCCACATTGACAGAAGGTTCCCTCGAAGCGCGGCGGGCAGCGGCAGGTGAAGTGGTTCGACGTCTCGTTGTTGAAGCCGGGGACGCAGGTCGCGTTGTTGAGGCACGGGTCCAAATCAGGGTGGCACGTGCTGCCGTTTGCAACTGCAGAAAGCAAGCAAGTCTGTGGAAAACTCATGAGAAGAACTGAGGCGTGTTGGCGGTGCATGTCAATGATGAGAGTCACGTCAATGTTCTTTGTGTCAGTTCAGGGGCCTCTGCAACCTGCCGCAAAGGAACCAATGAGTAGACGGACAGATAGACAGACTGACAGACAGATAGCCAGACAGACAGACAGACAGAGACAGAGGGGGGAGGGAGAGAGAGGACAGACACATAGACAGAGACAGAAAGGAGAATGAACGAACAAGAAGTTCCGAGGCGGGAACCCTGATGGTCGCGGAAGCGCAGGG
>JAAUXT010011759.1_pt1 | contig 12813 bp, 18 predicted proteins | sample 7278171 | NCBI WGS metagenome assembly JAAUXT01 (sample SAMN14350112, study PRJNA611818) | marine sediment metagenome | isolation source: surface marine sediment (1.8m) | place: French Polynesia: Moorea | collected 2018-08
CAGGACAATGGGGTTGAACAAGGAGTTTATTGTCCCAGCAGAAATTGTTGTCCAGGCAACCATTTCTGGTGGATACTGTTTAACATACAGAGCTGTGAGAAACACAGTTGAGCTTGGGATCCAGGAACAAATGTTGATGACAACAAGGATAAAAAGTTGAAGGACCAAAGGCTTTGTGGTGTTCCTTTTGGATGATGCACTTTTGACAGCCACCTGGGATTCTGTCAGAGCTAAATACAGAAGTACATCACAAATGACTATGAAAACAAGTGATGCAATATGTATCATTGAGACACACCAAGTCAACAGTTCAGTGATTGCTGTATTTCTGATTGGATCTATAAAGGGAAAGCACAGGCTATTGGGAATTCCTGAAGGAAACTGTTGACCCTGAAGCATGAAAGGTAAGCTCACAATAAAACAGCACCAAATTGTAGCACTCAGAACAATCCACAAAATAATACTTTTGACATGATTGTTGTGTTGAAGTTTTGTTATTAATGGGTATTTTACAGCCAAAAATCTGGACAATGAGAAGAAGCAGAGCAGTAGAGGGGACAGAAATGACAAGAGTGTAAAGAGACCAAACAAAGAGAAACAAAGTGGACTTGATCTCCAGACAAGCTCTTTCAACATAAAGTCTATGTGCAGGTGGATGTCAACACGCCAAATAACAATGAATAATATTGATAAAATTGCATCAGATATGTTGATTGCAATTGCAACTTGATAAAACCTGCTTTGTGTCTGTTGGTTTCTTTTTTGTGAACATTGTTGCAACAAAGCAGAACAAATGTTCAGAGTACAAACTGTAAGAGCAATTGTGCAGAAACTTATCCTTAATGAAGTGTTGATCAACAGGCCAGAACACACTACAAACCAAGGCATTGAAGAAGAACAGGCCATATTTGATTGCAGTACACAGCAGAGATGGTAAACATCTGTTTTCAAAACCTGAATGCCATCAATATTAAGGCACCCAATCTTTTGCAAAGCAAATGAATTATTGTGCAGCACAAAAATTCTTCCTGAAATATTTTTGAATGAAGGGGATGTTAGTTCTGTCAACATATTGCCAGACAAATCAATTAACTTTAAAGATGGAAGATTGCAAAAGGTCCTTTTGTATAAGTTTTTGATTTTGTCAAAGGTAAGTACCAAACTTTTCAGCAAGTGAAAACCACTGCAACATGTACTTCCCAATTTGTTTATTGTACAATGAGTCACTTCAAGAGACACAGCCTTTCTGGCCTTTTGAAAAGAACCAAACAATGAATCCAGCACAACATTTTTCAGACTGATCTGTGAGAGGTTCTGTACAGATGGTTGTATCTCAAGGTGGAGAGCAACAAATTCCAAACTGATAACAAAAAATGCAAATATTTGCTTTTCAAATTTTTCATATGTACTGACATTGGAGCACCTGGCAGCAAATGCCAAACACTGACAATCATTAGGGCAAGGTATGAGGGCAAGAGAACACAGAAACTCATCATCTCCCAGTGGACAATCATCTTGACTATCACAAATGTTCCCCAAGTGAATGCAAATTTTTGTATTTTTGCACTGAAAAAAGTACTGGCAACTTCTTTCTTGTTGACACATCTGCTCTGTGAGTTCATCTTCACCATTTGGGCAATCCCATCTTCCATTGCACATGTATTTGTATGGCACACAATAATATCCCTGACATTTAAACATCATGTTACATTCCACCTGCTTGCAGTCCTGAAGATGTTCTCCTGTTCTGCATGGATAGAGTTTCAAAGCTTTGTTCAATTTGTATGTGCAGATGTCATGGATGTCAAAGCACACAAAATGTCCTTCCCTGCAGGGAATCTGACCTGGCTTGTTGCAGTAGAAGTACTGGTTGCCCTGAAGTAAGTACTTCAAGGCAAGTTCATCTTCTCCTTTTGGATAACAATCAACAACCAAATCATTTGTTAGCAAAATGTCAACAATTGAACCATTGAAGCAAGTAAAATTTTCTGGTGAGGTCACAATGCTCTTCATTTCATGAAAGATGTACATGTGACACAGTCCATTATGTGAACTGTAGAACAAATCAGCACATTCTCTGGGTCTTGTAGTTGGCATCATTTTCTGAAATTCACATGTTGATTCATCAGAAGTATCATTCCCATGGCAGTCCAGCACACCATCACATTGGCTCAAGGTAGAAATGGTTGAACTGTCTGAGCAGTGAAATATGTTCACATCCCTGCCGCTGCTCCACCTGATGTAATTGACTGTAGAGAGATAATATGCACTCACTTGCTCAACAAAAACAAAGTCATATTCAAACCTCAAAAGGAAGAAATACCTCTTGGGAACAACTAACTTTGCAAAATCAAATGAAAATAATGGTGGAAATGCCCTTGCAGATATAGCACTGAACAAATGGGCAAGTGAACTAAACTGGAAAAAAGCATTCATCTCCTGGTATTTGTTTTTGTGTTTGTTGAACAATGATGTAGAAGGCATCCACTCAAAATTAAAACAGGTATTATTATTCAGGACAGTGTTTCTGGGACATGTCTTGTTGCCACCTGGCAGGGATGACATATTGCTCAGTTTGCTTTCAGTGCTCTTGTGCTGACAAGCAATGGTAGATCCTATCTTTTGATGGCAGTTGACACTGACCCAGGTTGACCAAGGAAAGTTGACTAAATTTACAGCTGTGCATGTTGTACATTTTTGGGGAAAATTACATGTTTTGCTCTGGTGATCCAGTGATACCTTTTCTTCAAACTGATAGAGTGAAGATGCCCAATAGGAAGCTTGAAATATTTTGTGGAACTCCACCAAAGTGAGAAATCTAATTTGAAGTGCTTGTGGGTGAAGAATCCAGTCCTCAAACAACTGCACATGTTTTGCCTGTCAAAGTTGTTGCAGAAAAGATAGTTATTTCAGCTGGTCTATTCCAGTTGAGAACCAAAAACATTTGAACAATGTGTCTTACTTTGTGTTGGGAGTGTGTGAACAAAGTTTCTGTGAGTGGGAGATGTGGAGAACATCCCAGAAAGTCAACAAACTCCTCATACTCTCCTCTGCTGTTGAATACAGGCAACTCTCCACCCAAAGTATTGCACATTTGAACACTTTCTGTCCATGATAGTCTTATTTTCTTGTGCCTGAAGATGATATGAAAAGTGTAATACACAGCCAAATGTTCATGGAGGTGGTAAGTACTGCAATTGAAACATTGTGAATAATCTGGAAACATGACCTGGCAGTGTGTTGGCTTGTATTGGATATCAGAGTCACAATGTGTGTCTTTGTTTGGTATCCAAAAAGTTTCCAAATCAAAAGTCTTTCTTGAGAAGTTTCCACCTGTTGTGAAGGTGTGAACTGAATTCACTGTCCCAAACAATGCCACAGAGCACTCAGAATGGTTTGTGTGCATGTGACACACTCCTTCAGCTGTTTGGGTGAGAGTGCACACATGCTGACCCCAGTGTTCACTGTTGAATGAGTGATGTGATGGGTCTTTGATGAACTTTAATGCTGATATGTTCAGAAAGACCTGTTTGGGTTACACATTGAAAATTAGCCAATGATGGAAACAAAAAGTTCAGAATTGACAAATGATACTGGTGGTTTATTTTGGGAAAAATTATCTCACCTTCAGAAATTTTGTGGACAGTTCACTGGTTTTGAGCAACAGTAGGTTTGGAATTGTTTCACGTTTGGGAATTATTGACAACAGGTTCATTTGCTGCATACCATGGTCTTGCTCTGCCCAATACATCTCTAAATCAGAATGATCACTCTGTTGTGTCTTGATCTGTTCACTGGAAACTGCAAAATATATCCAACTGGCAGCAGCAGCATCAAATTCCATTTGAAATGACACTTCCCTCTGGGAATGGTTCATCATCCCATGGAGGTCAACAGAAACAACTTTTCCTAGAATTCTTGGAGATGCCACAGCAAAGGGTTTTTCAACATTCCAACAACTTTTGCAATGGTCCTTGAAGCCAAATCTATCTTTATTGAGCATGTTGTGTGTGTTCAATTTGTGTGTTGAGAAAACAGCATAATTTCTGCTGCCTGCAAAGTACAGACAAATCTAGAAGTATTTTAAAAGTAGAGTCCAAAAATTGCTTTCTGAAAATACTGAAATTACCTCTGAGCATCCCACTGATTGTCATGTTCACATAGCTCAACCAGGGTGAAGTCATATGAATGTTCAGAACTTTCTGAGAACAATTTCTTGCAGCCTGGGCTTCAATCTGCAAGATGATGCATCTATCAGATGGTATCTTCCACACCAGATCTACCAACTTACAACTGATGCTCAATGGCTTCAGATCACTGTACTGCTGAGAAACACTCCTGATTGATGCCTTGCAAGTGTCCATTCTGATGACTTCACAATGAAGTGTTGTAACATTTACAGAAACAGTCAGACTACCATACTCATGATAAAAGAAATAAACCAACAGCGCATTGTTATTCTGTGAGTGCAATGTTCTGCTGTCATGTTGGCCTGGGAAAAGGTATTCATAATCAGAAAGATTGAACACATGATGTGGATGGTGAATTGCTCTTGAGGAGAACAACATGTTTGAAGAAAACACATTTCCATACAGTTCCCTCACACACTCTTCATAGGTCACTTTGTATTGACCATCAACTTTATTCATCACAGTGATTCCTGAAAAATCACATTCTTTGCTGATGGTACCAATATTGGAAAAGCTACCAATATGGAGGGTGACATTGGAATTGTGTTCTGTGTCAAATTCAAGAACACAGTGATTTATTACAGAACAAATGGATTTATTTGGCAGCAACAGCTGCAGAGAATAAGTCTTTGAAACTGAGATGGCATATTTGCTTTGAGAAGTAAAGTTGTATCTGAATGTCATGCTGTTCTCATTCTCATAGAGTCACCACATGAACTGTGACTTGAAAAGTGCTTCCTTTGTAAACATATCCTCTTCCATTGTGCAAGGAAGAAACCAACAATTTACATTTTACTCCAGGTCCATCATGTACTTTCACTTTTCCAAAATCCAGTTTTCTTCTCACAACAAAGTGCACAACTTGGTCCTTCTTTGCTTTGATGTGAAAGACCATGTACATGAAATAGAAAAATCTGAAAGTACAAATTCCTTGTACATATGGATTGAACCACTTATTGTTTGCCTGTGTTGAAACTTTGAGAGAGTCAATGATACAAAAGGAAATATTTGTTTTGATGAAAACATTTGATGCAAACAAGACATAAACCTGCACCTTTGGTGAAACAGGAAATACATTGATTTTTGGAATGGTGCCACAAAACATCAGTTTCTTTGTGGATAATCTTTCAAAAATGCTGGCAACAAGAATTGTTGATAATTTTCTACTGCACCCAGTGTGTGATAGCTGGATATGGTCAAATGTCACATTCAGTCTGAGTTTCTTGTCCAAATTAAATAAAAACCTGGGAAACTGAAAGTCTGGACACTCATCATTCACAAACCAACACTCAAAGATGATATGTGATGCCTGGTACTGTGGCAGGACACCAGATGGCCTCATGACATGCATTATGGGCATTGAAATGTTTTCTGTAAAGTGCATGTCTCCACATTCCATGAAGCATGTGCTCTCCCTGAAACAACCACCAAGAGGATCAAGACATTCTAACAATCAACACTGACTCATGTGTCTGGCCTCCTGTCCAGAGCCATCCTCAACAAGAACAAACCCAGCAACAGAAACACCTTTGTCAAGACCACAGCTCAGCAAAATGTCAGCATTACATACCAAATGGTTCCCAGTCTCATAGATGTGTAGTTCACCCACATTAAGAACCTTTTGTAAAGACTTCCACCATGTGCATGTTCAGCCTTCATTCTGAATTCCATGAAAGACTTTTGAGAATATGAAAGAATGTGCACCAAACCAGAGTGCACTGCCCCTGTCTTTTTGACTCCGAAGGTAAAATACAACCTGGTGTGCAAAAGGGCTTTGACATATTTGAACCAGTGTTTCTCTGCATACTTGTACACAAAGGTGTCCAGGGTATCTTTGTCCAGGATGAAGTGATGAGGCTCGGACAAGGAGGCTGTTGTCATGGCAACCAGAAGTGCACATGTCAAAATAAGCAACCATCTGTTCTTCTGCCACATTGGAAAGGTGGTGTTGTGTGGTAAAGTCAAAAGCTGTTTGTTTTCTGTCTTGTCCTGATGTCTGCCCAGTATCACACATCAAAACATGTATATACAACTTCAAGCCTGAGACACTACTGTTCCAAAATATTTGCTGTAAAATTTACTGTCACAGAAACATTTTGTATCTTGAGTTCTGTCATTGCAAATATTGCAAAAGCATCAACACTTTCAACAATATTTTTGTGAAACCATTCCATTAGGTATGGGTAGCTGACACTGTGAAAAGATCTGAAAAGCTTTTGTTGCTGTGATTCAGTGAACCCTTTGGGGTGGATGCAGTATGGAGATGCACCATGGAAATTTACAAGTGCACTACATTTTTGCTTTTCAGGGATAGAATAGACTTCAAATGTGCAGAGAAGCGAGCTTCTCTATGGGGTGTTGGCAGCACTGAAAGAACTGAGGACTTGGGGCTTGAAGATTGTATTGTGCTCTTGAAGCTGTTTGCTTCCATTGCCAGCAGAATAGGAACCCTGACCAAGATTGGTCTGTGTGTGGGGACAGTTACCACATGAGGAAACAACACATTACAAGTTGCACTGGGACAAATGTTGTCTCCTTCAGCACAGAAGCTGTCTCTCAGCCTTATTTAGGGGGGTAAGTGGGTAAAAACATGCCCACCTGTGGGCCAGCCCAACAACACCCACCCCAGGCACTGGTGACCACTATGATGGGCTACTGTTAACCCCTCACTCTCACTTCAGAGTCCACAGAATGTTTGACAGGCAAGAGAATGGTCCCAAAGAGACAAGCTCAACTTACAGCCCCACACACAGGTACAGCACACAATACCCTGTGCATGTGGTGTCATTTTTCAAAAAAAAACTGTGAACCTTTCCATGAAACAATTTGTAAAGGGACATTTTAATTGTACATGTATGCACTAAAACATCAAAATGTTTGGACAAAAAAGATGTATTTTGAAAGGCTTATTTGAAAAATTCCAACAGTGAAAACTGAAACTTGTATGTGGATAGTTTTGAAAGCAGCAATAGGTGTAGATCTGTGAATTGATCAAAAGCAGAAATTTCCGAATGTGTCTGGAATTGACACGGAGTTGATGAGTTGTGACCCCTCGGCTATACCATGTGCAAGTGTGTCACACACCATGCGCCAGGGCACATTTGGGGTTAGAACCCACCTGCAATCATGGTGTGAACACAATCATAGACATATGTGAGACCCATTTTGGTGCACTGTGACATCAGTGTGTGTGCGCGCTGGCGCACGTGGTGTGGCCAAGGGGTAACTGTGCAGACATTTGTGAAACTGCTTCAGATCTTGATCAACAGGAGATTTCACACACACACACACACAGACCTCTCCGCCACAGTTGCCCCCAAAGGACTGGTGGGGGTGTAAGTGTGTGGTACACTACCATCTCTACCTCACACACATGCACACACACACTCACACACCACACACACACCCTCCTCCCACAGCTGTGAATGCATCCTGCACTACCATCTCTGCCTCACACACACACCCCCCCCACACACACACTCACACACACACTCTCACACACACACACCCTCTCCCTGCAGTTGCCCCTGAAGGACCATAGGGGTGTGAGTGCATCCTGCACTACCGTCTCTACCACACACACCCACACACACACACACACACTGAACCCCCTCTCACACACACACACTCACACACTCACATACACACACATTCCCCTCAGATGCAATGCAGTAAAACACCAACCAAAACCCCTTCACACACACACACACACACTGATGCACACCCACACATGCACCTCACACACACACACTCATGCACCCATTCTGCACACACACAATCCATTTTCAATGTGCACATGCACATATGCACACACACCCATGCACACAGTCTCCTCCCATTGCCTTCTCACTCTATCCCCATATTTGCACCAAAATCGCACAAGGGTGGGTGTGTCTTTTGTACTGGAACCACACAGGCACACATACACTCACACACAGAGCTCTCCTTACACTCCCATACTCCTTTTCCTTTTTGTATGCTGACAGGAAACATGCTGTCAGTTCACACACATTCGTTTTCACGTACGCCCTCACATGTGCGCGAGCTCTCAAGACTCTCTCTCTCTCTCTCTCTCTCTCTCTCTCTCTCTCTCTCTCTCTCTCTCTCTGCTCTCACTCTGTTTTTAGTGATTTGCGCTCGTACCGGTCCAGCACGAAGCACTACAGACATCCTCTTCCAAAAGTATGTGTACAGCACTTTCTCTATGAAAATGGTGCTCAATTGTATTCATATTTGGTCTGTAGATTTCTTCCTTGTTAAGGATAAGGTGCCAGGAAGGAATTGGACTGGTGTGCAATACTTTGAATTTGGCTCTTTTCCAATTTACTCTTGTCTGGACTGCATATCACGCGAGGCCAGTCGGCCTATTTTTTCTCTTGCATACACATAGATGTGCCCTCGTGCTGTGTCTGTGTCTGTCTCTTTCTCTTCTGACTCTCACAGTCTTGCTCACCTCTCCCTCTCAAACTTTCCTCTCCTTTTACTTTCAGAAGCATCACGAACACACACACACACGCACACCCACGCAGACACACGCACACTCCCGACCGGCTACAGTCGGCCTGTGCTCTGATCTCTTTATCCTGCCCTTCAGTTCAATAGAGACACACTCAAACACACACACACACATTGCACACAAAAGACCACACAACCTTTTCCTGCCTTTGTCTGGCTTTTGACTGCCCCCGTGCGAGAACCTCTTCTCTCTGAACCATCAAGCTTCTCTCCAAGCAATATTGAATTGACCTGCATTCAGTGCATTTTACCCTGACAAACTTAGTCTCCATTCGAGCATGTTTTAAAATCTCAAGCAAAGACCAGCATCATGCTAGATGATAGTTCTCACACACTGTCTCAATGAGAGGAGATGAACTTGTCTCGCCACTGCGTGGCTTCACAGTTCTCTCCTTCTCTCATCTCGAGAGTAGTGCCAGAACTCTATCCGAACACCCACACACCTGCTCAATCGGGCAGACCCACGTGCACCCATGCGCACTCACACAGGCACACTCCCGACCTTCTGTTGCTTCCCGGCTACAGTCGGCCTGTGCTCTGATCTCTTCGTATCCTCCCCCTTCAGTTTCATAGACGCACACACAAACACACACGCACATTACACACATGCACACAAACGACCACAAAACCTTTTCCTGCTTTCGTATGACTTTTGACTGCGCCCTCTCTTTTCTTCCACACACGTGCATGCATACAAGCACCCAACCCACCCATGTGCACGCACACTCTCCCAACAGTCTTCTACTACATGGCTGCTGCCTGCGCGATGTCTTATGTTCCACACACGTGCATGCACGCACACACACATGCACGAAGGCACGTACACTCTCCACACCTTATGCTTCGTGCATGGCCGCTGCATGCGCGCTGTATTTCCTTTCACACATGCACACGTACATCTACAAACGTACACACACACACACACAAACACACACACGCACGCGTACTCTCTCCACCTTCCACCTTCTAGGCTGCCTCCGCGACGTCTTTGGTTCCACTGACGTGAACGCACACACCGACACACGCACCCCACACGCACTCACACTCTCCCTACCTTCTTCTGCTTCTTGGCCGCCGCCTGTGCCCTCAACTTCTCCTTCTCTTCTTCCTCCTGCTTCTTCGTCAGCTGTTTCTCCTTCTGTTGCGCCCTTCTCTCCTCATCCAATCTCTTCCTCTCCACCTCAGCCTTCTTCTCCTCTTCCTTCTTCTTCTTCTCCTTGACGTCCGTCTTGTGTTTGGTGGCCAGACGCTTTGAGAAGTCGCTCGCTTTCTTCAGACTCCTCCACTTTTCCATGGCTGCGGAACTGCTGGAATACATGGCGTCGGGTTTTGGAGACGCTTTGCCTTTGTACACTCAGTTTTCGACGTGTCAAAAGCCTTGCAGATCGGACAAAACTTATCCCAAATTCTTAGCGTCTTTTCCTTCTGCCCAAGGTTTGCCGTGCTCCGCTAAGTTTCGTGACGTCACGCTATTTTCGCGACGCTCCTCAAGTTTTGTGACGTGACGTCATTTCGCAACATGCGTCATGCAAGACGCAGCGTAAAATAAGAAATAGATTTGTTCTGTGCACAAGTACACCATGGCAGGTATATACTTCCAAACACACAATTTTGAAGAATCAAAAGTATCCCTGCGATACAGTACCCAAACACGAAACAACACACGTACACACAGGCATATCAAAAGACTTGTGTCAAATGGAGACTGTCTCAGGAGTGGGTCTCTCTCACATGCTACAGTCATAAATATCAAGGCCAAGTCCCAAACATGAAAATGTTTAATTTACCAGAAACATTGAGAAAGAAAAGAAAAGAAAGGAATGCTATTGACCCACCTGTGTTGCTGGGCAGCAAGTTGTCCTCACAATCGCTTAGTGCACTAATGTGATGCGGCAGGCCTAAGGAGCGGTCCCAAAGGCAGATCCAGGGGCGGATCAAGGGGTGGGGTCGAGGGAGGGGGGCTCACATTGAGAAAATTGCCATTATTTTTGTTCAAAATTTGCGATGAAGGCAAGAAATGTGGAGGGTGACGATTTTCCTGTGTGTGTGTGTGTGTGTGTGTGTGTGTGTGTGTGTGTGTGTGGCTGTGTGTGTGTCTGCCTGTGTGTCTGTGTGTGTGCTGTGTGTGTTCTGTGTGTGCTGTGTGTGTGTCTTTGTGTTTGTGTGTTTTGTGTGTTTTGTGTGATTTGTGTGTGTGTGTTTGAACTTTGTGCTGAAACAGAAAACGGGCCACAGACAAAGCAACTTCCTTTCTTTTCTGTTGGTTTGATGTGTTTGTGTGTGTGCGTGTGTTTGAGAGGTATGCGTTCGCTACTCACGGCGTCTTTGAGCACGACAGCGCAGATGAGCACCACCCTGTGTGTGTGCGTGTGTGCGTGTGTGCGTGTGTGTGCGTGTGTGTGCGTGTGTGTGCGTGTGTGTGCGTGTGTGTGCGTGTGTTTGTGCGTGTCTGTGTCTGTGTCTGTGTGTGGGTGTGTGCGTTGGAACAAAGCAACCTCCCTTCCTTTCTATTGGTTTGGTGTGTGTGTGTGTGCTTGTGTGTGTGTGCGTGTGTGTGGTGTGCCTGCGGTACTCACTGGGCTGTATGAGGATGACTGCACAGATCAGAGCGCCAGCTGTGTGTGCGTGTGTGCGTGTGTGTGCGTGTGTGTGCGTGTGTGCGTGTGTGTGCGTGTGTGTGCGTGCGTGTGTGCGTGTGTGTGCGTGTGTGTGCGTGTGTTTGTGCGTGTATGTGTGTGTGTGTGTGGTTCGGGGCCTTGGCGTCACACGCCCTCTGGATCCGCTGAAGGATCCATCGAGGATGGGACTCTCAGCGCGCCGCTGCCTGTGGATCTGATCCGAGACAATGGGATGATCCGGATTATTGGATTATCGGGTATTGATCGGTGATCGATTGATTGGGACGATTGGCTCCCGTCAGCAGGACGCGTCCTGCAGGATGAGAGACGCGCAGCTCGCTCTGCAGGGGAAGATCCGGGGGGATCCAGGGAAGATGTAGGACAGGATGCGGTGGGGAGGATCCAAGAGATCGCCTGGACTCAATGGGTGTATTGAGGGGTGGATCCAGATCAAGATTCAGAGCACAACGCATGGGGGAACAGAGCATCAAATACAAGATTCTGTTTCTGTCTCTCTATCTTCCCTCTCTGTCTCGTGCGTTCTCACACCACCTGTGGATTTGTCGCTCCCTCACCGTTTCTCATTTTGCTTCTGTCTATCTGTCTGTCTGTCTGTCTGTCTGTCTGTCTCTCTCTCTCTCTGTCCCCTCTCTCTGTCTCTCTCTGTCTCTCTCTCAATACAGCCGTGCTGCTACCATCTCCTCCTCAGTGTGAGATCTGCCCCCACACCCTGCCCGCCTCTCAATGCTGCCCCCTGCTGTGTCGCAAGTGAATAATTCATATCCGGCCTTCTGCGCATGCTCAGCTCGTGTTGAGTTTGCCGCCGCCGCCGCAGCAGCAGCAGCAGCAACAGCAGCAGCAGCAACAACAACAATAGCAGCAGCAGAGGCCGCGATCACAGCGCATGCGTCGCCCTCACGTGACCCACCGCGTGGTGATCCCAACGTGAACGATTCACGTGACACCAACACCGCCACGTCAGCAGAACTGCGCAGACATGCGCACTGGCGTCAGCGCGGACGATGACCCCACACAGATCAAAGAAAGCCACACGTGTGTCTGTTGTAGATTCGAACACGAGATGTACTGACCCACTTGGCTGAGTCCTGCCGCATTGCCTGCCGTCTACAATGGCGCAGATTGACACTCGGTATGGTTATCTCCAGCAGATGCATAAGCAGGAATTGAATACGTGGCCACCCCTACCCCAACCACTCCCCTCCCACCCTGACTCCAAGGCCACCCCTACCCCAACCCCACCCCTCTCACCCTGACTCCATGGCCACCCATACCCCAACCCCTCCCCTCTCACCCTGATTCTGCAGTCACCCCACCCTAACCCCTCCCCTCTCACCCTGACTTCGTGGCCACCCCCACCCCCACCCCCCCCAAAACACCCAGATTGGGTATGCCCCCCCCCCCCCCCCCCCACCCCCAACGAAGGAGGGGGGGGGGGGGCAAAAGGAAAGCGCGGGGGGGGGGGGGGGGGG
>JAAUXT010116243.1_pt1 | contig 12813 bp, 17 predicted proteins | sample 7278171 | NCBI WGS metagenome assembly JAAUXT01 (sample SAMN14350112, study PRJNA611818) | marine sediment metagenome | isolation source: surface marine sediment (1.8m) | place: French Polynesia: Moorea | collected 2018-08
CATTTTCGACCCCCCTCCACACACACACACACACACACACACACACACACTCGACATTTTGACCCTGTGGTCGCCGGGTTAGAATGCAGGACTGGGGTAGCTCTAACCCTGGGGCAGATCCCCCCTCCCCCAAGAAAAAAAAACAAACAAAACCTTTGGCCAAAACAACACATTTTTCACACCCAACGATGTTCTTTTGTTTGTCGAGAGTGAAGCTGAGCACCCAGATCGAGAGTCACCTCTTGAGACCGTGTTCCTCCGCCTCCTCCTTGGTCGGCGCATAATCAGAGTCCGAATCGTCAGACGGCCATTCCTCTCCTTGTCTGGCAGAAAAACTGAACAGTATTTGCTTCTTTGGGTCCGCTTTTACTCCCAGAATACCTCTGCTCATGTTTGCTTGTTTGTGAAGTAGAAATCTAAGCAAAGCACTGTCGGTCTCTCGAGTTAGGGCTTCAACACCCAGTTCACCGCTGTCGCAGACACCGACCCAGCAACGAACTTGATGCCAAGTCACATGTATTCAGGGATTCGAGAAGTCACTTGCACAGACCGCAAGTGATCATTGCCAGCTCCAGGAACATGAAATTGCACAGTTTTGAGAAACATGCAGTCTCAAACTTGCATGGCTCTTTTTCTCACGCGTTTGAAGAACCAAAGGAATTCAGCGGAACCTCAACGCACAAATGGAAACTGATTCATACACGAGTTCCATTTCGAGTAACATTGAATAAAGATAGAGATTTCTTCTGAGAATTGTATTATTTTTTTTTGTACAACACAAAAGTTTCCTTTCCCAGCAAAACATCGAATAGCCCGTGTCCTACCCCCCAACATGCCCAAAACGGTGGTAAAACGGCTCAGTTGTCGATTCAGAACGAGGCAACATGGCAGCGCCCTGTCGAAAATGCTTTGAACTCCTCCTCTTTATCTTCCTCTTAGCAATTCCTTCATCTCTCTCTTCTCCTTTCAGCTTCACTTCTTCGGCATGCTGTGGCTTATCCTCTTTCCCTTTGCTCAGAGCCTCTGGAACAAGTACTTCAATGGAGAGCCCATTGATGATGACAAGCTTATCTTCCACATGATCCAAGTCAGTGTTGCAACTCTAATTGGAGCTATTGTCTTCATTATCTTTGATGCCGCTTTGTAACGTGAGTACCGAAAAATACATTCGTTCAAAATGCTTTGAACGAATGAATCATGTGAATGAAACATGTCACTTGGGTTTGATAGAGCTTTGTCATTTCAGGCAAATTGCTTCAGTGAAAACCGTATCACCAGACGGGTAGAGGGTCGCGCCACATGGGCCTGGACGCACAGCATGTCACTTGACTGCACATTGGATCACAACTGACATGTTCGTCAGGAATCGCTCAGTTTGGCCTGCACAAAGTTGCAGTGACACCTGAATGTGCTTTTGTGTTTGGGTTCTGTACAGAACGCTGGGCTCGCAAAGAACTGTCAGCAAAGCATCACAGTTATTGTCAGTTGTTCAGTTGTTTTCAGCCTGTGTGCTTCCTTCGTTCAGTGTGGACGTCGACATTTCACAGTTGCTCAAGTCGGCTCTTTTGAATCGACATCACAACAAGTTGCCGACAGATTGTTGGATCGAACGATGACAAACTTGAGAATCGGTGCAGTGTAGATCTGACGGCATGTCTGGTCAGCTTGTACACACAAGAAACTCAACACGACCACAAGCTAACACAATGCAGCAAAATTTATTTCCTCGTGCATTCAGCGGAAACCCGCCACAGATGTTCACAGTTTTCTGGATTGCTGATTGACAATGAGGCTTTCCAGAGATTCGAAAACCGTGTGTGGATCCTGATCAGCGTTCACGTGCTGTGCGTCCTCATAATAGTCGGACAGCTCTTCGCTGTAAGAATTGTACTCTTGCAGCCTCTTCTGCACCTGAAACGGCGTGAACTCAAGTTTTCAAGAGGTCGATGTTCAAGACGTGGATCAAAAAGGTCAAGCAGTGCATGTTCAGAGAGAGAGAGAGAGAGAGAGAGAGAGAGAGAGAGAGAGAGAGTCACTCACTTCATTTGCATTGTCCTTGGGATTAACAGAGAGGCGTTGTTTGATTTCTCGAGTCCGAGGTGGGTTGTAGAGCATGTGGTAGCGATCTCCAGTCAGTGGGTCTGTCGCCCTCAGTGTAAGACGCTCCACGACCGAGTCTCCAGGTACGTCCAAGAAAAATACCCTGAAAGTGCGGAACAGGTTGACTTGATGGTGTTCATTTCGACAGAAGAGCGACAAGAGCTGCACCATAGAAATTACCACACCTGTTCGGCACGAAGCCAGCGTGAGCGAGTTGTTCTGCTTGTTCTCTGGTTTTGGGATAGGAGTGCAGAACCCACCCTCGACTCGCGCAATCCAGTTGGCCGAGCCTTTCTTTCAGAATGTCGAGAACAATTGCGTCCGGAACTGTGGAATTTTCGTGTGTATTTCATTTCCATGTGAAAATAATACGAACAGAGGCAACGTCCATTTTGCCAGAATTGCACAAACACCCACCTGGAACACCTTGATCGACGTATGGTTTGCAAGACAGGCCAACTTTTGTCTCCTCTGCTATTGCTTGCTTGATCAACTTGCCACACGAAACTGAAATGATCATTCGAAACACTGACTCACATCTGCAGGCATCCATGAGAACCACAAATTTTGAACATTGGCAACGCAACCTGACATTGAAATATTGATAAACCTGACCGTGGACAATGTTGTATTTGCTTGCGAGCAGCGCTGCTTGGACAGATTTGCCGCTGCCCGTTGGTCCGAGGATAATCACTCGCGGTGTGTGTGGCGCTGCGGACCGTGGTTTTTTGCTGAGAAACGTCAACACTGCAATAGACAAACGGATTGTTGGCGACTGACGTGTTTCCACTGCAGAATCGGGGTCCCAACACGCCCAGATGTGCGTGATCCATGTACCTTGTGCAAAGACGTCAGTTTTGGGCTGGTCGGCATTGATCAGTTTGTGGACAGATTTGAAGCTGGTGGTGAGACTTTCAGCATGGCGGTGGAAAGTAACCAGTTTCTCAGCAATCTCAGTTTCTGAGTACGCTTCTGGCTCTGTGAGACGTTTGGCCACATCAGAACTTGACGGCCAGTCGAAAGTGGTGTGATACACGTCTGCAAATATTGAAGTGCATCTGGTGATCATTCTGTGAACATTTTTGAGATGTGCAGCCTGTTTGTCAGAAGAGAAGGAAACTTTACCTCCTGTTTGAGGGTCCACTCGCTTTCCATCCGCTCTTTCAATCAGCACGGTATCTTCAGCTTCCAACTGGACTGTGAGGAGATGGAGAAGCGAGATTGTGGTTGCAAAAAAATTTGTCAAATTTGAAGATATTTGCCCGTGCATGCCGCGTTTTGGCTGGCAGACCGCATACATCTTACCGAAGTGCTTGGGGTAAATTCCTTTGGCCTGCAGAGCAAGCGCTTGCTCCCTGGTTTTTGGAAAACTGTCCAATACCCATCCCTTTTTGACGCAGTCAAACATTTTGAGTCGTTCATCGATGGCTCGAGCCCAAAGGTCAGGTGGAATTTCCTGCGTGAGGAACGAAGTTTGTTGTTCATCACTCGGAAGGAGCCCTTCTCTTGGACAAAACGACAGAACGGGAAAGAAGGAAACCTCTTTCAATTTACCTTCTTCTGCTGCTGATACTTCTCGGCCTCTAATCTCAGTCCTGTGTTGGCTTCTTGCAGAAGCTTTTCTGGCACGATGTGGGCGCATCCTAGTCGTGAACTGACCAGCTTGGAAATCGTTCTTTTTCCAGACGCCGGAGGTCCAACAATAATCACTTGTGGAACTGTGTTTGAAAAGAAAACCACGACCAATGGCAAAGAAAGCGCGGACACATTTGGCATCGGGCGTTCTTGGTTCCGGCCCTGGGCAGGTACAGTTTTGCACCCCGAAACTTTCGTGCCAAGATGTTGAACACACTGACAGTGAACGCAGTTCTTGGGGACACACGATGTTGGACCCACGAGCGAATTCTCCTTGAAATGGCAAAGCGACCACTTTCCTTAACAAGTTCACCCACCGTCGCTATTTTCGCGCTTCAAAGCGTCAATCAGAAACGAAATGGGATCCTCCGGTTTGTGAATCAACAACTCTTCCAGCAAGCTCTGCAGTGAAGGCAACAGTGTGAAGACAACAGTGTCCGATGAAAATGGACATGCAAAAACATTTGTTCTCTTGTCAAACTCGTGCAACACTGACAGAGCCTTACCTTGCAAATTTCAAAGACACCATGCTCTTCGGCGTATGTTGAAAATTCATTCGGTATCAACAGCGGTCTTTTTGTTGCATCCATTCTTTCAAAAACACTGGCGAAGACAAATCAACAGGGCGTCCAGGCAAACCGGATGTTGACGTCTGTCGCGTAGGAACGTTTCCGCCAAGAAGTGTAAAACCTCACGATGCATCTCTGACGTGGCTAAACAGCATGTCATGTGCACAGAATACGAGGAGGGTTTCAGTGCTGATGCAAATATCAGGATCATCGTCCGTGTGGACAAATTAGCGCACAATTGGCGTCCTAATGAATGCAACATGTTTTGCCGGATTGCAGTTGTTGGGCAGTTTTGGGGCATGCCAGCCAGGAGGGTGCAGCGGGTCCAAAACTCTCTGAACAGCCAACTCGTAGACTGTGCTGGGTGTCGCGGCCGCCTTCACAACGGGTGCACCACGCGTTGAAAATCATAGCATGGATGCGTACATCTGTTCAAAATCACAGTGGCTACGTTTCCAACCAGTGTGCCTTGACACACAGCAAAACGCACAAGTGCAGTTTCTTGTGTGAAAGCATGAAAAAGCACTTTTATTTTCAAGCGTATCACCAAATCATTGGGCGCGTTCCATTGAAACCTGGCTTGGAGATTGAGGGGGGGGGGAGTGGGCGAATTCAGCCATTTTGGCTCACTCAGCCAGCTGAAATGCGCCAATGAAACGCACGGATTGAAAAAAAGCATCGGATTCCGTGAAAAAAAAATTGAAAAGTCTGCAAACCAGGTCCAAGCAATACGCCTGCGGCCCACAAAAGCGATTTTCCATTCAGTGTCAAGTCAAACTTCTGCAGCCGACGACGAATTGTCAGGAGCCACTCAAATCCGAAATGGTCATCACTCATTCTCATTTCATTCACACTTCACACTTTATACTGGTTTCAGTTATTGTGTCACAGTTATGGTTTTCAAGAAGTTGTAAATAAGCGCATGGAAACGCTCGGGCTGCTCAAACATCACTGGATGCCCGGCTTTTTCTATTGGCTCAATTTCATTGTTCAGGAGATTCCGCAAATCACCGACCATTCCCAGTCCCAGACGCGTGTCGTTCACTCCGAAAACAAGCATCGATGGAACCTGCAAATGCGACAAAAAACCAGCATCATGTCAAGATTAAACTTGGTTCTGCATCACAAGCTTCCTGACGAAGGCAGCGGCAACTGGTTCAAACGTTCGAATGCAAAGCAAGATCAATCTTCGTGCAAAAAGAACACTTGTCAGTAGAGACACGTGCCTTGTAGTTCCACAACTTCAGGTGTCGAGGGGTGTTTTGGGGGCTGTTTTTCTTTTCAAAAATGCAAGTTTTATTCTGACCACAGGCTGTAAAATCTCAAGAGAAAACTTCTTACACCGCATCTGTGGTACTGTGCAGCAGTGTAGCGTCCAGTTGCTGTCGTCGCGATGGGCACAAAGCCTCGAGCTCGCTTTTCACAAGATCCAGGGTCTGGTTCCATCAAGTAGGGAATGGCGAAGTTTCCTCCGTAGGAAGCAGCGACGATTACAGGTCTTTCCATGTTCACAGCCTTGAAAAATGGACTCAAAAATCGTCCTTCCTGAGTTCGATCAATTTCGTCTTCAGTGCGACCCCAACCTGCAAAAAAGTTTGGCAGCATAGAACACACGGACCACCGAACGGGTGTTCGTTCAACGACCGCTGCACAAGTTGATGATGCACTTCTGATACATGTTGTACCTGGTAAATCTACAGCGATGATCCTGTGACCCATCGCTGCGACTAAGTGCATAGTGCCGAGCTTCTCCCATCTCAGCGAATCGTCGCCAGCTCCGTGCAGCAAAATGACGGGTACATCCACTCGACTGTCTGGGGACAACGGTGGAGCTTCTCTGTAGAACACTTTTATTTTCTGAAACAAAAAGGACAGGAAAATTCATCAATCTGTCAAACTTGTGCAGATGCAGATTCATCGCAATGATAAACAAGTCTTCAGTATTCTGCTGAAGCCATGAATTTATTTGAAGCCATGAAGATACTCACCGTATTATCGCTCATGGTAATTTCCACTTCATGTTCGCTTACAGTCACCTTTCCTTGCAAATCCTTTATAGGCTGGGGGATCGGTTGATGGTGACTTGTTTTCCAGGATTTGTGAGAGTGATCGTGATATTTTGGTCCAAAAGAGGGCAACAAGTAGTAGAAAGCGTAGAGAACTACGGCTGCCCCCCCAACGATTAGCAGTGCCTGTTTATTCCAATGGACACCCGTGCCGCTGCGTCCAGCATTCATGGCAGTAGGTTCGCAGTGTTCAGGCGTACATGCACTGTCTGTGAAGTGTTGTCTTGTCGTTTTTGATCCGAAAAGAAGATAGATTTGCCTTTGCAGCGTGTCAGAACTGTTTACTTGGTTTATGAGGCGCCGAGCTGTTTTGCGCAGAAAATCCCGCGGTGAAAATTCATGGAAGTTGACGGAGGTGAAGACGTTTGGGTGCCCAGTTCACAGACTGTAATCTTCAGGAAAAAGTAAGTTTCTCATGTTTTGTGAAGGTCACCGTAAGACACAGACCCATAGTTGTAGTTTGTGCACGCTAAACAGCCTGCAGCGCTCTTGAGCTCAGCACCATGTGCCATCAGATTATGGTCTTTGGCCTCCTTTGTGGCTGGACGTCTACGTCGTGGCCAAGCGTCGCTTCTTTCTCAGATCACACCCATTGTTCGTTTTCGGATTTTCCCACCATTTCCCCGCAACTAAGTGAGTGAAAACATAACAACGGTCTTGTATGGAAATTGCAAGCAGGGTCAGTTCATTCTGAAAACTTGCTACGTTGACGAAATCTGTTCAACCAGAACATGACAGTTTCCGCTACGTTGCAATGTTTGAGCGAAGGTGCCCAAACAAAAGGTGGTGGGGTAAATTCCAACAGTGAACAGTCATTTGAAAGAAAATCACTGGAATATTGAAGTATTGGTCAGCATCTTGTATTGTTTGTTGCAGACAGCTTGACTTCCTGGTGTGAGGACACCTTGCTTCAGCAGCCATGCCCAAACAGCGCCAGAAGCGGCTGAGGTCCGACTCAGAAGGGGAACAGCCAGTGACCGGTGACCCGCAGGACCAGGATGAGCGGCCAGTGGAGCCAGCGGCGCCACCAGCCGAACATGGTGGGAACGATCACTTGAGCAGACTGTCACTTGAAGTTCTGTGCCGCATCTTGTCGTATCTGCCCCTGAAGGACTTGGTGAAGATGGACCAGTTGTCACGCAAACTGCAAGAAGCCGTGACCATGCACCTGCGTCTGATCACCCAGATCGACTTCACCGAAGGAACCATCTACGGCTGGATGCCCACTACGTTCAATGACGAGACTTTCGGCAGCTTCTTGAAGCGTTGTCCAGGTGTTGTGTCAATTTACGGCATGCACTTGAGGAATCTGTCGAAACGGCGACAGAGAGGTTGTGATGTGCTGAGTGTTCCTGGCATTATTTCTGCTTTGACTCACTGTGAAAAGCTGCGCGGGGTGGAAACCAGCGACATTTTCCTGCTGGAGGCTCTTCTCACGTATCTACCTCACATAGAAATTCTGGGAATGTTCAAGAACAGAGGGGGAGCATTTCCAATGCTACCACAAAACAAAATTCTGTTGAATCGAAGTCCGAAGCTAACCAGCCTTTATCTGACTGGAGTCACCATAAACGATTTGCCAAGGATGGAGCATCTGAAACACCTCTATCTGAAGTGGACAAAATTGACTGATCCAGCTCCGTTCAAAGACTTCGGCGTGCCACTTCTGAGGAGCTTTGTGATGACGAATTGCGCCGGGCCAACCAATGCCTTGAAGTACGTTCCCATGGTGACAGCGCTGGCCGGTGCGAGACTGCTCACAAGGCTCGAACTCGTCCGGGTGCCATTTCTCGGTATGTAACGTGCCGGTTTGTTGAATGTTTACCTATTTTGATTTGACTTCTTCACTTCAGTTGATGGCAACTGCTATTTTGCAGGAGGCTTGATGCAGCACGTCGTTGAGGACAGTTGGAGAGTGCACGGCTTCAGACAGCTTCACAAAATTGTGTTCGGCACTTGCAAGTACGCACTTGAGCCGGATCTGGGGTACCTGATGATCACTGCTGCGAACAGGTGAGAAAGTCGTTTTGAAGTCAAAAGCTTTTCATTCCTTCCATCTGCAAGCTGCGGTCAACTGATTCTTTTGTTGGTAGGCTTGGGGAAGTTGCAGTGCAGCCGTCCCTGACCAAGGACAGCTTGTTCTCCTCGCTCGTCATCTCCGGTGTGGACTTCGCAATGTTCGAAACGTTGCACCTCGGCTTCGTAGACGACTTCCCTGCACCAGGTTCGTTCTGCAACACTTCCGTCACAGACGTCTCGTGTTTACTTATCACAGAGATCTTTTCGTGCGAATGCGAACAGTTGCAATGGTTATTCTCAGACGGCAAATGGACAAACGAAGAGTTGGTGAAACATGGTTTGGCCGACGTCAACGAGAATCCAGCGATGATGACAGACATCGGGATGAACGCTGTGGGGCAGGTCTTCTCCAACCTGAGGAACCTCATCGTCTACAACTGCCCACATCTACACCTGCCCACAGCGTGGTTCACGCCCAGTAAGTGATTGATGCGAAGAATTCTTTGCGCTTTCAAAGTCCACGGGCAAAACCACGAAAGTGAATGCACGACTGTTGGGCGCCATGTCCACAGGACGGATGACTGACAAACAGAACTTACGGCTTTGAAACCGAACAGAAAAATGGTGAAACAGCCGAACCAACCTCAACTGGTTTTGTTCAGATGGCGGGAACTGGATCCACCTGCGGGAGCTCCACCTGCGCCGTTGCCATGGGATCCGGCTCAAGGAGTTTTGTCAGGCCCTGCCCAAGATGCTCAACTTGGAGTCACTAATTCTGGAACAAATGTTCAGAGAACCTCCGAAAGGATGCTCCCGGTGAGAGAACACTTCGATTCTTTTCTTGTATTCAGCAACGGAGTCCTGTTTGGTATGTTCTTTGAAATCCACAAGCTGCACGAAGGTTGGTAATTTGACATCCGAACCGCTGCTTTCACAGAGTCGGACTGAGCGCGGGTACTGGCCTCGGAGTGTCTTCCGCTTTGGTCCAGAACACCGGACAGGACACAGCCAACGCCGACGGAGGCAACAACAACAACAACACCGCCGCAGCAGCAGCAAACGTTGGACCAGCGAATAACGCAGCAGCTGCACCGGACGACGGTGCTGTGAACAACAACGCTGGCGGAGCCAACGACGTCGAAGTGGTGGCGCCACAGGTCGAGGGGCAGCACGGTGTGGTTCCCGGGCCGGGGCACCAGGCACCCGTACCCAATGTCGGAGACGACATGGAAGTGGAAGCCATCGAAAACGACGCCCTCAACGACGATCACGACAAAGCGTACGCGGTGCACAAGAACGTAAAGACAAAGGAAGAGAGCAACAAAAATGTGGGAAACTCCACAGGATACGGTTCTGGTCGGGACCCAAAGCCGTGCTGTTCGTGCGATTGTCACAAGAGCATGAAGTCCCCGACACCTGGAGGGAGCAAGTCGGACGAAACTGGCTCAGGTTCGAAGGGCGGAGAGCCGACGCCCGAATCCAGTGGCGTCTGCACGGCGTCGGGAATGTTGCTGAGGTCGAGACACAGCGTCGGGGTGGGAACTCCGCGAAGAGACGAACCGAGAAGGACGGACAGAGACACCGGGGAGGTGGAAAGCAACGAGTCTTCCAATCCAGCAGTGTTCAAGTCATCGAGCTCCCATTCCAAAAGAAGAAAGCCCCCTCATGGCGAACAAAAGGTGACGGAGACCACTCCTGAGGTGAAACCCCCAGATACCAGCGTATCTACTGCGGTGCAAACGGGTTGCAGCGAGAACAAGTCTTCCGAATCCAGCACGAGTGAAAGGAGCGACCGGGAGGGCAGCAGCTCACCAGGTGGCAGGACCGGCGCAGAGAAAGAAGCGTACGCCTCTTCGCTGGGATTAGAAACTAAGCTGCGGAGGTCCGCCAGACTCAGCAAAGGGCAGGCAGCGAGTGAAGATGTGCCAACGACCAAGTCCCCTGTGACGACTCAAGGCTCCCCTGCAGTGTCCGCCGTGTCGGTAGCGAGCACGAGCAGCGGTGGCGGCAGCAGCGCGTCGCCTGAGGAACCGAGTCAGCGGAAAGGCAAAAGTTGGTGAGTCTGTCAGAGTTGCTTTGCAAAATTATGAATCAAAGAGTGCAAGAAAAGCACAAGCACAGAAGAGACGTGCTGAACCTTTTCAGGTCCTTCGAAAGAATGTGTTGATGTTGTAGGTACGGAAGAAAGAAGGGCATCATGAAGAAACACGGAGCGCACCACAGGATGAACCAGTCGTGTCAGGCTGTGAGTGAGGAAATCAGGGAAACGACGAAGAAAGCCAAGGAAGCTGAAGAGGCGGCCAAAACAACGGAAACTCAAAGCAAAGTAAGTGCGATTCCTGTTTTGTCCATTTGGAAGGGTTTGTGCTTTAAAATAATGCAACCACACGTGGAAAACTATTTTGTGCCAGGCGACTGAGGAAAGGAAACAAGGAGGGAGGACATCAAAGCTGAAAAAGCCGGCGGCAAATTCGTCGAGCACCTTTACTCCGATCAAGCCGGATTCGTCTCCGGAGTCGGGGTGGACGTCCTGCGGGTGGGGAGCGCACATGGGGACACGCAGCCGAGCCGCGCAGAAACGGAAACCCAACACGCGTAACCAGGCAACGAGCACGAGCGACCCCGTCATCGAGGACGATCACGAGCAGGTGAGACACAGTTACAGAACAGGGTGTCGTGGTGGTGAGGTCGGTCTGGCTGTGCGACAACACATCATTGGCTTAACGTGGTTTGTTTGTAGGAACTCGTGATCAGGTCAAGAACGCTGATGAATCTCACTTTGCGACAAGTAGGCGTCACTGACTTGTCGATCCAAAACTGCCCGAGCCTCCAGATGTTGTCAGGTGCGCTTTCTTCCAATGTTGGACAATTTGGATCCTTTTGCGTGGATGCAGCAAATGGATGAGGGAAGTTCGTAAAAAATGACCATGAGCTGAACACCAACCCAAAAATTGTCACCATTGGTTTCTTTTTCACCCTAGAGCAGAAGAGGGGCAAACACAGGGAACAATTTGTGAAACGTATCCAGCGACGTTTTTGCCTGCGATTTCAGGGACCAAGTGTCGTGTTCTGAAACGTGTCACAGTGCGACAGTCGCCGCGTCTGCACAGAGTGAACTTCGCGCAGTGCGCCAAGCTGCGGTACGAGAAGATGATCGACGAAGTTTGCAGCAGCCCTCCCGAGAGAAGCCGACTCATCGTCGTCAGGCCCATGCGACACGTGAGAGAAGCGTTGTTCGTGACCTGCGGTGATCAGGAGGAAATCCGATTTGCTGCATGTTTCCAGAACTTGCTTTCTTTGTTTTCAGTACGACGCTAACGCCGTGGAGAAAATGTTGTTCGGCAGTTCCAAGCTTGACTGTCACGTGTGTTTGGTGCATGACCACAGCAACCGTCCTGAAGATACAGTGCAGAACAGAACGAGGATGTCGGCCTGGCTCAGCACACTGGCCAGTATCAACTCGTGAGTGCGCCGCTCCGTCTAACTTTGAACGATCGATGTTGCAGGAAACAACAAAGCAAAATGAAAAGCCCGTTTCTCAGTTTTTCAGACTTCTGAGACTTTTTTCCTTCACAGAGACTTGTCCAAGATGCTGGAGTTCCCAACGAACAGTCGGCAGTCCGGGAAGCAGCAGAAGTACCCCTGGGGCAGGAACATCTACAGAATGCAAGGTGAGTCTTCACTTGTCACAAACAGAAGGTCACCAAAAAAGAACTTACAGGTTTTCGTGACGTATGGTTCCAGAATCCCTGAAGCGTTGAATAATCTCCCAAGAGCGCACCACACGAGCTCGTGCATTCAATTTCAGCCGGAGTGCACGAACTCGTGCGCTGCGCTCTTGGAGATTTTTCAACGCTTGCGTACCATACTTGTTGCTTGCAGGTTTGAACGATCTTGGTCACCGTTGGGACATGTCCTCAGATTTGCCTTGGCTCAGGACATTGACGACTGCCAACAGACACCCGATGTCGTACGCTTGTAACAGCGTCCACCAAGCGGAGGATGACCGGAGTGAGTGAATCCCACCGTTCGTTCTGAACTGACAGGGAAAATTTACGAAGACGAATGCGACACCTTTCTTCAAATGAAATCTGAAAAAAAGTTCTGTTTCTTGCAGACGGCAGTTTGTCTGGACTCTGTCAAGAAGTTTTGCAAGAAATCGCAGAATACAAGGAAGACAGGCGAGTGTTGTATCCCCACTCGCTGTTTGTCTACGTGAATCTGTGTGATACTGATGGAATTCCGACGGACGACGAGTACATCTGAGAGCATCTGAGAATGTTCTCTGGATGCCAGCCTGAAAACGAGTGTTGTTGATGGTCGCGTAGCCGGCCATCTAGGTGCCGCTGTCGGCTTAAAAACCCTTAGTATTCATGTGTGCGTCTGTCCACACTTTGGAATGTAACCACCCCCATCCCCACTAA
>JAAUXT010043287.1_pt1:0-2500 | contig 12812 bp, 15 predicted proteins | sample 7278171 | NCBI WGS metagenome assembly JAAUXT01 (sample SAMN14350112, study PRJNA611818) | marine sediment metagenome | isolation source: surface marine sediment (1.8m) | place: French Polynesia: Moorea | collected 2018-08
GGTAGGGTGGGAGGTTACATTCCAAAGTGTGGACAGACGCACACATGAATGCTAAGGGTTTTTAAGCCAACAGCGGGACCTAGATGGCCGGCTACGCGCGACCATCAATTAGTTCCTGACGAACCCACAGAAGGCCGCCTACAGCAATCCTCCGAAAATGACGTCACAAAATCAACGTGCACCGCGTAGACGCGCCTCACCTCGCAGCGCAGCCCAGTGAACCCAGCGTCGCACACGCACGAGAATCCCGCGGCGTCCTGCGGAACGACACACCGCCCGTTCCCGCTGCACGTCTCTCCTGCACGATCACGAAGAGCACACACAGAGGTCGTGACTGCGCACTCGCATTGAGAACACGGGATTTTGATCACGTGTCAAAAGATCATGTGACAGGAAGAAAACGTTCGGTCCACTCCGTAGTGAACGCCGACGAGGTTGACACCGCGCGAACTCCGCACAACAGAGACGGATCAAGAAACAGGCAAATGGCAAATGAGGGTCAAAGACCCAACCTCTCCTGGATGTCAATTCGCACACACACACACACACACACACACACACACACACACACACACACACACACACACACACACACACAAATCCAGTGGAAATCATTTAACTTCGAGCACAAGCTTGCTTGGTTGTGCAAACTCTCCAGTTTGTGTGCACGCATACCTCACACACACGCACGCACCTGTGCACGCTGAGAGCGGCACTTCGCAGGTGGGCCCGCTCCACGCTCCGACGCACTCGCAGCCGTAGCCCGGGAACGCGTTCTGCTCGAAGCAGCGGCCGCCATTGCGACACGGAGCGGAAGAACACGTGTCGATCGCATCGCACGTCGCGCCCGTTCTCTGCGTGCGCAGAAAATAATCATCTGAAAAGCTTGGACTGGGTGAGACATGAGAAAATGTAAACGCTTTGTGTGCACAGTTACCGCAGTCACCATGCGACAGCAGATTGCGGCTTCTCGCACTGGTTCCTTTGTCTGCAAGTTCCCTTCCACTGGTTACATTAGCTTGATTCAATCTCGACTGGTCCCTAACCCGCTGGTTCCCTGGCTCCACGTCCACTGGCTCTCCTAACTGGTACCCTCTCTTGAAACTGGTTCCCTACCCACGGGTTCCCTGTGACGCACCTGCGGCGGACAGACGCAGGTGAAAAGCGTGTTGTAGACGAAGCTCGGCTGGTTGAGACACGTGGCTCCGGGGATACACGGCGCCGCCGCGCATGCGTCGCTCTCCGCGCAGAACTCGCCCGTGAACCCGCGCGGACAGTCGCACCTGCAACAGCGACCAGAATCTGTCGTGGAGACCAAAGGACAACGGAAGCAGCGGAGTCCGTGGCGCAGAATCAACCCCACCGGAAGTCGTCAGACAAACCACCAACGCTTCTGCGCATGCACAGCCTCACGTGTCACGCGTGCGCACTCTTCTGCGTGATTTCAATACCATGGCAACACGGCGAGACGCACCTGTATCCGTTGCCGAGGCGGACGCACGGAGCGCCGTTCTGACACTGGTTCCCGATGCACGGGTCCCTGGCGATCGGCTGCTCGCACCGGGTCCCCGTGAACGCTGCGGAAATCACACAAACGGTATCACGCAGACGGTACAACTCCGAGGTGGGGCCAGGTTTGCTGCGTAGCCACTACATTTTCCTGTGAACCCACTGAGGAAGATATCGTCAACAAATAGAAATTGAGCAGAGATTTGACTGTTTGACCTCACATCTGTGAAAATGTCAAGATCCTGCTTTGATGTGGACATCATGTTCTGGAATGTCGGTCTCCACGTACCACTCGGGCACGCGCAGACGAACGAGGTTCCGGCGCCGCGCACGAGGCACTGTCCGCCGTTGAGGCACGGGCTCGGGTCGCACGGGTTCCCCGCCAGGGGGACGTCGCACGTGACGCCGGTGTAGCCCGCGGCGCAGTCGCAAGTGAAGCGCGCCTGCGCAGTGGACGAGTCGCCCGGAAACACGACGATGCAGCGCCCGCCGTTCCGGCACGGATCAGCTGCAGGGTAGAGGCGGAAAACAAACTTCCCTTCAGTCTCTGGGGTCTCGAAGCTTCACAAACGCTCTGGTTTCGTGTGATGCTTTTCGACTTGAAAACGGACAACGCTGACACTGACACGGGACAGGTTGGGTAGACTACGTCGGGACTGTTCAACAAGGATCATGAAGCAAGATGTCAGAGATCCAAGTCTTTTGTGTTGGGACCGACATCCCCGGGAATCAATCCCCACTTCAGAACATTGAACACGCGAACAGTGAAAACAAAATTTGGGGCACACATTTACTTTTGGCTGGGATCAATTGGTGGGGTCAGCCCCCTCCTGGACGGGGTCCACCACACGGGAGATCCTGAGAGGTTGGGACACACGTTTGGCGAGAATCAGATCGGACGTCCCCGGGATTTTCTCTTGCACAGTCCACAACACAGAAAATGGAGTCCTCGTTGTCCGCACAAACACACTCACCGCCACGACCCAACTCG
>JAAUXT010043287.1_pt1:7500-12812 | contig 12812 bp, 15 predicted proteins | sample 7278171 | NCBI WGS metagenome assembly JAAUXT01 (sample SAMN14350112, study PRJNA611818) | marine sediment metagenome | isolation source: surface marine sediment (1.8m) | place: French Polynesia: Moorea | collected 2018-08
CCGCCGGCTCCGCAGGGGTTGGAGGCGCACGGCGCCCCGGGGACCGACTCGCAGAGTCGCCCGGAGACGCCCGGCAGACACTCGCACTGGAAACCCGACGGCAGGTTCACGCACTGCCCGCCGTTCAGACACGGCGACGAGCGGCACGGTACGAAGCGCTCGCAGTTCCGCCCCTCGTACAGCTCCGAGCACTGACCTGCAGAGCCGAGAAAACAAGAACAGTGCCGCGTTGAAGACGCGCGGGCTCCATGGACACTGCAAGGGCTGTTGACGTTGCCAGCCTGCGCAAGTGCCCCAGAAATGGATGTCCCTGTCCACACATAGGACGGCGCCAACAGTGAATGCAACAGACCGACAGCTGCAGCAAACCTCTGCAGGCGGACTTGGGCAGACGGTGACACACCGAACCCGCCCAATTCAAACTCGCATAAACGACCAAGATTTCATGGTCAGAACCTTGTCTTGAAATCATGACCGATTGGAACAGTGTCACGTGTTGTGACTTTCACAGTAATCGCTGCGTCACCAGCAACGACGCTGCGCCCACTGACGTGCACGGAAATACATCACGTGACGCATCTCGTGTCAAGCGACGAGACACGGACGCAATCGAAGACCAGTGTGACAACGCAAGACGCATCCGGTGCGACAATACATGACGCATCATGACGAATCCGGTGTGACGCGGGCCTCACATCTGTAGCTGCTGCCCTCGTTGATGCAGATGGAGTCGAAGAGACAGGGCGCCGAGGAGCAGGGCACGAAGTCAGTGCACGTGGCGCCCCCGAACGACGACGTGCAGTTGCAGCTGAAGCCCCCGCCGACCCGCTGCGGAGAACCACACACCACGTCAGAGACGTGCGCCAACAAGAGTGAGGTGAGAAATGTAGAACAATTCATCTCGACCTGGCTTGGTCATTGCTGACGCCACGGATCAAACCAAGCGCACGTTGCTTTGGAAATAAGATTTAAAACGTCTCATCACACACACACACACACACAGAGACACACACACACACAGAGACACACACACACAGACACAGATACACACAGACACACACACAGACACACACACACAGATACACACAGACACACACACACACACACACACCCACACCCACACACACACACACTAACCTCGGTGCAGGTCCCGCCATTGTTGCAGGGGTTGCTAAGACACACCTGCTGCACGTCGCACGTGGGTCCGGTTCGCGGGGGGACGCACAGACAGCGGAACAGCTCGGGGCCCTCGACCTGCACGCACTCGCCCGCCCCGCGGCACGGGTTCGGAGTGCACGGCAGGTACTGCTCGCACACCCGACCTGCAGAGGGAGGAAGAGAGATCAGCTCTTCTCGTGAATCAACTCCTGAACATCTCACACCTGAACAGGTCACCCCTGTTTCACACCCTACACGCAGGCGCATACACAACAATGCACCAGCGCACAATTCGGGCTCGACTCTTTTTGTGAGTTATGTGCAGCCCTGTTGATTAGAGAACGGTTTGGTGCACTGTGCCCACGCGTTGTGAAGCACGTGTACCTGACCCCCGCGTCCCCGACCCGACTGACCTCCGTAGCGCGCGACGCATGCGCAGCTGAAGCCTCCGCCCTGCAGGTCGCTGCAGCCGGTGGAGGTCGCCGGTCTGCACGGAGACGACGAGCAGCTCAGGAACGTCTCGCAGAAGACTCCTGAAGCGACAAGGGAGAACAACCAGTGCGAGAGAATTGCAGAACTGGACGTCCATTCCCATGGCAAATGCGGTGAACTTGATTGGTTCAAGGAGGCGAGAGACCCTCTGCTTCTGTTTGGCAGAACATGGTGAACTCGCATAACCGTTGCGTTACTGATATCAACAACCTCTGGTCAGCGAAGTTTTCAGACTGTTTTTTGCCCAAGATGCGCCTTACACTAGTTACCTGCCCTGACAAAGAGTGTGTGCAGGGTCGTCAAAACAGGACCCAACGCCTGACGCATCCAAGCAGGTCCGTGGCTCCCCTCACCAACCAGTGTGGGCCTGACTACTCCCCACCTTGGGCCTCACCCCTGGAGCAACCCCCGTTGAGTGCCTGGATACTCTCCAGCACAAGCCGACGATCTCACCAGTGTATGCCGGTGTACAGGAGCAGACGAAGTTGGTCCCCAGCGCAACGCACTCTCCGTTGTTGCGGCACGGCTCCGCAGCGCAGACGCGCGCCACGTCACAGTTCGGCCCGACGAACGCGTCCGCGCACGCGCACGAGTAGCCGTTCCCCGAGCGCGTGCACGTCCCGCCGTTCGCGCAGGGAGAACTCATGCAGGCGTCCACCAACTCACACCTCTCCCCTGCCAATTAACACACGATGGTCAATTTCTGACCCTGGTGAGTTGCACACTGTGGAACCAGCTGAATCACCGACGTCATGTTTTCACAACTGTCCAATGTTTACAAGCTCCCTGCATCAGGCCGAAACAGATTGACGCGATCGTGTCCAACTGCCACGTCAATCAAGAGCTTCGGGTGCGAACCACGTACTGGCAAGCGTTCATTCGTCTGAGACACTCAAAACATCCGCGCGGCGCGAGATTTGTGGCGCGAGATTTCGGCGCGAGATTTGTGGCGCGAGATTTGGGGCGCGAGATTTGCTCCCGGCGGGACGACACAGCCTCCAGCCTGCAGCACGCGTGCACTCACCGGAGAAGGGCGGCTCGCACTCGCACAGGAAGCTGTTCTCCACGTTGATGCAGTTGCCGCGGCTGCGACACGGGTTGAGGGCGCACGGCTCGGTCAGCTCGCACGCGACGCCGCTGTAGCCCGGCTCGCAGAGGCAGCGCAGCCGCCCCGGAGCGTCACCTTGCGGGAAGCCCTGCGCCCTCGTGCCGCACACGCCGCCGTTGAGACAGATCACCTCCCCACAGATGGCGTCCGGATGGAGCCCGAACGGCGGTTCCTCGCATCGCGAACCTGTCGTCACCATGGAAACGGTGTCATGGAGACGTCCAATTGCCGTACGTGCAGGCACGCTTCGGACAAGTTCCTCCCTGTTACCAACCAAGCACTCAATCACACACGCACAGAAACGCACACACAAACACTGCACACACACACAGAGTGATACACACGCAAAACAGACCAGTACCTGAAACTCATTTTGAACACTAACTCACACCCGCACACACACACACACACACACACACACGCACACACAAACACTGCACACACACACACACACACGCACACACACACATACACACGCACACACACACACACACACACACACAGAGTGATACACATGCAAAACAGACCAGTACCTGAAACTCATTTTGAACACTAACTCACACCCGCACACACACACACACTCTCTCTCTCTCTCTCTCTCTCTCACACACACACACACACACACCCTCTCTCTGTCTCTGTCCCTCTCTCTCTCTCTCTCTCTCTCTCACACACACACACACACACACACATTCGGTGAATACGCACGCACCTTGGAACCCGTTGAAGCACTCGCACACGAACGCCTCGCCCACGTCGTTGCACTCGCCTCCGTTCTGACACGGCGCCGACAGACACGCGCTGTACACGTCGCACGACAGGCCCGTGTACGGCGGCGGGCACTCGCAGGCGAAGCCCTGCTCCGTCTCGGGCGCCACGTAACACGCCACTGCAACCAACTAGCGGTTCTCTCAGCATCGCCGGAACACACGCGGGGCGCATTGTGGATTTGGGTTGCTGGGTCTGCCCAAATTTCGTGCGCGCGCGCGCGTGCGTGGTGTGGTGTGTGTGTTTGTGTGTGTGTGTGTGTGTGTGTGTGTGTGTGGTGTGTGTGTGTGTGTGTCTGTCTGTGTGTGTCTGTGTGTGTGTGTCTCTGTGTGTGTGTGTGTGTGTGTTGGGGGTGAAACTTTGAAAACGCAATCAAGGAAAAGGAATATTCATCAGCGTTGGCGCGCGCCATGACTTGGACAACTGCAACACATCCTGACTTTCTGGGTGTCTCACCGTTGAAGCTGCAGGGGTTGGGGATGCAGGGCGTCTTCTCGCAGTAGGTGCCACTGTGCTCCTCGTCGCACGCGCAGCGGTAGGAGGCGCCACCGTCCAGCTCGTTCGGCACGCACGTGGACGGGCCGTAGCACGGGTCGCTCATACACGGTACCGGCCTCTCGCAATTAAAGCCTGCATACGCATACGCAGTCAAAAAATGTTTTGGACGAGGCACCGCACGTGACCCCCCCCCCCTATCTGCCTCCAGAGCGCTGAATTCGGCAGGACGAAATTCAGATCTTGCCCATTTCCCAACAAACATAACTTGATATTTGCACCCAACAGACACTGCTGAAATAAGCTGTCTGTCTGGCCCTTGTTGTGCGAAGTCCCTTCAGGGCGAAGCACCATGTGATAATGCAGTACATGGCAGTTGGACTGAAATGTCCCCTACCCCCTCCCCCTAGACCCCCCCCTACCAGAGGCAGGACCCCCCTGCTGGAGGCAGGACCCCCATCCCATGGATAGCATAACTGGTGGAAGACAAGGAGGACAAGGAAGAATTGATGACATTACCGACGCTGCAAGCGACTTCGCACTGCAGTTGCCTTGAGCACTGCTTCTTGTTATCCACTTCTCTGTGAACACATCAGCCCCACTGACCTGTGTAGATGACGGGACACGTGCAGACGTAGTCTTCGCCCTCGATGCTACAAATGCCTCCATTCTGACACGGCTCCGTCGAACATGGGTTGTTCCGGATCTGGCAGTTCCACCCTGCCAACAGATGAGTCCTTTTACTCGTGCGTCAGCGCCTACCGTACCGTCTCGTGTATAAGACGCACTTTTTGCCCCAAAATTTAACATCAAAAGAAGGGGTGTGTCTTATACATGAGTATGAATTTAATGAACCTTGGTACCAGAAAACAGGAGCAAATCTTGGGGTGTGTCTTATACATGAGTGCGTGTAATACACGAGACGGTACGGTAGGTCTACGGCGCTCAGGGACGGACCCAAGGGTGGCACCCCATCAACTCGTGGTGCAGTGTTTCCCCGTGTGACGGATCTTGGCGTCGAAAATTGTCATGAGTCGCAACAAAAATGTGTGTGTGTGTGTTCGTGTGTGTGTGTGTGTGTGTGTGTGTGTAGGTGTAGGTGTGTGTGTGTAGGTGTAGGTGTGTGTGTATGTGTGTGTGGTTGTTGTTGTTGTTGTTAGGTGATTTGAGGAGCTTGGTCTGATTTGTGAGCTTTTGGAAAAAGCGAGCGAAATCAGAGTGAGTGAAATCAAATCACCTATAGGCAGCCTCTTCCAAAAGTATGTCAGCAGCAGTTTCATGGTCAAGATGA
>JAAUXT010002897.1_pt1 | contig 12811 bp, 23 predicted proteins | sample 7278171 | NCBI WGS metagenome assembly JAAUXT01 (sample SAMN14350112, study PRJNA611818) | marine sediment metagenome | isolation source: surface marine sediment (1.8m) | place: French Polynesia: Moorea | collected 2018-08
AACACCTCCCCTCGGACTTCCGTTTCCATGACCATCAGGGTTCCCGCCTCGGAACTTCTTGTTTTCACACGTGTGTGTGTGTGTGCGTGTATGTGTGTGTGCGTGAGTGTTATGGTGTGTGTGTGTGTGTGTGTGTGTGTGTGTTTGTTAGTATTGTAGTGTGTGTCATTTTGTTTGTCTCCACTTCACCAAATTCACCAAAACGAAACAAAGGACCAACCCACAACACAATCTCATCGCGTTGAAGTTTTCTTCGTTCAAACGGATCGCTGTGTCAAGAAGAAAACCTGGAGCTGAGTGGAAACGGAAGAGAAGCAAGTCAGTGTCAAACGACGATTCACATGAACAAATCCACAGTGTTGAACTTTGCGCTTTCCGCCGTATTATTGACAACGGGAATTCTCTGGCTAGAAAAGCACACAGGGGAAGAATTGATGTGCTTGTATGTACACACAACACATCAACACGTCACAATGCAACACAACACAACGGAACCAGCAACACAGCCAGCGAAACAAAATTGACGTTCGCAGAACACAAACGCAAAGGAACGCAAGTGACACGGCGTTTCAAGTTGTTCAGTTTGCTCCACACTCAGAGCCACAGTCAACGGTGCATTTAGATCTACGTATGAGATGTGGATGAGTTGGAGGCAAAAGAACTTGAGAGAGAAGACGGCATTGAGACACACCCCGGCGTCGTTCTATTTGTGAGCTTCATGGACAAAAGAACGTTTGCGGCTCTTGGTTTTGGAGTCTTGCTGTGCTGTGGATTCCTGGAGTTCTTTGTCCTTCTCGGTACGGCGTTTTCGTCTGGAATCATCAAGTGTCTATTGAAGCACGAGCTGACGATCAGGAACCGTTACATCCCACACAACGCAGGAATCAACACTGTGGACTTTGACTGACTGACAGCAGGTTCCAACAATAGGGAGTTTAGACAAGCGCACCGTCACACTCCAGACGCCACCATCAACACCAGTTGACGGGAGTTTGCTGAATCTTGATCTGGACACCATGGAACAAGGAATGGAGCCACAAGAACCTCAAAACGCCCCCAAAAGGACCAAGTCCCCGAAAACCGTGCAGTCCGTGAAGTTCGCCAACGCGGAGGCGGCTCGTGAGGTGCGACGGAAGGAGATGGAGGTCCGCAAGCACAAGCAGGAGCCGCTGCGCAGATACGACAACCCGCTGATCTCCGTGGACGTGCACATCCCGGAGGACAGGCCGCACGTGGGACCGGGCGATAAGTGGATCAAAACGGTAAAGAGGCAGATTTGGATGGTACACGTGGATCCAGGGGCTCTGCACCCTGAGTCTTTCTTTGGGATCTGAATCCACCTTTGGGTCCAGTGGCTCTGCAACCAAGGTCCATGTTTCTGATCCACCTTGGAAAAAAGTTCTGGATCTACGATTGGAGCTGCCCGGGATCCGAGCCTGGGTCCCACCCTGGATGGAACGGACAACGTGAGCGAACGATACCAGAACCCTTACATGCAGGATGCGTGTTTCCTGACTTTGCTTCCCTCGTGCTGTACTCAGAATTCTTTGCCAGTCTTTCTATTTCTGAAACGTACAGCTGAATGGTTGTTTTTGTGTGCTTCCTTCAGTGGATCAAGAACCCACGAGCAAAGTTACTCCATTAGCACCGCCACTGTGGTTGTTCAGTTTGAGTTCTCTTTCAATCCTGGATCTGCCAGAGGCCCCATATGTAGGTCTGTGCCGTCTTGTTTTATTGTTGTGACGTGTATTCGTCCAAACAGGTTGGTACAGCAAGCCCTCCGCTTGACCTATGTTCTCACTTCTGTCTGTCCTGTGTTCTTGAAGGAAAACCCACGGTGGAAATCACCCTCCCTCCGGACGCTCCGAGGTACGACTGGGAGCAGGAGGTAAGGACCCGCGGGGAGAGCCGGTGGGACCAGAGTCGGGTGGAGCTCAGAGGGAACCAGGGTGGGGCCAGGGTGGGTGTGAAGCCAGGTGGATCGGAAGCTTGGTGGAACCTGTTCGGAATCAGGGCTGGGTGGAACCTGGGGCAGAATCAATGTCGCGTGGAGCCCAGTGGACCGACAACATTAGAATCTGCTTGTGGTCCTTCGAAAGGTGCAGTGGAACCACGGGACAAGGGCTGCGAAGTACGTTGTGGAGGTATGACAGAACCACAGTCGGGCTGAACCCTGTGCAACCAGGGCAGAATCAGTGCCTGAAAGGCAGGGTAGAATCAGCATCTGGTGGATCCCAGTGGACTCGTGGCAGTATGAGCGTTGCAATGGCTGATACTTGCTACAACCAGGTGAGGCCAGTGTGGAATCAGGGTTTGGTGGATGTCAGAAGAACCAGGGCAGGATCTGGGTGGGTGAACCTTGTGGGAACCACGGTAGATGGAGACAAGATTTGGTGGTGGATTCCTCAAGAGCGGGAGTCAGACCACCAACCCGAAACAAGGCTAAACAGTCTGAAAGCCGAACCGCTTCTTCTGGCTCTGGTTCATTTTGTGACAGATCCCGTCCCGACGACTCAATTGAAAAGAAACGAATCAGCATCGAATATTTTTGTTTCAGATCGAAACGAAGCCAGATGAGCTGAGTGTGGAAATGGTGGCGAGTAAGTTTTTCACTCTTTTCTTTGGCCATGAAAGCAAGGTCTTTGTGTGAAAAACGCACTCAAGAGAGAGAAACAACGTGGCTTATCCGTTCACTGAGGAAGGTGGAAATTGCAGACGACGCGTGGATGGAAGACCCAGACCCTTTGGGTCTCCGTGGGTCCTTCAGAGGTTTCAAGGAGGAGGTTCGACGGGGTGAAAATTCGGAGTAGCAAAAGAACCTCGAGTCCTAGGCTTACCTTGAGGCCCTCGTCAACACTCCTTGTTGCTCTCTCTCTGATTCAGGGGGGACCAGGGGCAGTCCCCTTGACCCCAACTGAAAATTCTTCAATTTCTTGTTCCCGAGGGTCGTAACTCGGCCCAGACCGGGCTTGTCTCCCCAAACCCCGATGCCAGTTCCACTTGATGGTTGTGTGCGTTTCAGAGTGTCAGGAGATGTTCACGCAGTTCGACAAGGATCGGGACGGGCTGCTGGACGTGAAGGACCTGGGTCCGCTGCTCCGATCCATGGGTCCCGCCTACAACCCGACCGAGGACGAGATCGAGGAACTCAAGTTCCGATTCCTCGACGATGGTCAGTGTGTGTGTGTGTGTGTGTGTGTGTGTGTGTGTGTGTGTGTGAGCGTGTGTGCCTGGTGTCTGTGCTTGCTTCATAAGCTGAGACGTTTGGTCTCTTAGTGAGTGTTTGAGACAAATCTTGAGAAAGAGGATGAGATTGAGAGAGAAAGAAAGACTAAGATCAACAGAGAGAGAGAGAGAGAGAGAGAGAGAGAGAGAGAGAGAGAGAGTGGCAGACAGACAGACAGACACAGACGCACACACACGTGCCTTGTTTCCAGACGCGGAGACGTTTGAGCTGAAGGACTACCTGCGCCTGATCGTGGCTGCGCCCCAGGAGCGCGGGGACGTGGAGAGCCTCACCGAGGCCTTCAGGGCCTTCGACACGTCTGGGATCGGGGTCGTGTCCGCAGACCAGCTGCGGCATGCGCTGCTCAACAACGGGGAAGGTGGGTGAGAGGAGGGGGTTGGGGATGATGGGGTTGGTGGGTGTGGGCAGGTTTTGCAGGGGGCGGGGGAAAGCTGAGATCCTTCCGAGCCTTCGACACGTCGGGTACGGTTGTGTCAACAGAACAGCTCCGCCAAGCCCTACTCAAAATGGTGAAGGTGGGTGGAGGTAAAGCGGGGTGGGACACGGGTGGGTGAGATTGGTTGGGTTGGAGTTGTGTGTGGTGGAGTGTGCAGAGGGCTGGATGAGAACGTCAGGTAGAAGGGTCTCATCAACAGGGCAGCAGAAGGGGTGGAGAAGGCCGGAGTGAGGGCTGGACAGTGAAGGGTTGGTGTAGCGATTGGACGGAGAAAGGGCAGGGCATAACTGGGCTGGCTGGGGCGGAAGGCCAGGGTGCGGACCGGGTGAAGAATGGGTGGAACATGGCTGGAGGCAAGTTTTGCAGGAAACGTCCGAGATGCGAGAAATGCTCTTTGTTCACAATTTTGTTCCAACGCATTTCTTTTTGTCTCGACAGGCATGTCGGAGGAAGAGGTGCAGGACATGCTGCTCAGTGTGGAGATCGACAAGCGAGGGGAGATCGACTATAGCCGTAAGTACAACTTCAGTCGGTTTGTGACGGCTACACCGAGCCTGACTGTCTTCTTGGGGACGATGAGCCAGTTTGGTAGCAATCGATGAAAGGGGGGGGGGGAGAGAGACAACACCACTTTTTCTTCTTGGTTGTGGGAAAACTTCAAGAAGAACAACTGCATAGAACGTTTTGCAGATCTGAAATGATTGTGGGTTTGGAGGCTTGTGTGGCGTAATTTTCCCATTTCGGAAAGATTTGTTCGCTTTGGTCATTTTTCCGAGCGGGGATGTCAAGACGTGCAAGGTAGACTACGAGTAACACGTTTGCTGTATCTTTTTCGTTTTCAGAGCTGATCAAACTGATGCTCTCTGAATGAAGAGGAATCGACCCACAGGTCGGACGGAACAGAGGTGTGAAGTACGCCGTTTCTGTGACAACAATCTGGAATTGTTTTATTCTTCCAATGAGCGTAACAAACAAGTTCAACGTTCACAACAAAAGACGTTTTGCTCACACAGCAAATAGTGCGTTTGAAAACAAATATTGACCAACGTCGTTTTGTCTCGGGAGTTTTCGTTTTCTTCCATAAAAGCAGAGATCATCTGAACAGAATATTCCTGAGATGAATGGAACAACTTGCACAAATGGCACGAAAAGTTCGCAGCTGCGTTGATGGTGACAGTGAACCGATCCACGTGAAACACGTTGTCAACACACTCGGCTTATTTCGCGACCTAAAACTAGCTTACAGCTGTGTCGCATATGAAACGGAAGTCGACGATGATTGGCGAACGCGTGACGCAGGCGCCGTAAAGTTCATGGTCCACCTCTCACCACTGCGTATTCAAGCGCAACTGAAAAAACACTTTGTCGACCCAACGCCCTTTGATTTGCACTGAAGTGCGATACCCCAGCCATCACGCCCAAATGTTTCCCCCTTTCTCAAAATTCGGCCTTGGGGCTTGACGAGACATCCGTCCCTGGATATTTTCCCCTTCGCATGTTCAATTCATTGTTGCCGTTAGGATGGGCAGTACTTGTCCTTCCACGCCTGCAGCGCACCCAGCGTGACGGCGTGGCCGCCGCACACGACGATGACGACGTGACGCAGCGTCGCGGGCAGCGTCCCGTCGCGCTGCAGCCGCGAGATGACGCCGCTGTAGACGGCGCTGAGGGCGGCGCCGCACGCCGGCTCCACCAACATCCGGTGATCGTCTGCAAAGACGAGGCGAAGTCGGGGTAAAAACAGGGAATTGGGGCGAATCCATGGAAGAATACATTCAACATTGCGAGTTCTCTTTGCTCATGGAAATCAGACGTTTGTGTCAAAACAGAACACTGAACAAAGCTACGATTTGATTTGTTCGTCAAAGGAAAACGGAACGCAGTAACCACAAAGAAAGCAAAGCAAAACACACAAACCCAGATGTAGCTCTGATAAATCTACGATTGAGGTCAGGAGTCCCAAAGGTGTGGACGGGGTCAAACTCTGACAGGTCTCACGGCGTTTGTTGTTTCGGTTGTGCGCGGGGGGCAGGGAGGGGCGGAGTCAAAGGGTGGGTGAAAGGCCAAATGGCACCCTGGATCCGCGTCAGATCAAAATTATGAGATGTAGGCTGACAAGTTACCGAGGAACTGAGCGGTGGCAGCGATGCACTGCTGATCCGTGATGACCTCGGACAGGATGGCCCTCTGGCGGTACCAGTCTAAAGCCTTCTGACACACAGTGAGGGCGCCCAGGCACTTAGCTACACTACAACAATATAGAGAGAAGAAAAGATTGCAACAAGCTCATCACAAGAAGCAAATTATGCCCAGGCCTATAGATGTGAAGCAGCACACAGATCTACAAGCAGTCTCAAGCGGTCAGTGTGGAATGCGTCACACGTTGCGTCCCTGGGCGCTGCAGCGAATTGGCACACATTGAGAGACGCAACGTTGTCATGACGCAATCGAGCTGGAGCAGGTCAAAAGCAATCTCGATCAAGAACACCATGAAGCTGAAGAAGAAGAACGAAGTACAACGTTGAGACACGGCACCAGTGCAGATTTTCGCGCCAAACTTTTGGCGCCAACTCTCACCGGCGAATCTGACGATGGCGTCGACGCTTTCGGCGTCCGTCACCACCTCTGACAACAGAGGGCGCGACTTGTGGTACTCGAGCGCTCGCGAACACACGGTCAGGGCACCCAGGTGCTTCGCTATGCTGCAAAGCAGGAAGGGCTCAGTGGTGACCTTTGACTCACACACGCACACACACACACACACACACTTGGACCTTCACACAAAGAGACCCCATCTGTAATGCCTCAAACTCAAACGACATAGTCGCACAGTTTGTCTGTGCCAGAGTGCAGGATAATGGTTCGGGTTATTCAATTCGTGCCTGAACCGCACACGCCACGCAGCACAAACGACCTTTCTCACGACACAACGTGAAAGACGCGCCTTTCTGTTCACGTTTCTCCGGCTTTCAACGTTTTCAACACGCAGTGTGTCCCGATTATTTTACACAGAGCAGGAGACAACAGACGGTCACCCCTCCTCCAACGCACACACACACACACACACACACATACACACACACGCACGCACAGTGTCAGTACAGAATCAGGATGACGCACCTGGTGATGGCGGGAAGTGTGACGAGTTTTGCCGCCTTCACGGCCTGGTTGAAGCAGTCCGCCCCGACCGTCTCGAGCGCGAGCACCGGCACGTCGCCCCAGCCGACCCGCTCCATCCCTGTGCACCGGACAAAGAAACACACGGTGAGTACTTTCATCCCAACATGCCTCAAGGAGAAGGAAACAAGATCAGCAAACAGCGGCTGTTTTTTCGCACGTGTGTGTTGGTGTGTATGTATGTGTAGTGTGTGTGTGTGTGTGTGTGTGCGTGCATGTTGCACGCATGTTTACGTGTGCGTGTGTTGTGTTCGTCTGTCTACGTGAATGTGCGTGTGCGCCAGACGTGTGTACGTGCGCAAGAATGCGAGAACACACGTGCGTGAGATACTTCTATCCAACCCTGAGAAGCATCTCGAACTGGACATTGCCTTTCGCAACTCACAACTCACCCTGTATGACTCCGACCATGAGGCCTCCTCCTCCCACCGACACCACCACGAGATCCGGTTTCTCCTTCAGATCCTCAGCCACCTCCACCATCATCGAGCTGTGGCCCTCCCTGCAATGCAGTAATGATAACGTGTCTTCAGGTCTCCCTCATCAGGTCTCTTCCGTCTGGAAAACGCACCGCACGCAAAACAGACCAATCACAACTCCAGCAATGTGAAACAATTCAACAACAAACGTGGGATCTGACTTGCCACGTCGCGCTTGCCGCTTTTACTGTTCTGTGTGCAGACAGACGGTGTGCTCATCTGCACATAGTAGAGTGACACCCAACAGACAAGTTTGGGCGAATGGGTAAGTTCGCTGTACGTGAGTGAATAAAATCGAACGCGCCCAGATACTGACCAGACGAGCGGGTTGTCGAACGGGTGCACGATGGCGCAGCCCGGCTGCTTCGCCTCCTCCTGCGCACGCGCGTTGGCGTGGTCCCACGCCGCGCCGTGCACGATCACTTCCGCTCCCTGCACAGGTCAAGGTCACAAGGTCATCTTTACGAAATCAAGAGTCAGAGCTCTGTCAACGGGGCATCATCAAGTGATTGTCTCGGCGCTGAGACAAAATTGGTTTTGGTCTTTGGTCACGGTGAGCTGAAGGCCTGTCTCACTCGGAATTCTTCTACAGCGCATTCGTGTCCTGGTCAATGGGCGCTGTCGCGGTGACTCAGTGCGCGTTGATTGTTTTGGGGACGCGATGCAAGAGGTCCGTATCACAGGTCGACATGCACCTTTCAGGTCAACCTGTTCCTTATTGGGCGTGTGTACCTTTGACGTACACTTCAGATGGACATAACTGTTTGTGGGCAACCGTGATTCAGCGGTAATTCCTTCGTCTTTCATTCCACAAAAGAACATGTGTGTACTGTCCAGATGAACCTCCGTACCTCTCCTCTGATTCGCTCCTTCATGTCTTCAGGCGTCGTCTCCGGTACGAAGAGCGTGATTGGCAGGTTGAGCTGTTTACAGGCGTACGCTGCAGCCAATCCGGCGTTTCCGCCTGAGGACGCGATGATCCGCTCACATCCGTTCCTCCACTCCTGTTGCCAGAGCGACATCAAAATTTCGTTCAATTTTGCAGAAAATTAAGAGAATCTTTGTTTTGAACAGACGCAAAGGTCATGTTCAGTCTGTCATGCTCTCGTACGAGGGGTTCTGCAATTCTGGCAGGATTTTGGTCGACTTGCGCTCAACATGCTGACCCGCCGGTGCACAGATTTAGTCAGGAGACCGACGCAATGACCTGAGCTTGCACTCAAGTGAGGACAGTTTGTGGGACACTTGACAGGCACTGTCAAACAGGACGAGCAGCAGAAATGAAGCGACCGACGGAGATTAGCCTGCAGCTGCAGCAGAGGATTAATGTGTTGTTTTGTGTCAAACTTAACCTGACTCTGAAGGAAACACGGACCAAAATTGAGGCAGCCTACGGTCAGAACAGTCTCAGTTACTCCAGAATCCAGTTTTGGTACAGAACATTTCAAGGTGGGCGTGTGTCTGTTGTTGATTTGCCTTGAGCAGCCAAGACTCACACCGGACGCTCTGATGAGAACATCCAGGCTGTCAGGAATGCCTTGGCAATGGACCGGAGATTGACGATCCAGGAGATGTCTGATTTCACCGGAGTCAAAACTGCCAACATCCAGAGGATACTCAAACATGATCTGGGCCTGGTGCGCAAGTGTGCGAAGTTTGTGCCCCACCTTTTGACTGGAATCCAAGAGCAGCAAAGACTTAACAATGCTTCCCTGATGCTGAGGTGAGTAGCGGCTGACCCCACCTTCCTGCAGACAGTTGTCACAATGGACGAGACGTGGATTGATCTATACGATCCGGACATGCGTACACATGCATCTCAGTGGTTACCCAAAGGGTCAGCCCCCCCTGTTGTTTGCAAAAGGGAGATGAGTACCAAGAAAGTACTCCTGATATCTTTCTTTGATCACCAGGGTGTCGTCCACAGGGAATTATTGCGGAACACCACGGTGAATGCAGCAATTTTTGTGGCCATCCTGAGGAGATTCCAGACAAGTCTGCACATCCGGAGACCACGCCTGTACAGGTCTTACTGGCTTCATATGGACAATGCCAGCCCACACACTGCTTTGCCAACCAGGAACTACCTTCTGCAGACTGGAACACAGGTCGTCCCCCACCCCCCCTACTCCCCGGACATGGCTCCGAACGATTTCTTTTTCTATCCCTGTGTCAAAAGGGAACTGAAAGGCAACAGATACCCAACTCTGGATGAAGCAGAAGCTGCTGTCGACGAGCAAATTGGACTCATTCCATCAAGAGACTTTCATGAGTGCATCTGTCTTCAATGGCTCAAGAGATGGGCGCGGTGTGTCAATGCTGGCGGCGGTTATTTTGAAGGACTTGGTTGAAAAAATGTTTGACAGTGCCTGTCTGTGTTGTTGTCTGTGTTATTGTTTGGGTTGCACTCGCACAATAGATTGCGCAAGGTCAATCAGACACCATTCAGTACTGAGGACTACTTCTGGGTTAAACGGTTTGACCCCCGACTGCATGCAAGTCGACCAAAATCCTGCCAGAATTGCAGAACCCCCCCCACACACACACACACAGCAGGAACGCACGTGTTTGATGTGGTGCCCGATGCCCCTGATTTTGAAGGAGCTGCTCGGCTGCAGATTCTCCAGCTTCAGGTGGACGCGGCACCCGGCGAGACGCGACATCGGGAAACTCTCGATGAGCGGAGTCCGCAGATACAGCTGCGGGTCCGTGGTCCGAGCGTTCTGGTTCTCATTCGCCATTCTGTGCAGGAAACAACAGTCCAAACAATTTTGATTTTGGACGCAAAGGTTTGAGTGTCCCCCCACACCAAGTTTCTGCGCATTCAGCCACAAAGTGTTTCCAAGCATTGCTGGTTGTTGGAAAGCTGGGATCAGCAAGACCATTTTGGATTTGCCCTGCAAACTGCTTTCCAACAAAAACTTGGCTGTGTGTGTGTGTGTGTGTGTGTGTGTGTTTGCGATCGCGTGCTCGTCCCTTGTATACACAAAAGTGAAAACACGGCTTTGCTGGATGCGGTCTGACAGCAAATCGACGGGGTAATTCAAACGCCTTGAAACTTTACGAAAGCGCCGGTCAAAAGCAAGAAACCCTGACACAACACAAAGGACACCTTGTCAACGACTGAGGCCCTTCAGAAAGATGCATGTACGCTTCTGAAAGACTTCGACAGGGTTGAAATCACATACATTACCTTTCCTTTGTCAATATTCAGCAAAACACGTGAATGTCACAAAATTGGCCAAAATTCAAACGGAAGTGAACTTTTGCTCGTTGAGTCGGGTTAAATCAGAAGAGCACAGGTGTCGCCACCCTTTCCGCGTCAGCCAAGATTGCAGTCGGGTTGAGGATAAAAGGGGGGTTGGCGTTGGGGGTGGGGTGGAGGGGGGTGCTGGGCGGTTGGGTCAACCCCAAAGAAAGAAGTATTTTTTTTCCTCTCAGTTTGAACCACAAGCGCCGCATATATGATCACTTTTCAATGTCACTGTGCAGTCACTCTGCACTGGTCCTGAATCAGAGGCCAGACCGGACCTTCCACAAACTTCCGAGCAGTCTTCCCAAAAGACAGAAAAGATGTGATCAGGTTCAGAACTTTTGCCTTACTTTATTACATACAATTCAACACAAATGTCGCTGCACAAGAAAAATTCACAAAATGACAATTCTTGCTCAGTTCTCGTGACCAGTGACAGTGTGGATCAACCACACACACAAACACACACACACACACGTTGATGACACTCACGAACACTTGCGCGTACACACACACACACACACACACACACACATACACATACGCAAAGGTTGAAAAGTTTTTGGTCCTCAAAGTAATTCCGGCCAACACTTGACCAACACTTACGACATTTCGAATGTGCATGCTTAGGTCTGCAAGCAGATCCACAAAGTTGGTTTGAGACAGAATCATTTCTCAGAAAAGACAAGTTCAACAAAATCCCTGTTTTGCGCAGTTTTTGCAACTGACAACGTTTCTGGTTACAAATGTTCAAAACAAAGGACAACTGGACACCAGAAAACATCTGACCCGAAAAATCCCAACTCAAGCCACAATGCAATCACCTTTTTGCAGCCAGCCGCAAAAGAATGACAAATATGAGCGCACAATTCAGGTCAGATCGACTCAGCATCCCTCGGCACTCTTTGCTCTCTTGGGGACTTTTTGTTCCGTTTTCTGCAAGCCAAAGTGAGCGACAAGAGATCAGTTTGTCGGGAATGTCATTTCTCATTTCTATGGTCCAAGACACAAGACGCACACACACACACACACACGCACACACACACACACACATAGTAGGGAGGTTCAGCAGCGACGTCAGTGCGGGGCCGTGGTTGTGTGTGACGTAAACCGCCGGCTGTTGCTGCGGTGTGGTAGTTTTTGAGGTGCATGTGTGTCCCAAGAGTTCTGATGAAAAACTGCTGCAGGGACATACGTGCCAAATCTCCACGTTCACAGCTGTAGAGCCAACTTTGTCTGTTCGTCAATGAAGCGCAACTGGCGTGTGGATCTGTCCAAAGATGTTCAGGGTGTGCTTCAGCATGGCACAAGGCGACAAGCAACGACAACGTAGACCCGAGACGCATCAGCCCCTGTTTCAATTCTGCTACTGGCGCGGCACGCCCATCTCCTTGACGTGTTGACGTCACCACCTGACGTCTCCTTCTCAGCGTGAGCGTGGCCGGGGGCGCGACGCCGACGTGCGTGACGTGTGACGACGTGGTGGAGCTGCACTCCTACCACAGCGCGTCCTTCAGCGGGAGTGGGGACCACTACGTGCTCAGCTCCCTGGGGCCCGACGTGCCTAGATACGACCTCTACCGGACGACGGACCACGTGTGTGAGTACCCGCGTCTGTCGGACATGACGACGCAAACACCACGGCCCACGTGTCAGTGTTCGTCTGCACAGTCTTCAACTCGCCCATGAAGCAGTTTCGGTGGTGTTGAAACCTTGCGTCCAGCGAACCTGAGTCTGAAGATTGATCCCAGGAAGTTCCAACCCCATGACACCTTGACAACACGCCCTCTGGATCTGCTTCAGTGACTGACCTCAGGGGTGAAAAATTCTCTGATTTTCCCGAGGACAAAATTGACCTGACCTCAGCTCAGACCCTGTGGTCCCAGCCCTGTGGTTCTTGGATATGTCGTGAGAGTTCGGGTTCTCCTCCACAGTGGTTCGCACGTACGAAGATAACGCCGCCTTCAGGAACCGCACGTCGACGAAGAAGCTGATGCCGCAGCTGCAGCTGGTGCGGGACCTGTCCATCGGGGGCGGATACAGTGAGTACAAGGGATACAGGGGCTGGGTCATGCTGGAAGGGTGGGGCTGGGTCATTCTGGTAAGGTGGGGTTGGGTCATGGTGGAAGGGTGGGGAAGGGACATGTATCAAGGGAGGTGCAGGGTCATGTTTGAATGGTGTGTGAGGTTGATGTGTGTAGTGTGGGGCTGGGTGAGTG
>JAAUXT010145607.1_pt1 | contig 12811 bp, 19 predicted proteins | sample 7278171 | NCBI WGS metagenome assembly JAAUXT01 (sample SAMN14350112, study PRJNA611818) | marine sediment metagenome | isolation source: surface marine sediment (1.8m) | place: French Polynesia: Moorea | collected 2018-08
AAATATTTCCTTTGAAGGTGGGACATATATTCAATGTTTCTCTAAAAATTTAGATGCTTTTCAAACTTCAGATGTGTGTGTGTGTGTGTGTGTGTGTGTGTGTGTGTGTGTGTGTGTGTGTTGTGTGTGTATGTGTGTGTGCATGGTATGGTGAGACGGGGTTCCGATGGCACCTTGGGATTTTGAGAATTGTTTTGGCGGTGAGGTAGATCTGAGGTCTGGTGGCACATTCGACGATGTTCTTCTTTCTTTTCGTGGACTTATGACAAACCATTTTTCCATCGAGGGCTTATTAAAACCACCTGCCATTCAGAGCTGGACTCAACACTGACAGAAAATTTGTCTGTCCAGCGGGCACGACGATACCAAGGCACCTGCCTTCGGATCCCCGCCTCGCCCCCCCCCCCACCCCGGACAGTCCGTGACGAAGTTAAGCTTCCAGCAAGTGGGGGATGCACTGTTATCCAAGCTCAAATCAGGCAGACGCCGACGCTGAAGCAAGTCGTGTGTTCTGCGCACAGTGTTCACAAACTGCTCAAGCAGACGCTGCGATCGAAACTGGCAATGATGGTGCGAACCTATACGACAGAAACACCCGACAGGAACAGCCGCCCGAGCCCAAGGCTGCGATTGCTGCGTACGGTGTCCAGACATGTTCATCGCAGGCAGCGCGCTTCAAATCAATGCAGTTGAAAAACATTTCCCATCTTTTTGTCGATATCAGCTCAATTGGAAGTTTCATTGCGTCAATAGAGAAACACATGTTATCGACAAACTCCAATAATCCTCCTCTCACCCTCGCAAAAAGTCAAACCGAATCGCATTTGCGACAAAATGTTGCGTTTGACAAGAAATCAAAATGTTCGCTGGTGCAATCAATTCCAGCAGGATAAAACAAACAATTTACCAGTCCACAACGACATTTTTCGGCTTCTTTTGTTCACTGAAACCCTTCTCTGTCAATTATGTCTGTGTCTGAGCAGTTCTCCTGTGTGTTGATATTGAGAAAACGCGTGGTCGGAGCGTGTAATGAGCCACCGTGCAGCACTCTTCTTTGAACACGTCATGAACCACCCCCGAACGAGGCGAAGAGGCGAAGCTCCGCTGTCATCCTGTTTCATGAACTGTTTCGTTTCTCAAAACGTTTGCCACTTTGAGGGTCAAACTGCCTCAGCGCCTCTTGCAGATGATACGAAACGAGTGAAAAAAGCCTCAAGCCTCAAGCACCTTCAATTCTCCACGTACTTTCCCGCACCATCCAAAGATCTCCAAATTATTCATGTATTTGATCACAATCTACAAACACGCAAGTGAATTGTGTTTGCCTATCACAACGCAGGGGTACTCACTCTGGATGTCGGATGTCCTTGAGCGCTCTGTCGAGGGAGATCTTGTCGGAGGCGAACGCGTTGAATCCGTTCACCTTGTACAGCGCGTCCTTCTTCTTCTCCTCCTCGGCGGAGAGGATCACCGCGGCGCCCTGCTCTCCGGGACCTGCACAACACAGTCCGAGTGAAAGCAGCCCAAAAGGAAATTCATCACATGACAAAATCAGCACACACACACACACACACACACACACACATGTCGCATTCTCACCTGTTCGCAGCTTCTCCGCTGCGATCTGTTCGTAGTTGTGCCAATCAATCAATCTGGTCGGTTTGGTGGAATCAAAGTCAAACGCGGAATCGACTCCTTTCGCAGATATCGTCTGGAATGCACGAAGCCTGCTCATCAACAAAATTTTCAGAATTTTCAGACCTATCTGGTTTGACAGCACCATGAATGTCACCTCATCACAGTTCCAAAGATCATAACTTGTCGGTAAAAACCGTGTGTATAACGTGGAAAATGCGCTTTGGTCAAATTTCCTTCAATCACAAAGCGTTGTGGAGAACTTTGCCCTCACGGTTCTGCGAGTCTGGTGTCGCTTGACGACATCGGGAGCCTCGGGCATGCCGTGCTGCTCGTCGAGCCCGCCGCCCGCCGTCCTGTGCGCGCTCAGCAGGTAGCGCAGCGCCATCGGCCCGAACAGCACGAGCCCGGCCGCCACCACCAGGTACTTGAGCAGTCGCACCGTGTTGCGCCGCATACTGCACGTCGGGCGTCAGCGGAACCTGCAGCGACATGCAGAGTCCACGGAGCTTGGTGGACCAAGCAAATAGATCCAAAATTGCACTGCAGATTTGTAGATTGGAACAGTGTGCAGATTGAGATCAAGGTCCAGACAGGTCAAGTTCTATTGAGTGGGAAATGAAAAAGCCTTGCAGGGCAAACTCAGAAAGCACACAGCCGAAAATTGTCGCATTCTTTGCGTTCGCGCTTCTCACTGTCTGGCAAATGGCTTTCAGATTCTTGGTTGTCCATATGACACAATACGAGAAACGTCACAAATTCAATTTCCAAAACAGACCTGCACAAACCGTGAACAACACTGAGAGAAGGTGAATTCCTTGTTTGGACCAGCATTTTTGATGACTGTCCGAAGCCGGATTTGTCTCCACTGGTTGCACTGACAGGTATCAAAACACACTTACTATGTAAATATCTCTTCAAAGTTGACCATGGCTGTGTTACGTTGCTGCTGTCACGATTGTTGCCCACTTGGTTCAAAAAATATATTTGATGACACGTTTACAGCTGTAGCAGACACTTTTGAACTGTGTACTGTTCGAAGACTTCCCCACTGCCTCCCGTGGAACCAGTTCATCTGTCGCGGCTTTCGCGCCGGGACGTATTCGATTGGACCGCAAATTTCGGGGCCAGTTTGCACCCACCCAAAACAGGCTGAACCATCAAAAGTGAGTTTCCACTTTTTGCGGTGGAAATTCCGTTGGGGTGGTTGAATCTGTTCTTTTGGTTGCACACCAACCGCAAAATTTCGGTAAGTTTCGGGTCAATCGAATGCACTGCAGGTAGTGATATCACAAACGATCCGTTTGGTATCTTAGGAGAGACTGTCCCCTGGGGTGGGAACCTCCATATTTATTATGTACAATCATGTCATCTGGTGAGTGGTGGTTCTAACATTTGGGTCAGGTATGTCACACCACACTCCTCCCCCGCTAGGGGGTGCTGGTATCAACAACAATTTTAATATTTATGTATATTTTACAACAATTAATTACAAATTAGATAAAAAATGGCACAATATCACTATTTTGCTGGCTTTAGCCTGCATCCTCCCCCCCACTGGGTGGTCATGTGACTGGTTTTTCCCTCTCTTTAGTGATTTGCGCTGCTACCAGTTGAGCACAAAGCATACAGACAGCCTCTTCCAAAAAGTCTGTGTACAGCAATTTCTCTATGAAACTAGTACTCAATTGTGTTCATATTTGGTCTGTAGATTTGTTCTTGGTCAAGGAGAAGGCACCAGGAAGGAAATTGATTAAAATGGCTGCTTTGTGATTTGGCTGTGTCCCAAAATGCTCTTGCCTTTGACCTTCAAGTACAATGGGGTAATGTGTGAGATGCAAATCACACGAGTTCCATGGAACTATTTTTTGAAACAAGATGGCTGATGCCTAGAGAGTGATTGAGGTCAAAGCATTTTCCTGCAACAGACAAGTGCTCTATTGTGAGGTGTGAGGTTTTTGTCAGATTTTGAGACAAGGACAAGCCTCCCAGCAACTCATGCAGCAGCAATTGGGGCCTGTGAGGCCCATTTCAACTTCTGGGGCCCAGTCCCCAATCAGTCTTTGGATATTGATCAACCAGATCGCGGCGGACGTCGTCGCCTCTCACTAGGAAAGTCTAATGGTGGTTCTCAGTTCATGTCACTCCACACACAGTGCCTGAGAAAGCGAAGTGTCATCGCAGGTCGACGGGCTCTGGCGCCACGGACCTGGGCGCTACGAGCACAGTCACCGCCCAGAAACCGCCCACTTCACTGCGCCACCCAGCAAACCGCAACTTCTCGAGTTGTAAGTTCCCGAACAAGATCTTGCGACAAAATTCGGTGCGTGACTGCGCCGAGTTTCACGATATGCACACGATGGACCCAACAAAAGTGGGAGAACTGGCAATTTGTTCAGTTTCAAGGCACATGTATTCATCACAGTCAAAATTGAACAGGCAGAATAACTCAACAAACGCGCGCAGTGACCTCGACCGTCCAAAATCAATGTGACCAGTATTGCTGCATTTTTCTGTTTCCACAATCGCACGCTCTCGCTGACCACTAAGTTTTCTTCTTCAGGTTTTTCTCGCGCTGTTTTATCGTCTGAAGCTTTTCGTCTTGATCTCTGATCATTCCTGCCACTTCTGCAACAGACACACGGAATATCGGTTTTCAGTTCCGCTTGACAAAAAAGTTCGGACACGTTGCATTTCTTTGGTCAGCGTCACTCGTCTCCATCATGGACTTGACACTGCTGAGCACTTCAACGGCACCAACTTATGTTCTGCCCAACATGCCAGGAGAAACGCAGCTGACGACGGCGCCTCAGTGCCTCACCTCGGCCCTCAGCCTGCAGCTGGGAGCTCAGCTGGAACAGGGACTCGACCTTCTCCTGCATGCGCGCGCACAGCGCCTCCGTCTCCGCACTGGACACGGGTCTCCATCCTGCAGCCAACAACGAGAGAATCAGGTCCGCCTGTTCGTTCACAAAACAATTTCTTTCTTCAGGTGGCCTGTGACTCCACTCATGAGCACTTCTGACCTGCTGTTATCCGTCTGACTGGCGTCGCCACGTGCGACTCGCTGATGCTGCTGACGCTGTCTGAAAAGCGCAAAAAAAAACTGTCGTCAGCTCGAGAATCAGCACCGTTCCGCCCCACTTGTCGTTTCAAGAAAAACGATTCTCTCTGCAGGTCATCCACTCAAGCGATCACCGACCAGGAGCGTACAGCCGTCGTGTCGTCACTTCCGACTCGTGCTGGGACGAGGCCAGGAGCTCCGACACCGGAGACGAGGTCAGTTCGCGCATGCGCTCCTGAACACCACTTCCGCCATCGCCGGTCTCCACGTAAAGCAGCCGAGAGCTGTTTCTGACGGGAGAAGACGTCGCGAACTGACTTCCTGACACTGAAACGGCACATGATTGCTCTCTTCAGTCCGAGCACTCCGGGGAGGTGCTGCTTCAACTGAATCGAGGAGTGTGAACACGTCTTCCACAGGTGAAGAACACGGAGCTCCGAGGTGAGTCAGAGCGGGCCGCGTAGCTGCGCTCAGCTCCACTGGACGCCCCCATTCCCGCCAACCTGCGATCTCTCTCGCCCTCCGGAAAATTGCTCCGCTTCAATACCTGACTCAGTATGCTTGACGAAGAAGACTGGCGCAAGTGCTCCGACTGAATATTTCGTTGTTGATTGCAAAGCTGCACTGACCAAGAAGGCCACTTTAACTGCAGCAGAACGCAAAGAGCGTTGCAAAGTTCAAAGCGCCTTTCTCACCTGTGTCGGAAGCTACAAGGCTCAGATTGCCCGAGGAAATCCTCCTGTCGACCGAGTCAGGCGCTTCTTCGAAACGGACACCTGGAATTCTTTCCGGTGGCATTTCAAGCATCTGAAATGCCAAGAATGATTCTTTACTCCTCTGCCCCGAGTGGAACGAGACCGCACACTCCCGCCTCCCCATCAGAAACCTGACTCCACCGACCTGTTGACGCTGTTGTTGCAGCACCAGGCCTCGGATGTCTTCCAGAAGAATCCTCAGGCTTGCCGCTTCCGCCTCATCTCCCGAACAAATCCCTCCGTCATGTGCTCTGAGCTGAGCAAAATCCCGCTCGCAATGCTGGAGAGCACACAAGAGCCTGTGGTTCTGCAGGCCCTGGGCTTCAGGCGCAGATGAAGGCGGAACGGGTGGGGTTCGCACCAAAGCGTCGGCAGGGGGCGGAGGCTTCTGGGCGGAGCCGTCTGTGATCATGAGGGGCGCGCGCTTCTGCTGCAGCTGGTTCCGAAGGCTGCTCTCCGCCTCCTGAAAACGATCCTCAAAATATTTGCTCCAGCCAAATTGTGAAGTTCAGGCAGCCACCTTGACTGCATCCACCCGAACACAAGCAATACGCAGGGCAGAGTAACAGACAGACAGAGGAGAATCACCTTGAGTTCGAGCTGGTGCTCCAGTTTGAGCCTGGTCGCGTCCTGTTTGTGCTGCTCGAGCTGCGCCTGCGTCGCCGCGAACTTCAGCGCCGCCTGTCGTGAACAGACGACTTGCACTCTCAGCAGCGGACCAAATTCACATCGAGAGCCAGAGTGAAACAGCGCGCCGTGATTTGCAAAAACAGCGAAAGCACAGAAACCTTTTCCAGTGCTGCTTCCAGAAGTGAGACTCTGCTTCTGATGTCGCCGCTGCTGGACATCTGCGTCTCGACCTCCGATGTGAGTCGTCTGTTCTCCGCCGTCAAGTGCTTCACCGCCGTCGCCAGGTTTTCGTTTTCCTTGAGCAAAGCCGTCCTCTCCTGGAACAGGTTGAGACAAATCTCATGCGCGAGAACAAAGACAGACTGAACCTATCACAACACAATGACACGCGCGAGTAGCTCCTGTTTGTTGTTTGTTTGTTTTTTCACACAAAGACACAGCGTGATCGAAGTCGAAAAAAATGTTGAAGTCAAAGCTCTGTGAATCACAAAAGAGATCTCAGAAAGGGGAGTGCGCAACAAAATGCTGCGGAAGTGTGTTCTGATTGTGTTTGGACCAGTCTCCTCACCGCGCCGACGTTTAGCAGCGTCTCCTGGAGCCACGTGACCCGCGACTGCAGCGCGTCCCTCGCGGCGCGGTTCAGCGTCACCTCCTTCTGCATCCGCCCCGCCACGCGCACCGCTGCGAGAGAAGCGCCGCGCAGTCAGTCCAGCCGCATCAAATCCTCTCACAGCTTGATTTCATCTTGATTTCACAAATGAATCAACTTCATCTTCACTGACGTCCACGACAAAACCTGTCAGACTCTGACGTCGTTTTAGCAAAAAAGGGTGCAGCTCCAAAACAAATGCAAACTGCCGCAGGCTTCAGTAAAACGTGTTGTTTACCATTGTCGTCCAGATGTTGCTGCATCATCACTGCCTTCTGAGCCGCCTGCGCCTCGTTTTGGGCTCCTGACAAGTACATTGAAGGCTTTTGTTGGGGACCAAAGGCAGAGTGCAGTGGTTTCAGATGCACCGCAGAAAATATATGACGAGCTCCAACAAAAGCTCCTCACTGACCGGCGAGTTTGCGGCTCAGTCTGCTGACTTGTTTGCGGAGCTGGTGGTGGTGGTGCTGCGCCTCGGCTCGGTGTCGCTCCGAGTCGGCCGTCAGCTGCGTGAGCGCACCCTGACACTGCGTCAGTTCCACCAGCAGACTCTGCTTCTCGCTCACAACCTGCAACCCACAGGACGTGTCAAGTCATGTTTGGAAAAAAGCGAAAATTTATGAGGTGCTAAACACAAATGCCAGGTTATCAAATGGTGTTGCGTCTCGTCTGCCGAATTGCTCACCTGATCCAGATCGGTTTTGGCGCTGCTGAGACCCGCAGCCAACAGCTGGTTGTCCTCTTCCAGACTCTGACTCAGCTTTTCCCGGACATGCAGCTTGTTGCTCAAAGATTCCCTGCAAACGAACCTTCTTCTGTTCAATACGCCGGTGACGAGAAACCTCGGCGAACAAAGTGGCGATGCGGTCACAATTTCAATTGTCAGTTTTTACTGCTGCGCATCCGCGACAGATGTGGTCCCGATGAATTTCGTCATTTGCAACGCTTGTTGGACTGAGAGGGGAGGGGGAGTGAGCGGGGAGAAGACCGACTTGGCGGTGGAGAGCAGCTGGTTCTCGGCGGCGGACTCGGTGAGCTGCTGCTGCAGGCCGTCCCGCTCGCGCTGCAGACCCCGGCTTCTCTCCCGCTGGGCCTCCACCTCATCCGACAATCCGCGCCGCTCCTCCTGCAAACAGGTCCTCACCTCCTGACCCACTCATGTCGAAACGCGACACCAAGGGCTCCGAGCGGTGACCTGTGCTCCACCTCAGTTCTCGCAAGTCTGAAGAGGACCGCGGGCTTGATCGAGGGAGCGGGGTTCATTGCAAACGAGCATTCGAAAGCAACTTACTTGCAAAGCAGTGACAGCGCTGTGTCTTTCGTCAAGCTGTGAGACCAAGGCACCATTCTGAGCTTTCACAGCGTCCAGTTCTTTGTTGGTCTCTTCCAATGACTTGAAGCACTGATCACGTTCGGATGTCAAATGTTTCAGTGCAGCATTGCGTTCCTGTTCAGAGAGAAAGAAAAAAGTTCCTTCTGCACGTATCGGAAGACAAAGAAGCCATTTGTGACGATGTTTCTCAATCAACAGATTTTCTCACCGCTGACACATCACACAAGACAATTTCCACAAACCTCCAGTGTTTTCAGAGTTTCCTCGTTGTTGCTCAGGGCCGTTGTCAGCTGCTCTTTGGTCTCCTGATGCAGTTTTACAGCGTTTTCATATTTCTCGTTCAACGCCTGAACAAACGCAACAAGGCACACATGACAGTTTACCTTTTCGTTCTTTCAGTTCAAAAAATCTTTCAATGGCAACACTGCGGGAGACGCTTTTGCTTCACCTTGTGCTCGGCCTTGAGCACCTCGTGCTGCGTCGTGAGGGCGCTGCACTTGTCGGCGACGCTTCGCAGCTGCGCAGTGACGGCGTTCACCTGCTCGAGCCGAGTTTCCCGGCTCTCCCGCGTCACCGTCTCCACCTACCACACATGTTCACACTGAGCCACTTCTCACACTTGTAAGTGAAGCGATACGCGACAACGAACTCAGAAGCAGAAGCGCCAGAACAACACACTGCGGCTGTGCCGAGTGTCAGAACACAGGACAGCTCAACAGATTGTGTGCAACAGAATCGCCTTCCATTCCTACCGCTTCTTTCAACTCCAGACCGCATTTCTCCTTTGTGTGGTTTATGGTCTGCCTCAATTCTTCCACTGTCGTCAAACTGAAAACATGCACAAACAGATCTGTGGGACGACGACCAAGCGAAGAGAGATTGAAGCAAATTTCGAGACCACAAAAGAGCCCCTGCTTCCCACCTCTCTGTGAGTTGCGCAGTCAACGCTTCGGCGTGCCGCTTCGCCACCTGCTGCTCCTCTCGGCTCGTCTCCAACAGAACCCGCTGCGCCTCCACCTCAGTCTCCAATCGCGATATCGTCTCCTGAACAACAGCACCGCAGGCTCACCCTCCAACAACGTACGTACATTTGGCCAGACGCAAAATGCCACTGGAAATACGAGAGATGTGTGTCTGTGTTGTTTGATGCGATCTGTTCTCGTGCGGTCGAACCTGTTGTTCTCCGAGTTGCTGTTCGCGGAGGTCGCTCTCGCGCCCCGCCGCGTCCCGCGCCTCTCGGGTCGACACCAACTCTCCGCGCAACTGCTCCACACTTTGCTCCAATGATGACACCTGGACCAAAAACTGCGTCGCTAATCTCAGTTCAAAGACAGAGAGGCATCTATCTGGCAGCTCTACCGAAACATGTGCCGTGCGGAGCGGTGGCAACAAGGTTTGGTCGAAAGATTTTCCACAATCGAACAGAATACTCTTCGTGGCGGTACCTTGACCGTCCAGGCGTCGCGGTCTCGTTGGGACTGCGCGTGCGCGAGCTGCAGCTGCGTCTCCGTCTCTAGCTTCTGCTTCTCCAGCTCCAGACACCTTGTCGTGCTCTCCTGCCTGACAAGGCATTCTTCACTTCACATTTCCCGTCCGAGCATCAACAAAGGAGCAAACGAGACCAACGCCGCGGATTCACACTGCACTCACTGCGCGCTGTCCATCTGTTCCTGCAGCGCCGTCGCTTGTTTCCGCGCCTCCGCCGCGCGCTCCGACGCCGCTTTCAGGTCAGACTGATGCTCCTCCGCCAAACTGTCCACTCTGGGCAAACGGGATCAACGTTGTCAGCGACCCATTTCCTTATCACAGTTCGAACAGCAAAGCAACGAGGAAGAATGCCCAGCAGCCGGGAAATGCCCACAAACAAAAAATAACTGACTTGTCTTGATGTTGTTTGGCAGCGCTCTGCAGTTGTTCCTGTGTTGACCTTCTCAGAGCCTCCACATCCCGTTGCAGCTGAAGATAATTGTCAAAGGACTTGCTGAATTTGCCCGTTGCAATTTCGTTTTCAGGCCTTCAATATATTTTGTGATGAACCCCTGAATGTTTTGACACTTCATGGAAACGGCACCTGTTCGCATTTGAGTTGGCTGGACTCGACGTCGGCGTGCAGCGCCTGGACGCAGGTGGCGAGCGTGTGGCAGAGCATGGAGACGCTCTGCTGCTGCACGGGTTCCCGCGGGAAGAAGGCGGCGCCGCGCCGCGCCTCCTGCTCCGTCAACACGCCGCGCACCTGCCGTGAGAAGCGGCTCAACAGAGGCGTTCGGAGCTGAGAGCAACCATGCACAATGCAGACTGGGCGCGGCTCGGGAACGAACCTGATTCTGCAGGGCGTGAAGGCTGAACTGGTCCTTCTGCAGCACCTCCGTCTTCGTCGTCATTTCCCTCAGTGTCTGAAGGGGTCAAGTCAAAAAATATTTTGTCTTCTGAACTTTTTGACACACGGACAACTTCGCGATTTGTTGCTGCACCTCAGTTCAGCGTTTCCGTCGACTCTCAATGCAAACCTGCTCATTCTGCAGCGCAGTTTTCGCAAATTGCTCGTTTTCCTCGCGCAGTCGCTGCAGTGAGCCCTCCAACATCGCCACCTCGGTTCTCTTCTCCTGCTCGAGGCGGTCCTTGTGCCTGACGCTGTCGCTGAGCTGTAGCTGCAGGTCCTGCAACTTGCTGCTCACAAGCTGTTTCTGCTGGTCGCTGCTGCGCAGCACATCTCGCAGTCTCTCACGCAAAGTCTCGTTCTCTCTCCTCCAATGTGCTTCTCCAGAGGACCTGCAGGCGGATGAAACAAGTGTGGAATCTACGCACATCCGATTCATGCAACGCCGCCACTGTTCCGGACATCGAACATCTTCCCACTACTACCTTTCATGAGAATAAAATTTCGGAACGGTTCCAACCACGCAACAAGGCAAATTCACTTGCCGTTCTTGTGAACGGTCGACCCCAACACGAGGGCCCCGGTGTGACCCAGTTCAGAGAACCTGACGCGAACTGCAGTGTCAGGCTGAGTCAGGAGCTCTGACGCAGTCAGGATCGGGGTCGCGTGGGGGAACCTGGGCAGCCTGACAACACAAATTTGCGCCCGTGCCAAACTTTTTCTCGGCGAGGTAAAATGTGTTTTTCGTGGGTCAGGCCCCAATGCCCCTGGAGTCCGAAAGCTGCTCCTGTGAGCATCCAGGATTCGACCTGACCGCATCATTTCCATTCACTGGTGCACAGGTGCGACTTTATCAGACGAAAGAGGCTGTACGCACGCGCTGGTCGCATATTGTGGCACAGCGGTGGTTGGCTGGACGAAATCAGCAGTGCTTCTCAAAGTCGAAACGTCGAAAGCGCTCATTGACCTGAAACAAATAACAACCATGGTCGGTCCTGTTCGAACCATTCGTGCGAGGGCGCGCGAAAACGAACAATCCTAGCGATACGGTGAAATTTTTTGCACAAAACCATTTGGTTACCTGCGCAACACGACAGGACGGCGCGGCAGTATTTGATTTCCGGCACTCTCCACAGGAATGTCTCTCGACTGGGAATCATCTCCCCATGACCACAGACGAGGTGTTGGTATTTGTTTGGTGTGAGACGAATCCCCACCTTTGGCGTTGCTGTTCACACCAGAAACTTGCGTTGGTGGGGTTGAGGACTCTGTTCTCGGACTCTTTGCAGCGGCTAGGTGTGCCGCCGCGAGAGAAGGGCCGGACACTGTGTCAGTGCGGTCACACGTGGATTCCAACGACGACAACTTTTGGTCGTGAGTTCGAGCCAAATTCTTCACAGTTGGGTTTGCGTCGTGATGTTTGGCGACCCAAGGTTGACTCAAGTTTCCCGTCTCTTGATTCTGATCCTGCTGTGGACCAGGAGCGTGATCTCCAGTTGGTGAGCCGTGGGCCAGCCCGGAAAATGCGTTCCCTGCTGGGTCCTGCTGTGACTGATCACCACGGGTGGCGACGTTCCTTTCTGTGATACGAGAACCCTCTGTGTGTGATGTCTGACTCCGAAAGGAACTCAGACCCAGTTTTGCTTCAGATTCAGGTGTTGAGCCAACACTATGGTGTGTGTTGTAGTCCTCAGATTTGGTATCGCAGTTCACGGGTTGGTCATTCTGCTCAGAGCTAACAGCAACACTTGGCTTGTGAAGTGGACTTGAAGTCAGACTGAACGGCATTTGCTCATCCACAGTTACAGTTGATGCGAATGAACCTGGAGGCTGCAGAACTGTCGCTGAAGGCACGCTGAACTCTCGCAGGCCAGGCCGGCTGGCAGCACCGAAGTTGGGGAGCAGAGTTGGCTGGTCATGAAGCCAGGGTCGCGCGGCGTCGCTGAGCGCGGACGCGGAGTGGACGGACGCTGGCGTCAGGCTGCCCGGCGGGGAGGGCGAGGCGGCTCCGGGCAGGCTGCCGGTCGAGACGCGGGAGTGGATCAGCTCCCGCCGCAGCCGCTCCATCTCCAGCGTGTGCTCTTCCATCTCCTCCCTGAACCGCAACCACACCGGAACCGTGACAAGATCGAACCAAGTGCGCAATGGTCTCACAAACACGAAAACACTTTGTTACGGAAATGTACTCCAGACATGTCATCGAGCTTCCTGCGGATTCAGGATCCGTGGAAAGAACAAGAATGCTACGCATAAAAAGTGTGTGGTCTATACAAACGTTTGCAGTTCATAAACACCTTCAAGTTCAGGGGGGGGGGGGTTGGACCCACTTTGGGAAAAATGGCTAGAAATGATCAGTGATGCTCACTGA
>JAAUXT010062575.1_pt1 | contig 12810 bp, 10 predicted proteins | sample 7278171 | NCBI WGS metagenome assembly JAAUXT01 (sample SAMN14350112, study PRJNA611818) | marine sediment metagenome | isolation source: surface marine sediment (1.8m) | place: French Polynesia: Moorea | collected 2018-08
AAACTGAAAGGTCAACGATTCGCTTCCTGTGGTTTGGACTTGGTCACAAACTGAAAGGTCAACGATTCGCTTCCTGTGGTTTGGACTTGGTCACAAACTGAAAGGTCAACGTTTCGCTTCCTGTGGTTTGGACTTGGTCACAAACTGAAAGGTCAACGTTTCGCTTCCTGTGGTTTGGACTTTGTCACGAACTGAAAGGCTAACGTTTCGCTGCCATCACAATACGGCGAGGGGATGAATGTTCTTGGTGGGGGGGGGGGGCACTGTAGTCGGATGGACTGTCAGGATCGTGTGAAGAAACGAACTTCAGCCCGGAGTTCCTTCAGCGAACAACAGAACGCAAGTGCAAAGGAGTGGCGTTTTGACTTGAGCGTACTTCGACGTCGTCTCTCAGCGTCTTAACTTGGGGTGGGTGCGAAATCAAAGATATGTTTCACTGGATATGTCCCGGAACGCAGTGCGTGGTGCTGACCTGAGTCAACGCACCAGTTCTGTACAGGAGACACGCATCCAGAGAGAAACGGGTCCTGGATGAGAGCCGAGCGTGTGGCGGTGTGTTCTTGTTTACCTCGGTGGGTGCATCAAGGTGGGGTCTGCAGACACTGGTGATCTTTCTCACCGCAGCCAAGTCAGTTCAGGTGGGGCAAACTTCAGAACAAACTCGGGCCAACCCAAGATGAGGGAGAACCTCACAGCATGCGGACAATTGTTTTTCTGCGTTGATTACTTTGCGAGGCACACCCATTGCCTTGCCCAGCGACGGGGCAACGCACGACGCGTACAGTGTGAAGCCGGTCTGAGCACAGGCGAGTGAATCCGTATTGACTATGACCTTTACATCTCTGCGCCCCGCTCTCTTCAGCTGTCGGTGCCCCCGGTGCCCCCACAGGCCCTCGAAGCCGGAGATTGTGTTGTTTTGCCGAGCAACAGGTCTTGGCACGTTGTACCAGGAATCCAGCTCTGGGATTGTGGCGGTGCAACAGGGCTCCCATCGTGTGTGACCTTCCCAGGTCGTTAGTTTCTGCAGTTGTTTGTTTGTGAGCAGGTGAATCTCCGGGATTGGCAAGTTAACATTGCATCAAGGGAGAAGGCTGGGCGGGGTGGAGTCGTGAGCTCTTTTGAAGGGGATGTACCGCAATTCCCACTCGGATCACAAAAAAACACGAACTCACACCTGATCGTGTGCAAATAGTTAATACACACACGCAACACACACACACACACACCCACAGCCGGGAGATTCTGGTGCAGCTGGGTGCAAACTGGACCCGAACCTCAAGAACGTCTCGGACGGACACGGCGTTGTCGCTTGCAACACAGCACGACGCACGACGCACCCAGCGCACAACAGGCCTCAGGTCTTCTCACACCGTCATCCCGAACCTCCTTCAAAACACCTTTTGTGAGCGCTCACACACTTCAACTTGTAACAGGTACAGAGTCCTTCTGTGAAAAGAAACGAACTTTTTGCACCTCGAATCTTCAAAGGAACATTCACTGCAGAGAGGAAAGGCTTGTGGTACGTTCAACCCGTTCTCAGCCGCTGCTCGTAGTGTCCTCAGGCAAACACTAGATTTCGGGCGGCTCGAACTGGTTTTGCGCAGTAAATAACATTTTGTGACAATCCACACAAGGCGTTTTGTGAAGTTTCCGTGGCTCTTAAGGTTTCACCTGTTGTTGCAGACCAACGTGTGATAGAAATTCAGAAACGGAAAGTGGGAGTCAGAACGTGCGACAGAATGTGATACGATTCAATTTAGTCTCGAAGTTCTGTTTGAACGTCACGCGACGAACGTGAACCTGAGGCGTCGGGTGCGTCGTGCGTTTGTGGAGCCACACGCTGCTGCCCGTTCACTTGCACCGGAAACGCGTTGCACGACACTTCCGGTTTGACGCAGGTCACAGTGACCGGAAGTGGCCGGAATCCACTTGATCAGAAAATCTCGTTGAAATGGTGTCTCGGTTTTGGTCACCTCAGATGAAAGGAGGCACCTTGTGTGCGTGTGCGCATGCGTGTGTGTTGCGTGCCACGCAGATAGTGAAACCCACGATCCAGTGACACGTGTTATGTCGCTACAGACTGACAAGTCCATAAAACTGCGAAAATTGCGCGAACACTCCACTGCGCGAGGACAGTGGTGCGCCAGCGAGTCGAAACGCGCGCGGTTTTCTCGTGAACAGCACTCCACACAAGGCTCCGTCCGGTGTTATTCAAAACGTTGGGAACACGTGCGACCCACGAAAACAACGAAGCGAGAAAGTGACCTTGGCTATAATCGCCGAGACGCCGAGGAAAACAAAGTAATTGGCTGTTTTTGTCCATCTCTGCTCCTCGGGGAGACGTGTTATTCTGTGTCACGTTGGTCTAAGTTTGGTCGAGGCCTTGCACGCTGCGTGTGTTGGTGAGACAAGCCGAACCCCTTCTCTCGCAACATTTCAACACATTGTGTTTCACCCGTTGTTCCACCCTGTGCAAGGAAATGGCCAGACCCCAGAAACCTGGAGACCCTGGTGTCTGGTCAGTGTGTGCACATTGCCATCATTTGCTACCTGTCACTCAGAGCCTTAACTGATTGTACTGGGAGATGTGACCCAGGGTCTGTCCATTTCAGCCCACACCCTGAAATGACCTGACCATTGGTCTTGAAAATGCCAGGTCTCCTCATTTCATTCCACCCAGTTTCACAAGCCGAGATGACACAGAACAAGGGGTACTGTGTCCTTGTCCTCGCCAGAAGACGAGCGCAGTGCAGTGTGCGTCACGCCCCTCCAACACTGGGCACCGCGTCTTCTCTTCAAGCGCTTCTGAACCACCCAGGTTCTGTTTCATCTGAACAGAGACGCAACTTGCGACGCGTGCAGTGCGAAGCTATCGTCCTGTGTCGGGAACTTGTTGGAAGTTGAGAGGACTGGACGAGGATCGGTTGTGCAGCTCCGGGGTGTCTGCCTTTTCTCCTCTCTTCAAAGCCTCAGCTCAGTCACGCACGGAGACACGCACAACAGTGTCTTGAAGAGACAGGCAGAAAATAAGGGGTTTCACACAGATGACGTGGCGTCAAAATTTTGACGCGAGGCGAGGAACAGACTGGACTGTTTTTTGACGCTCGCGTAAAAAATTCTGACGCCGCCCTGCCTGTATGAAAACCCCGAGAACGACAGACCCAATAGCACAGGAGAAAGTCGCGAACGTCAGAACCACACTGGCGTCAACACTGTTGATGGACTGATGTCCCTCCGGTTATGCATGAACCTGTCGACGCACAGGAGCCGGGTAATATCCGAGTTCGCCGTGGCCTTTTGTTGAGAGATTGCGCGCAGGCGAAGCCCGCTGATTGTGATGCTGAAAGGTCGTCGTCCTGTCTCGTTGACTCGTTTTCGCGTAGAGTTACGGCGGGGCGTTCGTTTAAGTGGGCCGTTAGTCCAGAGTTGATGCGCCGTGCGTTGCGTCCCAGCGCAGGTCGTTGCGAAAGAAACAGAAGTCGCGAATTGTGCATTGTGGTGTGTGTGTGTGTGTGTGTGTGTGTGTGTGTGCGTGTGTGTGTGCGTGCAGAGGATTCAGCGTTTCTCGCTGGGGAAAACTGCGAACATAAAGAGTGGGAGAAGACAGACGGGACAGAATCCGTATGGTAGAGGATGAAGGAAGGGTGGCGCGAAAGGGTGACTCCAGGGGGCAGAGGTATCGGACGCCCCTGGGACAAGGTGGGGAGGAAAGAGTGGGCTGAGGTTCCGGGGAACAGCAGGTGATGCGATGATGCTCTGAGGAGAGTCGCGGGACGAGACTCGAGGATGGGTTGGAGAGGACCAGGGACAGTGCAACGGAAGGAACGGAGGAATAGTCTACGAATTGCGAGCATGGACTTGGAACAGTAGCCAGAATGGAGAGGCCAACAGAGTGTGCGTGGTCTGTGACTGCATTTCATTTGTGGACAACTGAATCTTTCCAAGGGTCTAGTTCTGTTTTTCAATCTCCTGTTTTGAGTGTTTTGAGCTCACGTCTTGTGTTGCTTGTATTGGGTCCCTGGGTGAATGTGCTGGTACCAGGAGAACAGCGGGTTCCGTGCAAATCAGCAGCATCGGGTCTGCTGCATGGAAAAGTGGCCCAGAACCCGGCTGCGCTGAAAGCTCCATCCTCTCCTCTCCACGCCCGCGCAACATCGTTTTGATCGAGAGGCCAGGTTCACACAGAATGCCTTGTGTCGCAACACTTGTGCCAGCACATGCGACGATGCACCGTCAGTTGACTTGCGCAGGAGCGCCACGGCTGTCGCAGCCGGTGAGCAGCCGGTCTGAAGGCTTTCCGGGCCCGCGGCAGATTGGGTTAGCGAGGGAAGTGTCTGAAAGCCTCGTGCTAATTTTCCCGAGTCGGCGGCCGCTTCCTGCGACACCGCCCCGATGGAGCAACTCGCGGTCCGAGGGGCAGGTTCCGGTTCGTTTCTCGGGGAAACTTGACATCTCAGGTCTGTGTCCTGCGGGTTGGGGGGGGGGGATATGCGTGGGTTGGGTCCAGGTGCGAGTCATTTGGTGCTGTGTCTTTAAGAGCGCTGTGCCCACTGATTTCTCCAACTCGTTCAGGGACGCGACAAAGGAGTGAACCAGTGTGAACCAGGTCTGAGTGGTGGTGTTCTCTTCAGCTGCGTTTGTCTTACATTCAAGAGGGCGAACAAAAAGCGCACCGTTTGAGCGCGGATTGTTGACAGCGTTGATGTGGAGCTGGAGTCCTTGAGCCGTCAGACGGCGGTGTGCGGAGCCTCACGTGTCGAGGCCTCTTCACCTCGGCTGCTGAACAGGTGCGCCTGCGGGGCACGCGGCTTCACCACCAGCCACACAGACCGGTGTAACGACATGGCCAGACACCCGAAATCAGGAGGCATGGGTGAGGGAGGGCCATGCCAAAGGTCAGGTGTGTCTGGTGGCAAGCTCCTTGCCTCATGCCTACTCATTTCAATTCTCACCTGAGAAAATCAGGGCTCTTGGAGGCTTTTGCCAACTGCTGATGAGGCACAATGTTGATGGGTAGGGACTCCATGGCCAGACCTGCCTGACCCTTGGCACAGCATCACAGCGTTCATGCCGTGTCAAAATGTGGGGTGTCTCCCCATTTCGTTCCACCGGCGTGGGCTGCAGACTGACATGTGCTCAACTCGGGGCTGGGGAGCCTGGATGCACTGTGTGCCGAATGAGACGAAACTCGAGAGAGAAGGTCAGGGTTGCGCGAAGGGCTTTGGGTTCGTCCTATTCAGTGGTCAGGTTTAGGTCACAGCGACCAGTTCTTTGCAGACAGGTTGTGGTTCCGTCAGCTTGCAGGGCTCCACTGGAAACCAGGGTAATGGTTCTGGGTCAATTGGATCAAGCGATTGTTGTTCTTTGGATACTTTGCCTGGAGCCTTGGTGCCAACCAACAACATTTCGGTTTGGATACGCTGCATGTGGGTGCGGTCTGTTGCATCACGAGCGTTACAAGCGTCTCATGTGACACGTGCATCTTTTCTGCTGCAGGACTGGCCTTTTGACGACGGGACGGCGCCGCCCAATCAGCTGATCGACGACTGGTTCAACCTGCTCAAGTCACGCTTCAAGGAGGAGCCGGGTTGCTGCGTCGCCGTGCACTGCGTGGCGGGGCTCGGGAGGTGAGGACACTCGATTATCGCTCACGGTGGGCGGGGGATGGGGGGGGGGGGGCCTCACTGCAGTTCTCTGGAGTGTGAATACGAACCGGACACTGCAAAGCAACGGACGGTGGAAGAAGAGAGAGACTTGGTGGGAAAACGCAATGTCACGGGATGTAGACTGGTGTGCAGCGAAGGAAAGTTTGAATTTGCCATTCAAACTGTTCTCCTACGTGCTGTGGATAATGATGCCCGTGTTGTGTGCTGCAGGGCCCCGGTGCTCGTCGCCCTCGCCCTCATGGAGTGTGGAATGAAGTACGAAGACGCCGTCGAACTGATCAGATCGTGAGTATCTCTCTCACCAGGGGGCGTGGTGCTTGAGTCTCTCACCAGGGGGCGTCACGCGCGTCGGGAGCGCCGCGGCGAGGGACTCTGTACGAGTTATTTGAACGCGTCACTGCAGAAGAGAAGCACCGCTTCGCAAGCGACGGCACAGCACGCGTTGACTTTTCACGAGTTCTGCAGAAAGCAAGTCGACGGAATGCTGCATCGTTGCTTGCGAAGCGATGCTCTTTCGGATGGGCAAGGACGCATCGCATGTTTTCGTGTGAGCCTGACCTGAAGATGTTGTCTCGCTGTCGGTGCGCTCTTTGAACCGGAGACTCAACTGTCACCGTCGTTGACAGTACTCGAGCTTTTCCCCTGCATTATGAAGCTCGCGAGCTCAGACACTGGCTTCACTTGTGCATCCAGCCCTACAGGCCTGTTTCACAAGACATGCGTTGGGCGTGGCGTCGTCGTACGCGCAGCCTTGACGTAGTTGCCATGGGCTTGAAGCGATGCAGGACGCACTCAGTGTGAAACTACCTGCAGATTTGGTGCACTCTGTGCCCCGGACCGCGGCGCGTGTCGCGAAGGCTTCAAAAGCGGGTTTCCTCGTCATTGCAATCAGGGAGTGGGGCTTTTCGTGGCGCGTTCTCCACCTGTGCGTCAAGGGAGGAAAGAAACCGAAAGAAGCTTTTCACGAGTTCCTGCTGAAGCGCAGTTGTGCATGTCGACAGGAAAAGTTTTGACGTTGTATCCGTGGCTTGCTTCCTGTGTCTGACGTCATCACATGCTTGACCACGGAAGTCACGTGTCTAACCACGTGGTTTGTTGTTGCAGGAAGCGGCGTGGAGCCATCAATGCCAAACAACTCGCCTTCCTCGAGAAATACCGTCCCAAACATCGCCTCAAGTTCAAGAACGGACACAAGGGGCCGTGCTGCGTGCAGTGAGCGGACCGGACCGCGCCGCCGCCATCGCTCGCTTGTCCGTCTCCGTGTTCGTCTGCTTCCGTTCTAGTTCTCAGTGTACATCCCCGATTCTGTTGTTGTACAGCGCACGCGACGCACGTGGGTGGTGAGCGATAAATGGGGACGTGTTGTGGTCTGGGAACTTGACCTGCGGACGGGTGCAAAGTGCGCACGGGTGGGCGACAAGATAAAAATGGCGAGCACGAGTGGTGCATGGGGTGCGAACGTTTAAAAAAAAGAAAAATCTGAACAAATTTCTATCAGAACAAGCTCATGAATGTGGCGTCATGCCACAACAGAACATAATCAAATTTTGGGTGCGCGTAAACTTTGAAACGCGCGCGCGCGGCGGTGCCCCAGTGCGCAGGACCGAGTCTCCCGGGTCACGTGAGATCACGTGCTTTGTTTCCGCTTCCTGGGCGATAAAGGAGGATATATTTTTCTGCTGAATCGTGTCTACCCTCTTCGTGTGTTTGAGTCCTTTGTTCTCTTCGTTGTGCGTCAAGAAAACGAAGTCATTTTGCACAGTGGCGCGAGAGAGTTCCTTTATCTCTGTGGCGGTGTTCGATTTGCCAACCCTGAACCTCGTCCGTATCTGTCCAACATGAACCCAACCCAAGGGTCGGGAAACATGCGAGGGACTCGACTGAAATTCTCTTCGACTTGACACACACTCGAGGTTGACGGGTTGGTCAGTTGGGCAATTGGTCTGCCTTTGTCATGTTATTGTGTACGCGTGTTCTTTCGGGGAGGGGGAGGGGAGTGTTTGTGTGTTCGTGCCAAGTCAACGTTGAAAATGGCGTACGTAGGGTCGACTCATGCTGAGACCAAATTTTACTCAATTGACACGAAAACGTTGAGGGATGTTGTTTTCTGGAAAATTTAGTCGCGGATTTGTTTTTTGTTGCCGTTTTGTGAGGAAGGTGAAAAGTACAAGGCAAGCTTCGCCCGTTTTCTTGTTTTGAAAAATTGACCATAAATTTTACATTTTGTGTTGGGGTTTTGAAAAAATGAAGATGTGAACTTGCAGCGCGAAGGTACCTGGCGGGAAATAATGTCACGGACTCTGATCTGTTTCCACAACATTCCACTGACTGACGAGAGTTGGCGCGGCGCGTGCTTGAGTTCCCTTGGCAACGTTTCCGTGGCAACGCGTTTGTGAGCGTGATAGTGACGTTGTGCAGTGTTGGTGAGCGTTTTGTGATGCAGACTGTGGTTTCGGCCTTCAACAGCACGACGGAATCAGCAAGTTTCATTGTGAAAGTTTTCTCTGAAAGTTTGTCATGGGTGGCGCCACTAGGGGGCGAACTTAGCGAAAATTCGGGCGTGCACGTTTTAACGAAGGCGTCCGAGGTGTGTAAACAATCCAGCCGATCGGAATCGGGAATTAGAACAGGGTGTGTGCTGTAGATACGGTGTGTGTGTTCAGTGTGCTTCTAAAATGTCACTCTGACCTCGCCGTTCTTATGCAATTCGTTTGTCCACGACGGATGCATTTCACCGTGGCTTCTTGTCGCTGTTTCGGGTCAAAAGCAAAAAGGACGGAAGATAGGGATGATTGGGCGATAATTCGGGACATATCAACAGTAATTCATATGCATTAAAGCGTTCCTGTCCCGTCAGTATTGTGACGTGTCCGTCGCACCGGAAGTTGTATCTTGCGCTGTGCTTCTTTGTGAAAGACAAAAGTTGTGTTTGCCGCCTGCTGTCCTCCGTTTTCTGTGAATGTGCTACTTCCACTGTAACAGTTGTTTCCTTGCGTGAGATGCGTGACGTAGTTTCGGAGGAATCTACTCTTGACCGTTTCGAGTCCCAGGTTCGTTCGTTGCCTCAAGTGGGTTCACGCGGTACACGTTTTCCCGACGCCTCGCCCGTTGACGTGCGCATCGTATGTTGTGAACTCAGTGGCAGATAACACGGTGTCACCGTTGGCCATCTTGAGAGAGAAAGAACCCGAACAATGCTGCGAAGTCTGTGTGTTCAGGATCTGTGCAGTGGCGGGTTGCTATGTGTCGGTGTTACGCGTGAACATCAGGTCACTGAGCGAGAGATGCTTGGACTTTCACGTTTCAAGTGTTTGGGATTGGGAAATTTTCATTGTTTGCCTCCTCTTTTTGCCGACTCCCATGCCGAAGGGGTGTTCGGTTGTAGTATTGTCCAAAGCTGACTTGCCTAAGTTTGATACAGTTTTACAGAGAAGAGAGCCAATGTCAACGCTTCCGGTGTTTTCCTCTCGAGCGCAGTGTTCAGCGCCCTCTGTTGGCAGTGAACTCTGTTTTGAATGCGTGTGACTGCACGAAGCTTTCACTGCGGCGCTTGCTCTCGTTAACCCAGCTTTGCGTCCACGTGTGGCCGTTTCGCGCTGGATGTCGCCTGCGTTGTGTCCAGAGTCAAAGTCATTGCCTGAACAGGGGACGTTGTGTCACTGAAAGGCGGGTGCAACGCGTGACCCATCCAGCGTGAAACTGTCTCGGGAGTGAGCAAGTGGGAAGTGCGTTTTGTTGACCAAGAATGGATGATTTGACGATACTGTTCGGTTTGGGAGAGGGTAGAAGGTGCAACTAGGTTTACGCAACGCGACGTGTCCTGAAGTGACACGACCGGCAATGTTCACACGAACAAAGAGCACGCAAGAGGCTGAAATTTGTGTGCCAAGTTGTCAACCCAGCATCATCCGCTGTCCCAACCACCCCCGGGGGACAAATTGTGTTTTGCGAATGTGAACCGACCGTGGTTTGTGTAGGAAATTGCGTGTAGAACATGAACTGCGCTCGTGCGAACCTCGGCACATCGCTGTGAGTCTCCTTCAAATCTCAAAACTTGCTGAAAAATGTTGACGTGCGAACGTCAAGACAAGTGTGAACAGTTGCGCTGAACAAGGTGTTGAGTTGAAAACTGCCCAGAAGAAGAGAGTCCGCACCGTGGCACGTGACGTGACAACGACCGCTGAAACTTGAACCTGCGACATTCAGTCTCACTACGTTTTCTGGGAAAGAACATGCCAAGTCGGACAAAACACAGATCGCTTCCCAAGCTCCAAAAACTTAGAATGTGTAGTTTGCCTGGGAAGGACGTTCACTTCGTTGCGTGGTGTCGAGGTTCGGACGAGCGCGGTTTGTTTCTTTCGCGTTGCGAGTGAGTCGGCGTGTGTGAAAATTCTGTGCGAATGAGACGCGTGCAGCAGACTGTCCAGCGGGAACGTCCGACTCTTTGTCACCATGCGTGCGGCCGGGTCAGGACGACGCAGACCAGAGAAATGTTGATTGAGTGACTGCAGTGAATCAGTGATTTACGTGTGCGCGCGATCCCGAAGGTTGCTTTTTTCCCCGACGCAAAAACAAACATGTTGAAAACTGTCGTGTTCATCGATATCATTGACAGATGTCAGCGATTACGATCCGTCGGATTCGGATTGCCGAGTGTGTGTAGTGGAGGCCGATAGCGGTGCAGTGAAATGAAGCACTATTTTGTACAAAGTTGTATTTTATTATTATTTGGCGTGTAAACTGAACATGTGTCGCCGAGCGCTCGCTGTGGACTGTATTGAACTTCATTTTCGCGATAACTGTCCTTTTCCTTTTGTGTTGCGTCACGAGCTTGTTGTGGTGAATCGTCACCACAGCAGCGAAAAAGCAAACGAGTCGTTGCGACGCGTATCTTTGGTGACGTATTATTGTGACGAACTGTTTGCGTGTTGTCGCCACGACGAAGATGACGCCATGAAACTTGTGAACATTATTGTTGAAATAAAGATTTCACAGTCTTGTGGTAAGAATACTGGATTTGTGACTGGAATGTTTCTTCGGACGGCTGGATCCTTGTGTGCAGGCTGTTGCAAGACTCGTCTCAGTGTTCGCATTGAGGTTCTCTTCCCCAGGTGTTTTGAATACTCTGAAGCTTGTAACAAAGGGCTCTTTTCGCAGCACGCTCCGTAGCCGCCAAACGTACACGTAACACGCAGCTTGCAGATGCAACTCCCCTTTTCTGGAAAAGTCTGCAGATTTTAAAAACATAAAATTCACCCAATTTTTGGGGCAAAACTTGAGTTTGTGAGTCCTTTTGAGGCTGGATAACATTGAGCAAAAAAAAGAAATTCCTCAGGTTTTCTGACTCAAAAATTCTTGTCCAACTTTTTGTAGACTATTTCAGAACAGGGGAGTTGCATCTGCAAGCTACGTGTTACGTGTATGTTTTGTGGCTACGGAGCATCCTGCTAAAACTCCCCAATCTCTTGTTACTCGTAACGTCTGAGACCAGTATTTCCCCCAGTCTATTTTCTCAACTTGCGTTGACCAGACTAATTGCAAAGTCGGTTCGATGAATTTTGGGAAATATCACTTTCAGTTTCCAGTTCCGGTTCCTTGGCGTTGAACATGGCCTTGAGTCCGTCAAATCCGTCCATCCCAACTTTGGCCCCGGCGACGCGACATCCGTACGTGATCGCGTCACCAAGGTCACTTCCGGTAGCGAGAGACGCGATCGTGGCAGCGTTGAACGTGTCTCCTGAGGAGCAATCGAGTCAAAATGCACAAAAATTCTGAGATGCATTGGGGCGAGGAAAAAAAAACAACCCAAAGCTGACCGAACCAGGACTCGAACCTGGAATCTCCCGCTCCGGAGGCGGGCGCCTTCTCCATTAGGCCACACGGCCAAGAGCGCAAATCGGTTTTCTGCATCGTTGGAACGAAGAACTCACGTGCGACCAGTGGGGCGTGGAGAGCTATGACGGCTTTTGCAATGGCAAAATTTGCGGTTTGGCGGGTTCATACGGAGCTTGGCACAACATCCCATTGATCCTCAAAAATTTGTGGTCACTACAGAGTTTTCCAGAAAGTTGGACACGGGTGACCTCCCCCTTGCAAAATGTTCTGGAAACGGGAAAAATTGGTTCCGTTGGGTGGCCTTAGAAAAGGTGGATAGTGGGCGGGACCAATCACTGAAACAAAGGGCAACTGTCCCACGAACTTCACGTGCTTCAGTGTGCAGTGTTCCTGTGTTCAATCTTCACCCCGACGTTGTTGAACTCACCGGCGCCCAGCGTGTCGACGACTCTCTCGGGCGGGTACACCGGGGACGCGAGCGTCTGCGCGCCGGCCGCTGCGCGCCGCGCCACCGCGCCGTCCTCCCCCCACGCGCAGATCACCGCAGCCCTGAACAGAGCCGAAATCTTGGGTGCGTTCGATTTGACCGCTCACGGGTGTTTGAGTCGCCCACCGCCAACTGGTTCACACACCAGCTGGAAGTTCAGCAACCACATCAACAGAGCAATGCAAAGTTTTGGTGGTCACCAGGACATTTCATGTTCCAAGGAACAAACCCCAAACTGCCTTTGCGCAAGGAAAACGTTTGCAGCGGACGCACAAAAGGAGGATGGGGTATGCGTGTGAACTTTTCACTTTCCGCAGGACTGAGGTTCCGGTTGGGGTTGGGGGCTGCTGGGACCTTCACACGGATTCTATGTATGCCCGGCAAAGGCCCATTCCTCGTGACACCGCCTCTTTCCTTTGTTGCCCTTTCTCGCCCCCCCCCTCCGAGACAGACAGACAGACAGACAGACAGACAGACAGACACAGACAGACAGACGCTCACCCTGGCCTGCACCGCTTGATGTATTCCTCCGCAACTTCCTCCTTGCTGTTGAGCCCGTCGTATCGCGCGCGCTCCTTGCTCACAAACACGAAGTCTGCGCAACCCACCAGCTCCTCTGTAAAACAAGAACACTTGTCCGTGTTCACACACACACACACACACACACTATCTCTCTCTCTCCCACACACCATAATCCACACACATGCGAGGTTTTCTGCTGGGGCCGTGCAACTTGCAAATTTGGGTGCCTTGACTAGGATAATTTTTAGTGGCGTACTTCTGTCCAAGTTCTGATGCTGAGCGTCATCGCATCAAGAATTA
>JAAUXT010139602.1_pt1 | contig 12810 bp, 14 predicted proteins | sample 7278171 | NCBI WGS metagenome assembly JAAUXT01 (sample SAMN14350112, study PRJNA611818) | marine sediment metagenome | isolation source: surface marine sediment (1.8m) | place: French Polynesia: Moorea | collected 2018-08
AAGAAACATACTGCTTACATGAGTACGACACAAGCAAAAGGAGATGAACTTCTGGTGAAACAAACTGTACTGCCTGTAAAGATACGACACAATTCAACCGCGGGAGATTACACTTCTGGTGTTAACACCATACTGCTTGCTAAAGTACGACATAAAAATTCATAACTTATTCAGCGTACTACTGAGTATGATACAAATGTAGAAATGTAATCCAGTTGTTTTTTTTTTAAACCGTACTTCATATATGAAGTACGGTTTGTGTGTGACTTCGTGTCATTTATGTTGTATACCGGAAGTGGAGTAGTACGATTTAAAAATGACAAATGACAATGACAGAGCAAATGAACCGCCTCGCAAAATGCAGTTGTGATTGCAATACTGATTTCCTTCTTCACTGTGGTTCTCCCATCAGAAGATGCCTAGTCAGACAGCAGTGGACTGTAGAACACTCGTGTCCATTTGCGTTTTGGTAGCCACAAAACCCCACGAGTCGCACTTTTTGCAGCAATTTTTGGCATCCAAGTTGGAGTTCGACTCCTTCAATCACAAGTGCTCTTGACTTCAGTGGATCCGGAGTAGGAGGAGTCTGACCTTGGTCTCAACCAGCATTGAAGTCGATTTGATGAGGAGAATGCGAAGACTTTTTATGTTTTTCACTGGGGAAGAGGAACAAAACAGAAGGATGGGATATTTTACACACCTTGCCAGTTTTCCCCCGGCAACCAGAGGCTTGATTTATTCTTTTCAACTGAAAATATTCCTAGTTTTTGTGAAGATCTTTTTCATTTCTTGACCAAACAAAACATTCTGAAGTTCAAACACGGCACGACTTGAGCGCGGTGTTTCACTGTTGGAATGAGAAAGCGTCAAGAGGTTTCGTGCTCTCATGTGGAGCTTCGTTCGTACAACACAACTGAAACACAAGCGATAGATCTAGATCTATTTGATTGAACAGCGCACAAAAACGCCATGACAGTCTGTTGTCCGTGAAAAGTTTATGAGGAGCGTTTATCACATCAAACAGCCTTCTATTGATTTGTGAGATTTACAGTTCATGTGGAATTCAGCTCAGTTGAAAATGATTAGCGATAAAATCACCATTTGAACAGATCGATACAGATATATTCAATTCATTGCCAGACAAGCAGGGTCCAACAGTGTTATGCTTTCAAGCTGCACCTGTCGGTAACTGACTCACGGGTTCATTGATGCGTGCATCACAGGGCAAAATCTGACGCTGTAGTTTGCGTCTGGCAGGATCTACTTCAGGAGAAAAGAAGAAGGAAGAGGTCCTGTGTGTACATAAAGAACCACATGAAATGGAATTGAAAACCAAGAGTACTTTTGAATCGTGTGTTGTTTGCAATGGGGAGACAGGAGCATTGTATCCAATCCTCTGCATGTGATGAACCCTGCGGCAATTAATCACTGTTTTCTGAACGAAAAAATGGTAGTTCTGTGGTGCGGTCTGATCTAGTACACGTAGTTGCTTTGAAACAAATGCATGTGAGGAAGCCATGCTATCATGCGTGCCTTTCGACGACTGCGACTGGTCGTGTGCAACCTGTCCACAAAAAAATAAACTTACACCGACAGGCTGCCATGTGGAATGTGGGATGAAGACCCAACAATTGCGCTGGCGATGATGTCTGCAACGAACCGAAACTTTTGTCAGTTTGCCTGGAATAATTGTGTCAATATCTTTCATGCGACTGCAGTCAGTGACCAAAAAAAAGTCACATATTGAGCGTCATTTATGCACATATTCATTGTGTTTGCCACTTTTTCACACTGAAATAACTAGATGTACACACAAGAACACACTTGAAATGGAATGTGTACGTGTGTAACTCTATTGGAAGACACCGTGTTTCTCGTTAGCCCGTTTATGACTCACAAGAATCAATACGAGAGAAGCCGGTTCTCGTACATACTAACACACCTTCCTGCAGCCCTTTCATCTTCACCTGACCACTGCTAACGCTGCAAGCACAGTCCTGCTCGTCACTGGCGACAGAATGTTGACAAAAAACAAAGCAGATGAAATGGCGAGTGGGTAAGATCTGAAGCGCTTGTGTGGATTCGTGAATCAATGGAAAAACCAGAACAGCACAAGGAGTTGGTGTTCCGTTGGAAAGTCGAACTGAACCGTTTCTTTCAATTTATTCCTTTCAGGGAGAGAGGCCGGAGGACTGAACAGCCGCCCAGCTGTGTGTTTTTATGTGGATTGGACCTGGAGACTTAAGAGGAAGCTGTACTGCCTGTGAGTGAGGAACACGAATGGATATGTACAGTACACCGCAGCTTGAGGGCCATTCCTAGCATATCACGTGCGTCCAGTGTCCGAGTCCTGCAGCTCTGAGGAAGAGTGAAGACGGACCTACCATCATGGCCAAGCGGACGACACGCAGCAGCGCCAATACAAGAGGCACGGACGAGTATTACATGAAGCAATTGGAAGATACTCTGTTTGGAATCAACTTCAGGGAGTACCCTGGGTCCCCGACCAAACTGACGGAGTATTTGTACATCGGAAGCTACAGCGATGCGGAGAACGTGTCCTGTTTGCGGAAGCTCGGAATCACTCACGTCTTGAATTGTGCGGCCTTCAGGACGCTGGGCGGCTCCCCGTACCCACCGGAAACTGGCATTGTTGGGTACGTCGAGTTTAAGGCGGACGATTCGGAGATGTACGATATGCTGCAGCACTTCCCCAGGGCCAAGACCTTCATCGATGATGCAAAAGTAAAGGGAGGCAAGGTCCTGGTGCACTGCGCCATGGGAATAAACAGAAGCGCACTGATTTGTGCCGCATACATAATCGCCGATAAGAAAATGAATCTGCTTGATGTGGTCAAACACTTGAAATCCCGGAGGAAAATCGTGCTCTCCAACAAAGGATTCCGTCTGCAGTTGGTGCGATTTGCAAGGCAAAAGGGTTTACTTGAATAATGATGAAAACAAGGCACGACAGCAGCCACGACCAGGATTGTCTGCCAGCATAATTGAGTTAAATCAGGAGACACTACTTGAAATTGCCTTCATGGACTCAAGAGACTGTAGGAGATGTTTAGTCAACGGATTTTTCACTTCCAATCAGAAGGGCAAGACTTCCAAGACACACTCAAGTCAGTGAGGTGGGTTGATTTTCTTCTGCGCAGAATATGAAGTGCTGAAGTTCCAGGTACGAGTACCTTGGCTCCTCAAGACTCACCACGGACCCCAATCCACCATCACCACAACGAGAGACAAATGCCGTGTGCAGGTGTGACACAATTTCGGGACGCGTACACGATCAGTTGAAGCAACTGCACGGCTCACATCAAATTTGCTTGCTGGTACTCCGGAGCAAAACGGTTGTTCTCTGTGCATGTAATTTGGGGCACACATTTGATAGTATTCTTAGCCAATTTGATTTTTCCTGCGCCACAGCAAGCACAATTGAAGACAGCTTTGCATGGTTTCTTGAACATTTTTGTGATTCGTCCTGTTGCAAGCTCCGTTCCACAACTGAGATATCTCAAGAACGACACGGTTTTTGTTTGCGTGTTTTTTGTTCCGTCCCATGCAGCTTGGCTTCCATTGAAGTTGCGCACTTCGTTGTGCTTTCGAACGTCCGCCACAGTCACCATTTTCTCCCGGTCCCGGTTATGCGGTTTCCAAAGGAAAAGCGCACACCGAAAACAATCTTCCGTCTGCAATTTTTGTGCAAGTGCGACAACGTAAATCTACTTGCAAGTGACAGTTCTTGAGACTGGCAAATTGTTTTCACTTCTTTGAAAAAAGCGAACACTTGACTTGATTTTGTGAGAGACTTCCCTGGCGTGTTTGAATTTTCACGCTGCATGATCGGTGGCTCGCCAGAAATTCGCGCGCGCGCGCGTGTGTGTGTGTGTGTGTGTGTGTGTGTGTGTGTGTGTGTGTGTGTGTACGCCTGTGTGTCTGTTTCTGAGTTTCTGTGTGTGTGTGTGTGTGTGTGTGTGTGTGTGTCTGTGTGTCTGTGTGTCTGCGTGTGTGTGTATGTGCGTGTACGCGTGTGTGTCTGTTTCTGAGTTTCTGTGTGTGTGTGTGTGTGTGTGTGTATGTGTGTGTGCGTGTGCGTATCCCTGACGAGACTTCTCGGCACGAGGAGTTCAAAATACGAGAAAAGAACACTCGAGGTGTGCACATAAATGCACCTGCAGATGTGACTGACGTGTTTGGGTACTGTCAATGTTGTGATATGCCATAATTATTGTCTTTGATCTTTCTGCTTCCACGACGAGACATTGTGTTGTGTCTCACTTGTGATTTTCCTGTTCTTCCTAATTGTTGATTGAATCAACGGCATCTGTGGTTGTTGTCTGAGACGGAGTTGGGGAGAAAATCCTCTTCTCCCAACGAACTGACTCCTGGTTAACGTCTAAATCTGCTTCGCGTTGAAACGCACAACTTGGGACGCTTTGCGAAAGTACTGCGCGATCGAAACGTTGCAGCTCTGAAGCACCTGAACATGCATGACCGCGCTGAAACTCTTGAGGCAACTTGTGTGCAATTAATTACGTGCTGTGAATCTTGCTTGAAACCAATATTCGCTGAAAATCTTGACGCAAACCAAAACACATTTGAATTTAAAGGTTGTGGACAATGCTCTACGATCCTTTTTGCAGAAAAGAAACAGTTGAGTCTTGGTTCACTCAGCTTTGAAAATACACGTAAGTGGACAAAAATAACCATTGGTTGTGTCCGTCTGAAACCACGACATTTTCTAACACCTCGTAGCGCCTATCTGGTTGAAAGTCAATGTTTCAGTCCTCCGATGTACAAACTCAGGATGCTGGCACACCGAGCAGGTGTTTTGTCTTTAGGCGCAGACACCTCAACTGGTCAGGCCACTTGTGCTCAAACCATCGCCACCGAAGCTCCTGCTCGTTGTGCCAGCACCCACCCTTCGAGACTTCACTGTCATGATTTGAATTATCATCTACATTTGCTCAATTCAAAATGTGATTGTAAAATGAAATGGATTTTTCAGTGTCTTTGAGATAATGGATTTATCAGAAAACGGTAGTTCTCTAGAAGCACAGCTTGGCTGTAGTGTTTTCACTTTTACATAACTTTGTATCATTTTTTTCTCGGTAAACATGCTTGTCTGCAAAAGGCCATTTGAGGAGTGAAGCTGTGCTTTTCATGATCAATTTATTCTTTGTGACTGATTCGCTCAAATCAACGCAAGAGAGAACAAGCCTATATTTATTACTGTAAGAATAAAGGATTTGTTGATCAACACGCTTTGAACTACTTTCCATGACTTCACTCAGATTGAGGACTCAAGGTCTTCGTTGGATGTCTTCTTCGACGGAATCTGAACGAATCTTGGAAACAGAAGGCAGGAAGAAGTCACTTTCTGGACCTGACACTTCTCTCTGTTCTTTGGTCATTCAAGTTCCTGTATGCATTGCTCTGTTGAAGTTGAAGTCAGGCCCCTCCTCATCTTCCCCTGCCCAAATGGTTACAACATACACCGAGCCAGACATTGCACCTCACTCTGCTCCTGGATCAGCCAGAGCCGCCGTGAATAGTGCGGCTCAGCTCAAACCCGCGGAGCCAAATTCCCCGTATTTGTCCTGCACAACAAAGCAGACAAACACATACGAGCTTCCATCGCCTGTTGCAACGTGGCAACTTTCATGAGCTGCATGCAAATCTGGTCCAGAGACTGGATTGCTGCATTGTTGCCATATTTTGTGTGTAAATGTTTCCAGCCAGGATGTCGTGCTTTCTCCCCCAAAGTAGTTTGTCGCGTGCAGCACAGCTTTTTTCACCACCGCAAAGGTGAACTGAAGAAAAACCAGACCCACCGTCTGTTGCCCTGTTCCTTTTGTCGTCACATTGTATGCTGAGCAACATCACTGATTTGGAGAAAAACGCTGCAAGGCGAAAAAGTTTTGATCTTTGTCGAAGAATAGACGATTGAGCCGGAGTGCACACTTTCAAAACATACATTTGGCATTTTAGACTTCGTGCATCAGTCGGGATATCCACTTTGCCAGGTTTTCCAGTCGAACGTAACAAAATTTTTGCACGGTGCTCCTGCCGACAACGTCATTTTACACCAAACCACAGAAGCGAGGCCTGTAATTTGCCTTGTTTCGGAGGCAGGTTCCCTCTGTCACTGGGTAATTTTCCTTCAGTGCTGCTTTCGGTTCGAATGGCTCCCCCTGGCACAACACAGCGACGTCCGGACCGAAGGAAAGACCAGATTGAGCGGAAGAAACCCGGGTAAAATGGGATTAATGGTGACGAATTGATGGCTCTGTCATTCGCAGGACGAGATAAAAGGCAGACCAGCGCCCAGCAGTGCGCTGTTCGTCAGAACATTGTTGAAGAAACAGTCAAGCATTTCTTCTTTGTCCAAAACGCAGAGTACTCGCACGCCCTTGCATTCTTGAAAGACAAGAGATCGCCTTTTGAGTTTGGTGTTTTTGTTTGTTGAGTTAACAAAAACGAGCTTTGAAATTGTGTTGCGCTTTGTGACTGAACAGATGACTGTCTGTTTCGCGATTTGTGTTGTGAAATGTTGTGAACTCCCTGACACATCAGATCCACCCGTATATATATAGCGTTGTGTTACCCTTGCATGGTCCGACATCAGATGAAAAGAACCGTTGCGGATTAATACCTGGATGAATGCTCAGTGCAGAATATGTCATGTCTTTTCAGCTTCACGTGCTTTGTTAGTTGGTGCTCGTGGGGGTTCCCTATTTTGCAAAAAGTGCAACACCGATGGCTGTAATCAGGAGACCGGAATTCAAAGCGAAATACGATGCAGAACACTGCGTCTCCTCTTCTTCCTCCTCTTCTTCCTCACCCTGCAAAACACCAATTTGAACCTTTCATGCACTTGGTGAAAGAAGGTTCATGCACACACACACACACACATACACACACACAACACAACACAACACAACGAAACACTTGGCAGAAAAGCAAGGAAGTGTTTGGCCAACACGGACCTCTCAGCTGCTGGTTCCAAACGAAGCTTCCTTCCAAGTGTGTGTGACGACTTCTGCAACACTCCGCAAGTGGACACAAACTTATTGGCATGATTTGATGCAGCAATGCACACCTACCTCGTACTCAAAGTTCCCACACGTCGGGAAGTTTTTGGGTTTCTTGGGAAAGTCTTCAGGTTCTCCAACTTGAATAACGAGCGCCATGCCGATCCGCTGGTGAAAGTTGTAGTGACAATGAAACAGCCAGAATCCTGGAATTACACGCGAAGGTGAATTACAAAGGGGCACTGACCTCGAGCAGTCGAGAGACGCGCAGATACCTGCTCCGCCGTTCACCTTCCCAAACCCGGCGCCTACAAACGCACCTGGGTTGGTCGCGTGGAACCTGAGGATGACGTAGCCTCCGTCCATGGTGACCACGGTGTCTTTGATCGGGGCCTTGTCGAGTTTGCGCTTGATCTCACCCCGCTGGTCCATGTCGATGATCTCCTGTCGGGTCACTCCCGCCGTGTTCACCTGAGGACAAGGAACTGCCGGCGTCAAAAGGAAAATAGCGGTTCGTTCACAGGCAGTTCTGAGCTCTTCACTTGAAAAGGGAACTGGCCTTAAAATTACACACACATGGAGTGATTTACCCTGGTGTGAGAAACACAATACGCGTTCCGTTACTTTTCTCACGACATTCATTTCAAGTTTCCATGTTCCTCGACTCACCACTTCCATGGCGACCACCCTGAAATTGCCACCGTGGAGGTGGAACGAGTGAGTTGCGTCGAACAGGACGCCCAGTTCGATGAGAACGAGCTCCATCACTTCCCCGACTCCAACCTGAGACAAAACCAAAAACTCAACAAGAGCCTGTGCATGAAATAGTCACTGGAACGTTTTCTTCAGGACTTCAAGAAAATCGTCTTCATTTGTCACAAGCCATGGGAACAAAAACTTTCAATGACATGACAAAATATTCACAGCTGGAACAGAACAATCACGACAAGAGGACAAGAAAAAGGAACAACGATGCGTCACCTTGAGCCTGTGAATACATTCGCAGTACGATTCTTCGCACCCCAAACCCTGAATCGATTCGTAGTTGCAGAACAAATTCTGAAAGAAGAACGAACATTCTTGCAAACGGGTGGGTTTCATGTCCTTGCGTATCCAACAGGTGCCAAAACCTGACATTTCAGTTCAGTTTTGAGCCCTGCAGATATGCACTGGGCATTCTCTTCATAAGATTCATTTTTCCTCAAGTCATAAATGTACACTCACACCAATTTTTAAGTAGAACACGTCCATGGCGGGAAAAGTCAACTTTACCTCAGGGACATCTTTGTATTGGGTGAGCAGTGGCGCTGGTGGCGTCTGGAAGAAAATCTCGTTACATTCGGCGACGTAGGAGCTGTACCTGTATCCCAACGTCCTGACAGGGTAGAGGTCAGGGTCGTGGTAGGGGAACGCGTTTTGCTGCAAGGACAAAAAGCACACGACGTTTGGCTTATTCACAGAACAAGCCAAGTAAAACGAGCCTCATCCACAATGACACTCACAAGCATGAAGTCGAAGCTGATGTATTCGATGACGTCGGCGACTGTCTGGTTCCACTTGTCGTTTGGGTCGTCGGGTTCACTCGAGTTGAGATGGATGAGCGGGATGCGCTCGGGAGCCAGGTTCTGCCCGAACACATTCAGCGTCTGTCGACAAAGCAACGGAACCAGGTTATTCTCCTCGTGAACTGATCGTTTTTGAACTGTTCGGAGTTGTAAAGGCGTGGTTGTATCTTCAGTCTGAGAAACGTTAGACATTGGGACATGGGGAACGTACCACGCCTTCTCTCCGGCCACTGGCGTAATCCGTGTCTCCTGGTGGGTCCGTTTCCGGGGCTTCAATATACCTGCAAAGTCAGTCTTGAATTGAGCGAATCGGTGGTTCCCTTTCTTGCCAGAAGTACACAGAACATTCATCCTCTTTGGCACAATCGTTGCCAAAAAAAAAAAACAAACCTGCGTTTGTGCTTCATTTCTGCCCCCACTTCTTACCTGAGTATGGCTTCCTGGTGAGCGCTCTTCCAGTGACACAGAGGTTCTCCGAAGACACGAATCCAGAAGTTGGCCGGAGTGCTATGGTTTGCGTGCAGTACGATGTCGTATCTTTCTCCCGGCTGCACAAGGAGAGAGTCCGTCTGCAAAAGGATGGAGCATCTTCACTGATTTTTCGTGTGGCCAGATGATCTTGCGCGTTCTGTGAGTTTCGCGTCACAACAGACAAGAAAAAAAAACCAGAGGAATAAAAAGTCCTTCCTGTTCAGCTTCCTGACCAGCAAAAACAAACACATGTTCACTCACTCTTTCAAATTTGAACATTCTTGTGTGAATTTTCCAAAAAAGACAGTTTCTTTCTCCCAGAATTGGAAAAGTTGTGTCAGAATTTCATACCTCAAAAGGTTCTACTGTTCGACCGTCGCTCGCTATGACGAGGAGAACGTGGCCGTCTATGGAAAAGCGGAACGTGCATTGGTTCCCGTTGGAAATCAATCTGAACCTGTACTTCAGGTTTACTTCCACACGAAACACCTGCAGAAAAGAACACACGAAAAAAGTTGTTTTTTTTTTCAAGACAGATCGGTACTCGTTATTCACGAAGAGCTCCATAAATTTCACAACAGAGCAGAGTTTGTGGGGGAGGGGTCAAGAATCATATCGGTGCGTTGACAAAAAGCCAAGTTTGGATAAACAGCAGTTACCGCACGCGGTGTGAAGAATTCTGTGGTCTGCTCATCCACCAATGAAACATTTCTGCCCAAACCTGAAAAAAAACAAGAAGGCTATCGCCTAAAAGGCGCGCGGTCTCACTCGTGCGGATCCAGGACCACCTGCAAAGTTTGAAGTTTCTGGGTGAAGTCGTCTGCCAGGTCTGGCCATGGTTGAGTTACCCGGGGCAACTCAACCATCACAAAACTTCACCAAAATCACTTTCAGGCCATTTCAGAAAAGTTTGAAAATTTTTCCCAACTTGACCATTTGTAGGGGGGGGGCAACTCAACCATTGTTAAAAAAATGAAAGTTGCTTAAAATGGCCTAAAAATCATTCTGGTGAACTTTTGTGATGGTTGAGTTGCCCCCCCTTCCAGTTTCCAACTCAACCAAAAGTGACCACATACAGACTGATGGTGACTGCAATAAGGGCGTCCTACCGGCAGAGCAGGACCGCACACTCAAAAAAGGGGAGAGTTCAAAAACACGATGTGCCTTCGCAAACTGACACAACGTGACCCTGCCGAGAACATGAAGGAGACGAAGGCTTCATCCGATTGCATTCACATCCAGTCTCGTACCATTGACAAGAAGGGTATCACTGTCGCGGTTCCAGATGAACCTGTTGCCGTGGTGGTGACCAGTGAACATGGTCTGAGTAAGCATGTGCTGCCAGTCCTCAATGAGCAGCACGTGTTCCGGCAGGTCGTAGTAGTACAGGTCCCTGCTCGGGTCGGCCGGCTCCCGGACGATGAAGGCCCCGGCCAGGCCGTCCGTCCTCTGAAAGCCGCTGTGCGAGTGGTAATAGTGGGTTCCAGAAGGGCTCGCTTCAAACCTGAGGACAAGAAAAACAAGATGCTTGTTACAGTGTCTACTGGTGCTCATGTCACTTCGGAAAAAATATTCAGGCAACCTTCCAGGACATGGCTGGACGGCGATGCATGAAGCGTGACTTTTGTGATCAGTTTCGTGGAAGCCTGACTTCGTGTCTAGACATTTACGATGTTTCTCAACGATGAAAAATGTCTCCGTTGATCAACAACAATGTTCACAAAACATCTTGGTACGCAAAATGAATTTTGGCAGTCTTTGGGTTGAACATGTATGTGGACGTGCGAAAGCAGGGAGTTTCAGCACAGCCCTTCTATCCAGATCGGTGCTGCGCACCAGATTGCAAGAATCATCTGATTTCGCTGGAATTGACTTCATGGTTCTGCAAAAACTTTGTTCTTCCATCCGTTTGACGTCAACATGGAACCCAACTGACTTGTAGGTGAACGAAGTGAAGGGATGGATGGGGCACTGGGTGATCATGGGAGTTCCGTCCATGTAGGGCGTGCCCCGCTGATGGATCCCGTGCCAGTGAATCGTCGTGCTCGCATCAGGCATCTGGTTCCGAACCCGCACCTCCACCGTGTCCCCCAGGCACACCTGACACAAAGTTCGAGCATCCTGTGTCAGCTTCAGAGAGATGCAATGCAAGTGTGCTCCTCACTTTTTAATGACATGTCAGTGCAAAATTATCATGAGGATGAACATTTAATGCTGAAACAAAAGTACTCGTACTTGAATGGCAGGCCCAGGAATCTGTCTGTTGTAGGTTAAGATGCTTTTCTGAAAGCCGTCTGCAGGCACGCAGTGGGGTCGGAAGCAATCCGTGATGTTGAACGGACATTCATGGCACGCCTTACTCAGGGTGTGATAAATCTCCACTGTCAACTCATATTTGCACACTTTGGGTACAGCTCCAGTGACACAGGGTCGAACACACTCGTGATCACGGTAATCTGTGAAAAAATCATGTGTGGCATTGAGATGCATCGTGGCCGTGCCTGAAGCTTCGTCCAGCTTGGCAGAGTGAAGCGGTCACACGCCTACTTGTTACACAAATTTGCACCTGCACAGCAGCTGAAGCAAGTAAAATAGTTTGTTTTTTGACAGCATATTTATGAGTTATCTTTTTCTGTGAACGTGGCACGGCCCGTTTCGAAAGCTGTCACCCTGGAGAGCAAACCCGGACAGAGGCAAAAGAAAACGAACCTTTCAGTCTGTTTCCCAATGTTTCCAATTTCTGCCCGTTGCTTTGAAGGATGAAACCAACAAAAACAAAAACCACAAGCAGGTACTCCATATTTTCATCCTGTTGCAGCAAGATGCCATAAACTTTTATGAGGGCTTCAAATTTATGGTCTGTCGAGCACAATATATTCAAAGCAACGTTCGAGTACCATGACGGGGGCGATACCCTTTCACGGTTGGTTATGCAAGACTTCTTGCGGCAGCCAGGTTGTGCCACACATGCAAAGCCCACAATTGATTCCAAAACTTGATAGGTGACGCCGCTGGAAGGTAGGAAAGCCTTTCCGAGTGAGAACTCCTCTTTTGGCATTCTGACTTAACGACAGTGAAGTCACAGGGATCCCTTCTGCACTCTGATCCCGAGACCACAATCGCCGAATGTAGAGATGTTCTGTCGCCAAAAGTGGGGTCTTCTTACTCAACCTTCAAGGGAAGAGGAATTCTGGAACTCTTGTTGCGTGAGAGTGGAGTATTCTGGCCCCAAGATGGCAGGTTACTCACACAGAAATGTATTTACGATGGGTGTGTGTGTGTGTGTGTGTGTGTGTGTGTGTGTGTGTGTGTGTCTAAAACTGACTCATTGAAAAGTTCTAACTCTGGAAGGGGGTGTTTTGACACAACACACAACAAATCCAGACACCTGATTGGCTGAGCTGCGTGGAGACATAGCACATACACTTTTCTGTCCTTGAGCAAAACGGGCCGTTCACTTTGGAGCGGTTGGTCACTTGATTGTTCAAAAGGAAAGCTGGTGCCCGCCAGCTGCCTTATTCTTCTTCAATGTGGTTGTGATTGACATGGCAACAGCAGGATATCAGCCCCGTTACAAAACCCCCAGTGTTTGTTTTGTTGATGGTCGCGGTAGCGGCCATCTAGGTCCCGCTGTTGGCTTAAAAACCCTTAGCATTCATGTGTGCGTCTGTCCACACTTTGGAATGTAACCTCCCATCCCCCCATCACCACCCCCCACCCCCCCACCCCCACCC
>JAAUXT010066439.1_pt1 | contig 12809 bp, 13 predicted proteins | sample 7278171 | NCBI WGS metagenome assembly JAAUXT01 (sample SAMN14350112, study PRJNA611818) | marine sediment metagenome | isolation source: surface marine sediment (1.8m) | place: French Polynesia: Moorea | collected 2018-08
CCCCTCACTGGGTCCACCCCTCACCCCCTCTTTGGTTCTGCCTCTCCGTGGGTCCACCCCCTCAGTGGGTCCATCCTATCAGTGGGACCACCCCTCAATGGGTCCACCCCCTCCATGCGTCCGCCCCCCAGTGCGTCCGCCCCCCAGTGCGTCCACCCCTCAGTGCGTCCACCCCTCAGTGGGTCCACCCCATCACCCCCTCTTTGGTCTGCCCCCTCAGTGGGCCCGCCCCCTCCGTGGGTCCGCCCCCCTCAGTGCATCCACCCCTCAGTGGGTCCACCCCTCAATGTTTTATAGGTTCGCACCGCGTCAGAGTTGGAGCCGGAAGAGTCACCTCCAGGGGGCGGTTCCCTCCGCCATGTTCTCTCGGGACCTGGCGCCAGAGAAGCGAGACAAAAAAGGTGTCGCTGGTGATCACAGAGAGGTCTTCGCACGAACTCGGCCCTGAAGGGGTGGATTCATGAAGGGGGCCTGAACCCCCCCAGGGGTCCGATTTTGACGAACTTGCAAGAAGATAGATCTACATTCACGCTTGCAGCTTTATGGCGGGGGGGGATCAAATTTTCCCGGCGACCAGAGGGCCGGCTCTGCAGGCCCCTGGAGCCCCCATGGAAGGCCTCAATGCGTGACAATCAGACAACCAGCAGATCCAGCATTGAGGACAGAGTGGGGGTCTTTCAGTGTGCCAAATAGCAGTAAAGATTGCCCCCCGTCCTCCCCCCCCCAAAATTTTTTTTTGCCCTCCGAGGGAAAGTCGCTGCAGGCCCAGACTGAGGTCAGCCCCCATGTCCCGATCCCGAATCCCTGCGAGTTCCGATCCAGGCTTGAATGCCGCTTGTGGCCCCTGGACCACAGTCCTTCACTCAGAGGCCCCATTCAACAAGAAAGCTGCGCTCAGCAAGCCCGCGGTTCTCAGCTTGGCTACACGGCTCGATGGCTCCAACTGTGCTGGCTCTGCACAGTCACCCGAAAGCGTTTTTCACATTGGTGACGGCGTCAGCTTTTTTGACGTCAAAGAATGGTCTGGACCATTTTTTGACGCCCACCAATTGGGCATCATGTAAAATTTTGATGTTGACGTCAAAATTCTGCTGCCGACGTCAAAGTTTTGACGTTGAAGGCACCAATGTGAAAAAGGCTTTTTGACTGTGCTGGCCCAGGTGAGTTACTCAGGGGGCGGGGGGGGCGGGGGGGCGGGGGGCGGGGTAACTCTGCTGGCTTGTTCCTGCAAACTCAGCCGAGGCAGCTAAGTGACCCCCTACCCCAGTAACTCAACACTTGAGATTTTGCACAGACAGACAGACAGACATACAGACACCGATTGCACAAAAGCCCGCGGTTTTGGACTACGGCGACCGCGGACTTTCAAAAGTCAACTTTCCCTTTGTTTTCAACGCATAGCTTTGATTTCCAGTTGAAAAGGACCGACTGAAAGGAAAAAGTTAGTTGTCCGATAGTTTTGCCCTCGCTGCCCGTCGGTCGGAATCGAAGCGGGTGAACCCCAGAGACGCCAACGCCTACGGACACCACAGAATCGGCCCTGCAGAGTCTTCTGATGCTCTTTTCTTGAAGTTGGGTTCAATGGCTTTCAAGATGGATCAAAAAGCCTTTCGGAGGTTTCACAATTTTAACTTTGAGGCTGTTTTAGCAGCACGCTTCGCAGCCGCAAAACGTACACGTAACACGCAAGCTTCAGATGCAGTTTCCCTGTTTTGGAAGGATCCACTTTAAAGTTGGTTTCTAAAGTCAGAACGTATCTTACTTTCTATTTTCAAGGCATTGTGTGTCCAAACAGTTTGCAAACCCAATGGTGAGGTCTTGAAAATAGTGTGAATTTTGTCTGTTTTTGTACCTGTGGACTCTTCCAGAATTGGGAATTGGGGGAGTTGCATTTGTGAGCTACGTGTTACGTCCACGTTTTGTGGCTACGAAGCGTCGTGCTAAAACTCGCCATTGTGAAAACCAGTTTGGCGTAACAGCCACGTCACATCACATCACGTCACGCCACGTCATGTCACGTCACATCTCGCCACATCACGTCACGCCACGTCACGTCACGTCACGTCGGAGCCACCAGCACCACATGTGCAGGATCCACAGCGACGTCGCACGAAGCGCGACGCAGCGGTTTTGCGTGCAGAGGCAGTTTTTGTTCAGTTGCGACTGGTTTCCAACTTCCGTACAATTCATTGTTCAAAAACACATTGTCTGTGCCCTGCAAGCGCACGTGAAAGTAATCCTCTCATCTGCTATCTCGATGAACACAAGCCACGCGTTTCTTGCGTGTCGTGTGTCGTTTGGTCTCTCCCCTGCACAGTATACTTCCGTTTCACTTTCGTCTTTGTTGTTCGGCCGCACGCAAAGCAGCACCATCGCAGGGACGGCACAGGCTGTTCGCATGGTGTCCAGGCCCTGTCCTGTTGTCCTCGTGTTTTCACACACACACACACACTACCTGGCTCTGCCCGAGCACGAGGTGGTGGGCGCGCACGCACGCACACACACACGCACGCACACACATGTATACACACACGCACGCACATACACGTGACTGCATCAAGCGTGCTGCGCCGCCAAGGCGTCTCGCGCTCGAAAACGAACACTTCTTAGAAATCCTTTCATGTTTGTTTTCTATGAAACTTTTTAATTCTGCAGTTTATTTTCAAAGGGGAAAATAGGTTTTGCACAAAAGGGGAATATTGGTTTGCGTTGACTGTCTCTCTGCACGACAAAACCAGTCATCAGCCTCCATACTCCCTCCAAAGACGCGACTGTGTGAAAACGCAAACAAAAGGAAGAACAATGAGGACCCAATTGTTTCTTCGTAACGCATTGTTATATTTTTGTCACTCATATTCTGCTTTCATCGTAACAAGAGCAAGAGGCGGCAGACAACGTGAGAGAAACGGTTGCTTGGAAACGAGCACGTGACCCCGCTCGTCGGGGGTCAGTTCCGTGCGCATGCGCAGCGGTCAAACCCAACACTGACTTATGACTGGTCCCCAAACTAAATGCTTCAGTCTGAACTTTCAAACACAACGAACCAAACTCAACGGATGTAGAAAATTCGACGTGCTTGTGCTGAACTCCTCCAGCGGATCTGGGGTCGGGGTTCGGGGGGGGGGGGCGACCTCGGCCTCGGCCGGCGTCTGACCCTCAAAAGGTTCAACTAGGAAGGGTTGTCCAATTTTTCTGTGTTGGTTGCTCTCAAAATAGCAATTTTTCCAGGTGGGAGCGGGGAAAGCGCCTTGGACCCGCCTCCTCGACCCTCGCTGGACGACTTTTCGGGGGGAGGGCGTCAACTTTGTTGACAAACGGACATGAAAAACAGCACCTGCAGTGCAAAATCAAACAGGGCCAAACCAAATGTTTCCTTTGTGGGAAGGGGCGTGCAAAGAGGGGCAAATCAAGTTGTTTTTTTGTGGGGAGGGGCGTCAAACAGGGGCAACACAAGATTTTTGTTTTGTGGAGAGGGGCGTGGCACAAGGTAAGAAACGCTGAACGACGTCAACAAGGTTCGCGACGCTACGACTCCACACACGCGCGCAGTCAAGGCAAAACAAGTCCTACACCCGTCCCTTTCTTCACCCACCCTGTTATCGCCCGCCCTTCACACTAACTTCACCTTTCCATTTATGCACCCGTCCCTTTTCTTCCCTTCACTCTGTACCCACTGAAAACTTTGGAAGAAACCACTCTCAGTTCACACTGCGTTCGTCCGTGCGCGTGTACAGGGTTCCTTTGACAATTCCTGGTTTTCCCTTGCGGCTGGCAAGATCCCCCCCCCCCTCGTCCGAAAAAAGAGCTCAAATGCCCAAAGTGCAAACGCACTCCTCTTTACAGGTCAATTTCTAAGTCGTCAGGTTCCTGCAATGATTTCTTCACATCCCCCCTCCCCCCCGAATTTTGTGCCCTTCGAACCCCTGGCGGGAAGCGAGATCGTCCCCCCGACCCTGGATCCCTCAGAGGGAGTAACGGACATGGCCGCGCATGCGCAGGCGCAATGTGAACTGGGGGAAAACTTGGCGCGCACGCATTCTGCAGAAACTCAACTGTGAACCACACAAACGTCAAGACCCAGCTGCACCACACAAAGCTCAACGTTATTGCAGTGATACCATGGTAACGGCAGACCACGCTGTGACACGCACGTCAACAAATTTTCACAAACTGCGTGAACAAACAGGTAATATATATCTTCTTTGGAATCACTTCTACACAGAAATTGTCATTTGCGCTCAGTTTGTTTTGAACTATTTACACTTGATCCAGTCACGACGTCAAAATCACCCAATCCCGCGCAGCCAATCACAGGCCTTCGTTTCGCGTGAGTCCGCCAATGAGCGAGCACGTTGTCTGCTGTATTGCTTTCCAGCTCTCCCATTGGCTACTCGGCTCTGAAAAGAAAACGAATGCCATGAAACCACGTGCGATTTGTTTATCCAGATTGCCAACGTATTTCTTGGCTTTCAGCGACGAGATTGACGTCCGCCATGTTTTGTGATGGAAGACATGAAGCCACAATTTCTGAATTTTTTTCCAGCACAGCACCCAGAAACGCAAAACTCTTGTCCTTTCGCTTCAAATGAACAAGTTTTCTCGTTTTCCATGCCGCAAGCATCAAACACTACGTCAGACGACTCTACCCCCACATCGCAACAAGAACACTTGTTTTTGTGACACGCGCCGCGTGCGGAAGCACAGGCCAGTCTCATGCCCAAACCACACACGCGCGCCTGCGTAACCAAGCAACAAGCAATCTCCCATCACCACTACAATCCGCAAGACATGCGCACGCGCATGCGTGTCACAAGCGGCGTCTCACAGCCGGCCACACCCACAGCCAATCCGCTCGCGTCTCCACCCAGAGCGTCGCTGTGATTGGTCAGTCAGAGCAACGTGCTGGCGAAGAAGGGCCACCAAACGCCAAATGTTACATTCTACACCCCAGAGCACTCTTGGCTGTTAGTTGTTCACCCCTTACGTTACCTGTCGAGGCTCAGGCATCGGAGACCCTGTAACGGGGACGTTGTGTTCTTAAACGTACGGTAACAGAGTGGTGGCGCCACATGTCACGTTGTGCCCCCTGGTGGAGCGGGAGCGATCCAAGGTCACGGTCACGCGACAAGGCTTTTTACCCAGAAGATCTCGGCGACAACGGGGCGAAGGGGGGAGAGAGGGCAGAGAAAAAAGGTTCACGTTTGAAGCAATAAAATACTCCACAAAGAAGCGCCGAATTCCAAGGCAAATGAACTGGCCGGGGCAGGGGTGAAGGGGTAGGGGGCGGGAACAGACCCCGCCTGAGGTGGGGGTGTCACCCCCGGATCCACCCCTGTAGAACCTGGATCCACCCGAGAGATACAGGGCGCCGTTCGATTTCAGATCTGGCAACCCGAGTTGCAATGGGTTGGTGCAAATAGAACACAATTTTGGGCCAACCTGGATCGTTCCACGGCAACCCACCAATAAGAAGGGTTGCTGTTGCTCGGGATCGATCGCTGCGACTCGGATTGGCAAATCGAACAGGGCCATTATGATCACAATCAGAGTAGGATAATCACCAGAGTGCGCCACGATACCAGAACATCATTCAACAGACGAGGTTCATGCGCTGAAACTGAAGCGAGGAGAATCACAGAGAAATCACGGACATGAGGATCAGAACACAGTGCGTTCGATCTGTGCGTCGAGAGGCTCGCGGTGACTTCAGTGCACAAAACGAACGCGGTGCTGGTCGCCGTGCGCTCGTGTGGGAGTGTCTCCCGCCTTTTTTTTTGGGGGGGGGGAGGTCCAGTTGTTCCAAGGGGTTCACGAGAACTTGGTGGTTGTTTTTAATTTTCGCAAAATGCGCTCAAATTTTCACGGCGCACAGACACTTCCCAGCGGCAGACAGTCACGAGACAACAGCCTTGACGTTGTAGCACCAGAGGGAGACTTGAGATGTACCACGTACCTGTCTCAGTTAATCGTCTTTCACACTGCAGTGCAGAGACAACATCGGGTCAGGAATGAGTTGTGCGTGCGTGTGTGCGTGTGTGTGCGTGTGTGTTGTGCGTGCATGTGTGTTGTGCGTGTATGTGTGCGTGTGTGCGTGCGTGTGTGTGCCTGTGTGTGTGCGTGCGTGTGTGTTGTGCGTGTGTACGTGTTGTGTGCGTGTGTGTGTTGTGCGTGCGTGTGTGTTTGTGTGTGTGTTGTGCGTGCGTGTGTGCGTGCGTGTTGTGCGTGCGTGTCTTGTGTACGTGTGGTTTCAAGCGGATCCAGGACAGTGGGCGATAAAGGAAGGCTCCAGCGGATCCAGGGGCCGAGTCCCTGAATCTATGATCCTCCCCCGTACACCGTGACCTGGATCCGCCAGGGCGGAGCCACTGTGTCCACGTGATACGATCTGTGCACAACAACAAACTAAATCAGTTGCTGTGGAAACGAGTACTTTTCGTCAAGAACTCTCTCGAATTCCCGAACGCAAACGAGCTCTGTTCGGGAAGTTTCGGATTTCCGAGCTGAACCGACTGAACATTGTAAAAGAAAAGTGCACGGAGCATTCGCACGAAGGATGGACAGAGGAAATGAGCTGAAACTCGGGAGGAAAATATGAAGAAAAGAGAGGAAGAGGAGGAATGAAGGTGACCTACTTGGCGACCTTGGGTTTGAAGAGGTGCCACTGCGACTTCATCCCCGCGCGGAACTCACTGAAGGTCACCTGCTCGTCCTTGGGGTCAACGTCAAGGTCGTCCATGATTTTCTGTAAAGGTGAAGGTCAGAGGTCAATTTTTGCACCCAAAACCCACAAAGGTCAAGTTCGCCACAAGGTCACACAAGGTCAGCTGAGGCGTTTGTGTTGAAAGTGTTTCTCTCCCCAACCCTCCGTTGTTGTCCCGTCAGCAACAACGGGCATCATCACTTGACCAAGGTCACGTCTTTATGACGTCATATTTTCCAGGGGCCCTGTTACCGTTACTTTGTGCAATTGTTGCCTGTTGCAACAAAGCTACGTGCTGACAGCCAATCCCTTCGGCTGGAGCCAAAACCACGTAAAATTTGAAGGCTCTCCAGGCCTGCAAGAACTACGCTCTTCTGTGCACAAAGCCTACACCGGCACCAGTTATGTTCAGCTGACCCGTCCCCACCCACGTGACAAGGAAGTCGCGCGAGAACGCGCGAAGTTCTCGCGAGATTTCCGTTGCACGTGACTGCGCATGGGCGTCAGCGAGAACACGACCTCGAAGCACACTGAAGCTCTAGCACAAAAGCGCACAGCGACACAACCCAATTATCGCTCACAACAGCGACATCTCGTCTCGGGGCGTCAGCCCAGGTAGCGCCACCCAACGGAAATGTCGTGGAAAATGGCTCCATAACTGTCGCCACTCGGGGGCTGTTCCAGCTCCCCCCCCCCCCCCCCGCAACAATAAGTACCCCCCGCCCACACCCAAATTTTGCACTGCATGCGTAAAATTTTGTTTCTTTTTGCACGTGAAGAAGCCAAAGTCGGCTCCCAAGGGGATGACCCCTGCCTCCCCTGGACCAGGTCCAGGACCCGCCCCTGCAACTGCGGACTGTTCAGTTGAACAGATCTGCAGCTGGCGGTTGCAACCCCTCCCTCACGCCCCGCCCTCGTCTCCCCTCCCACCTCAGACAGAAGCTCACTTACTCGCGACCAAAGCACAATACGCACGAAGCGACAGGTGAGGGCTGTTCGATTTGACGCACTGTACGAGGGGGATCTCAATACTGACGGTGCAACGACCATTGGGATCCCCCTCGCACACTCCCGTATTCGATTCGACTCTTCGACTCGTTTGTCGGGATCCATGCGCCAAATCGAACTGAGCCCACAAAAGCGAAGCAGATCTATATTCCATTCAGTCCAACGCTGCAGAATCAATCAGACCCTGACGGAGACTCTGGTGTCTGATTGCAAACAGAACGCAGCGTTGCACAGAATCGTTTGCGGTCGTATCACAACACATCACGTGACACCAGAGGACGTCACGTGATGCTGGTAAAAGTCACGTGGTAACAGTGCGGCGAAGCAATACGATGCAGCTCGAGTGAAACACGCGTGCCCGAGATCGAGTGAAAAGTCTTGAAAATGTGACGCACAAAAACGGTTTTGGTACCGAGGGGGCGGCGTGGCTGGGTGGCTTGCATCGTACAGGGAGAGAGGTGGGCGGGGCAGAACACGTGACTTGAGATAGAGCACAAAGAAGCAGCGAATGAGAGAGACACGTGTACACACACACCTACCTGCGCGAGAAGCTGCTACGAGTATTGTGCGCATGCGCATCTGACAACAGGGGCGGATTCAGGGGCGTCACCCTCCCTTTTTGGGGCCTTGACCAGACCCTGGATCCGTCCCTGCAGAACAATGCATGAAGATTTCCACGCGTGCAAATCACAAACGCATGCAACACGTGCAGGCCACACCCATGCGTGCGGTGTGCGAGGCACGGGTCCGTCTCGTTCTGCGTCTCCAGCGCCTCCAGGGTCGGGCTTGAGGGGGGGGGGCAGGGTCGGGGTTTCGGGGGGTACATCAAGGGTCGGGACGGGGTTACATCAAGTGTCGGGACGGGGTTACATCAAGTGCCGGGACGGGGTTACATCCAGGGTTGGGGTTTCGGGGGGTACATCCAGGGGCGGGGTTGGGGACGTGACCTCGATCCCATCCAGGGTCCAACTTCCGGAGGCACTATTGAGGGCGGGGGGGGGGAAGTTTTCTGGGACTGAGGGCATCAACGGACTCAACCTCAAAGTTTGAACGCAAGTGCCACATTTTATGCCTCCAAGAGCAATATTCAGAAGTCAATTTTTTGGGGGTGGGGTGGACAGGTGGAAGGGGGTGCCAGGATCCACCAGAGTTGCAGGACAGAAGCTCAGGGGTCAATTATTTGGGGGGTGCCTGGATCTGCCAGAGCTGCAGGACAGAAGCTCAGGGGTCAATTTTTTTTTTGGGGGGGGGTTGCCTGGATCTGCTGGAGCTGCAGGACAGAAGCGAACCCAGCCCCACCCGCCGTGCTCCGTGTACCTCGGCTATTATCCAAGCTGCGTCCCTGTCCTGCATGAACTTATAGATGACGTCATAAACCTCTCCGCGCGTTATGACGCCATTTCCGTTGAGATCGTAGCGACTGAAGATGCGCTGAATCTTCTCCTCCTCGTCCTCAGTCATGGGCGCTGGTTGCTATGGAGACACCCCGCAGCGACGGCGTTAGTAACGAGCGGAAAGGTCAAGGTCAGGGAGAAAGGAAGGGGAGCTGGGAAAGGGCCGGGTGCAACTGGTGAGCCCCTCTGTGCGTGTCTTTACCAAGCGCGTGCGACAATTTATCTGGCCTCGTGAATGCGTGAGATTTGGTTTGGAAATATCATTCACTTCACCAAAGGTCTGAATCTTTGCTGCACAGGGACGACAGAATCGTGTATCCAGAAAATCCCGTGCAACACCTTTTTTTTGTGAAAAATTCACTATGGCCCTGCAGCCCGCACAGAGACTGTCACGCCAGGTTCCCAGGCCCTTCAGCAAGCCACCCGCCGGCGCTAGCATCCAGCCAGTCCGCCGGCGCTAGCAGCCAGCCAGCCCGCCGGCGCTAGCAGCCAGCCAGCCAAGCATGCAGCGAACCCGAGCCAGCAGCACCATCACCACCACCACCACCACACCATGCGCCACCTGCCGTTAGGGAGAAGAAGCACCGACCCCGGAGGCGGGGAGTCCTCAATCGAGCAGAGTCTGTTGGCCCATTCTCTCAGGCTGTTTGGGGGTGGGTGGGTGGGAAGAGTGACCTGAGAAAACTTGCACCCCCAGATTTCGCGTTGCAAGCGCAACACGCGCCTTTTGTTGTTTCAATTTTGAATATTTTTTGCCCCTCCTGCAAGTCAAGGGTCAGATCCCAGTTCGCAAGGACTCAACACCTCCAGTCGGGACTTGACTGAACTAACTAGGGCAGAAAGAGAGAAGCTGAAACAGATTTCCCCTGGGGGACGCCCTCCGGGAGGGGGGCGGGAGCGCTCCGGGGCTCCCTCGCAGGTACCTCGGCGAGGATCCAGGCGGCGTCCCGGTCCCCGAGGAACTTGTGCACGACGTCGTACCACTCCCCGCGGGAGATCCACCCGTCCCCGTTCTTGTCGTACTTGTTGAAGATCTTTTTGATCTTCAATTCTTCGTCGTCACTCATTGGATTGCGCGCCTTCTAAAAATGGAGCATGCGATGGCGTCACTGTCTGCGATGCGCAAACATGGAGAAGATGAACCCAGAAAATCGCCGATTTCAAGATTTTCAAAGTTGAGTTTGTGCAAATCTCCTTTCAAATCAACAGTCAAGGAATATTGTACAGAACTTCAAAATTTTCTGCCCCGTCCCAATAATTTCAACAGTTTTTCAACGACTAGAAACTCAAGAAAAGTTCCCGCCCAAGTCAATTTCATTGCGACGCACACAAAAGAAAACCTGAAAACAATTCTGAAAAGCAATTTTTTTTCAGTTAAAATATCAGAACAAGTTGAAATCTGTTCAGTATCATGTGGAGAACACCGGAGGTGTTCGTCGTTAATGGCAACACATGTGGGGAACAAGCGAAACGTGTGCAGAGTCGAATCTGAGCTCAACAGAAGTGCTTGAAAACACACATCACCAGTCAACCACATACACACACACACACACACCATCTCTGTGTCTCACACACACACACACCATTTCTGTGACACACACACACACACACACACACACACACACACACACAGAGTCTGACTCTGTCTCTCTCACACACACCGTCTGTCACACGCACGCACACACACACGCACACACACACACACGTTGAAACGCACTTGAGTCGAAACACGCATGCGTAGACCGACCCACACAGCTCTTGCAGAAACGACCGCGTGCACGCACACATACCACACACACGCACGCACGCCAATCTGACACGCCGCCTCCAAGTTCTGACAACTTCTGCTTCTTCAACAAAACCAAATTCTTTTTAAAATTTGCGGGATTTCCGTTTTTGTGAAAACAATGGATTAGGCATTCATCAAAATCTGCCCTCACCCGGCCAACCCTTCTTGAGGATGTTTTGCATCCGCCACATTTTTGCAGAACTTTCGCTCCATAATTTGAGTCACAACTTTAATTCCCACTCACCACAAAACAGACCAAAATCAAAGAACACCAGGCAAACAAAGAAGGTTTGGCGCACTTTTTGGGTCGTTCTTTTTTTCCTTGCATCCAGAACTTTTTGGCGCACCACATCCCCGGTATTTTTCAAACCATCCAGGACTTTTCGAATTGGGAATAGTTTTCCAATCATTTTCCGAAATGTTCCTGGCGGCCACATACGGTCGGCAATCTCTTTCTTCTCTTTCTGAGATAACCGACGATACTGAAATAAGGATAAAATCTCAAATAAAACGCCCTTTCTTTCCTTTGCCCACTGAAGTCGAAGCTGCCCCAAAATCTGACCCAGTCCCCCGCTCCAGCAGGGTGCCCACCGAAGTAAAGTGAGAACATTCCATGATTTTTTCGAGATTTTCAAAGAAATTTCCAGGTATTTTTTGCATTATATATTTTCTGCATACATACTTCTAATTATATTTGGCTCAAGTATTTATGAAAACCAGAATCTTTAGCTGTCTGCATTCCAAAAGCAAAACCAACCTCCCTGTAAAAGTGGAAAAGCAATGGTACCCGACTTACTAGAATTTAGTTTCTAAGTTTTCAAGAGCAGACAAGCTGCAGAAGAAAGCTTTCAAATCTCAAAAATTGTATGAGCATACAAGGCAATCTCTCTCTCTCTCTCTCTCTCTCTCTCTCTCTCTCTCTCTATTTTTAGTACTTGTAGGAAAAACAAGCAAAAAACAGTATTGACTATTTTTTCAATTGTATTTCAGAATATTTTTGGCAGAAGCAGCAACAAGTGTCTTGGACAAAGTATCCTGTATTTGGAACAGTCTTGGTTGATTGATACTTCTGATTATCCAAAACACATAAACCAAGCAATTTCCTTCAGTTGGTTTTTTATTCAGTAGATCTCTCTCCTCTGAATTTTATCAGCTCTTTCCCTCTTGGTATTTGATTCAATCAACAAAAGCCTTTCTTGAAACTTTCATACCAAAAGTAACTTCAGGTCTGGGGTGGGCAACAGGTTAACAGGTCCTGCTCCTGTGACCAACACCTTGGGAATAGGGTTGGGACTCCAACCCTGACCTGGTCAGGTGTCCTTCACCCGCTGGAGCCCCACGTCAGGGAGGAACCCCCCCCCGCCTCGAATCCAGCAGAGCGTGGGGGCCCCACCCCCACCCCACCACCACAGCAAAACACATTAGCCCCAGCATCATTTTTGAGCCCTGGCGCCCACTTACTCCTGGATCCGCTGGTGCCCAACAGAAGAGAAGGAAAGATGTTTACCTCAGAGGCTGTGTACCACCACACCCGTCTAGTCTGGGTATCCGGGGGGTTTGGGGAACCAGCGGGGCCACCCTTCTGAGAACCAGCGGGGCCACCCTCACTCTGCAGCACACGCAAGCAAAGACATGGTGGAAGAAGCACATACGACACAATGGCATTAGATATCTACCGCATTCACCCTTGCATCGCACTTCGTTGCGCAGAACTGAGCGTGAAAGAAGGGACGCGTCTGAAGTGGTTTTCACACATTGGTGACGCGCGGTCGTCTTTTTGACGTCGGCGTCAAAATTTAACATTGAACCCAATGGTGGAACAAGAATGCTACGCATAAAAAGCGTGTGGTCGCTATAAACGTTCAGTTGGTGATAAGAATTTTCAGTATTTTTCAAAAAATTTCAAAGTGGGTCTGGC
>JAAUXT010118726.1_pt1 | contig 12809 bp, 12 predicted proteins | sample 7278171 | NCBI WGS metagenome assembly JAAUXT01 (sample SAMN14350112, study PRJNA611818) | marine sediment metagenome | isolation source: surface marine sediment (1.8m) | place: French Polynesia: Moorea | collected 2018-08
CAACCTAAAAACCATATAAAAGTTTTCAAAAATCAAAAATTAAATGCTACCTCTCAAACCCCCATACAATATACTACATTTCATCAATATACTTCTTTCACCAAAAATTTGTACCTTCTGAGATAAAGAGACATTTCTACATTCACACACAATTTTTTTCCACAATTCAAAATTTGACATTTTTGACCTCAGAAACCTAAAAATTCAAAATTGACAAATTCCTTCCTTGCGCATTATCCCCAACCCAAAATGAACCAAAAGAGCCCAAATGATTCCAAATCAATCCTCATCTTGACCATGAAACTGCTGCTGACATACTTGTGGAAGAGGCTGCCTATAGGTGATTTGATTTCGCTCACTCCGATTTTGCTCGCTTTTTCCAAAAGCTCACAAATCGGACCAAGCTCCTCAAATCACCCAAAAACTGTCAGTTATCAAACAAAAGATCCAACAGGTCTCACTGGAGTCACGTTGAAGTGAGCATGGTTTTCGAGAAACATCAACTGTAGTGGGACAAACTGTATTTTGCCAATTGTTGCTGCAATTGGAGACCTTGTCTGCGGTGTGCAGTGTGCTGCGGTTGTCTACAGCGGACAATGAACATTTCAGACAACAAATTCTGTTTTCATTGTTTAGCTTGACACGGGATAATTCTTTACATTTTACACACATAACCTGCAGTTGCACCAATTTAACAGCTCCCAAAAAATGCCTGGATGTAGCTCACCAGTGCCTCCTCAGTGGAAATGATGTGTGTCTGTGGATCTTGAATCAGGGAGTCCTGAAGGATGCACAGCTGCGCGTTCTTGCAACTCTGAGCCAGTCAACCGTCAGAAGAATCAATGGGGGATCCCAGGTTGTGGTTTGCATACACGGAGGTATTTATGGCACAGAATTTCAGTTCCAATTTGGAGCACAGCAACATTGTGACTTTCCTGCAATGGCTTGTGGACAACAAAAAACTCACAAAGTTCCAGAATAACCCACCCCCAATCACCATAACCTCACCTCTGGTAACTTTGGAGAAGACTGGAAGTATGGTCACCTTTGAGACTTGCCAGGAACTTGTTTTCAGAATTACTGTTTTGAACCCAAAGTATCACACTCTGGTCTACTATTCCACACAGTATGTGTGGCTCTTCAAAAGTGACATCCATATTTCTTTTGAGGTCATACTTGAGCAACTCAGGTTGTATGGGCACTACAAAACATGGGAATATTATGTCCATATTGTGTCTTATATTCCAAAGGGTGAGATACTCCCAGATGATCTATATTTCTATGGAATTTATGCAGATTTCAAAGTTTATCCAGCCACTAGTAATTGGCAGTTTATGCTGAATTATGGGCCCCTGGACACATTTGCCTTGTCAGTGTTGTTTGATACCATCACATCTGGTGTGAACAGAACGCACAGAAACAAAATTGACCACACAATGACAAGGCAAACAAGGAAACAGTGCCTCTTCTTGATCTTGGACAACAAGTACAACTACAAAACTCACTTCATTGTGGAAAAGACCAAGAAAATTGACTTGTTGGTCACAAATGCTTCATGCAGTAAGTCTGAATTTTACGATGGACCAGGTGTGCTCTCTGACCACACAGTTCTCACCAAAAATATGAGCTATTTCAGGTGCACCTCTTTTCAATGCTTGGTTCACACTGAATTTTTCGCCAGTTGCAAGTCTCCTGGATCACTTTACACAAGCACAGAAACAGTTCTACCTCAAGTCAGAACAATAGCGATTGGACAAAAACTCGTTGATAACTTCCCAATAGACACAACTCTTGTCACTCTGAAGTACAAGACATCCAACAGATCCCACATTCAGGTGAAATTGCTCAATTTCTCCTTCACTGGAGAAGAAGATCCAGAATGTTTGTTTGGAGGAATTGCATTTTATGATACAAGACAGAACCATATTCTGGATGAGGTTGATATTCTCTGTGTGGAGTACTTTCATCATTCCAGAACAGTATTCTCAGAATCAAGCCACCTCATCTTGGTTCTGTACTATTTTCCCCAGTATGCACACATTTCAACTCAACTGGAAATAGACAGCATTTCTTGCCAGGTTGTGCATGTTGATATTTGTGACAAAATGTCTGAAGAGATACAGTTCAAAACTTCAATGACAAACATATTGGACAGAAAATCTGAATCAAAGTTGGCCAGCAATTTTTCTGCCCACATTTCTGCAACAGCATCTCAGTGCACTGTGGTGTTGGTGTTTGCAAGGTCACAACAAGCATGCAAGTTTGAAGTTATTCCTTTTAGTGTTCAGGTCATGCTTGAGAGAAAGGCATCCACTGGATTTTATGAGTACCACTTCCAAGGAATTCTGTCAAGTCTGTCCACAATTCTGACACCTCCAAAATTTGGAGATAGTCATTTCCAAGTTGCTGGAAAAGATTATTTCCATAGCAAAGGCGATGACCTCAATGTCCTTGTCTTGGGGCACAGAAATAGCAGACAAAATGCACAAACAGTTTCCACCACAAAGTTTCATTCTTTCAATTTATCATACTTGCAGAAGAGTCACAGAAAAGTGTTTGAGATTGTTCCCTTTGTAACTGTGCTCCCCAGTTATTCAGCAAATATTTACTTTGATATGTTTGTTCATGCACCAACTCCAACGCACAGGTATTCCCCAGTCTTCAGGGTCTCACTGTACGGCAGACAAAGTTGGGTGGCACTGTACTTTGCACCATCTATGAAGTACTTTGGCAGAACAAGAGCAATATTGTTGTCAGCAACGCCATTGAGTGACAACTATGTCAAGACACATCACATCTTGTATTTGGTTGTCAGCAAGAACCAAGTGAAATACAACAAAAGTGAACTTGCTGTGTTTTTGAAGACAAAAGTAAGTGCATGTGTGTCAAAAATTGCCATTTCAAGCTGTCTCACTCAATAAAAACGTTTGTTGTTGCCTTCATGAGTTTCGCAAGTATTTTGCACTTTTCAATAGTTCTGCACAGCCCATGGGTTGTGACAAACCAGGCAGGTTTGGCCAACAAACACTCCTCACATGGTGACTCCTTTTTTGACACATTCCTCTGTATTTTTAGGAAATTCCATTTTCCGTTGGCTGCATCACATGGTGTTTGAAATGCATTTTGAGTCAGGTTGTCACAATAAACTACACTTCCCAAGTTGAATATCACAAAAACTGGATTGTTCTGGGCAGCCCAGCCCCAATTGAACACTTGGTGCTAAAATCAGAAAACAGGTCTATCTTAGCAACTGTGGATTGGTTTCCCTTTGCACATCATGTCAAACATTATTTTCATATGGCTCATTTTCCCAGGCATGAGAGATACAACAAACTGGAAAAATTGTACAAACACATCCAGGGTCCTGTTCAGGCTGTTGCTGATGTGCTGACACCAGCTTTCAATGCTGCATACAAGAACAGCGTTGAGAGAGAAAAAATAGCCAACCAGAGCAAGTTGTCAGGGATACAAGCTTTCGTCAAATCACACTTCGCTCTTTTTGGTTACAAGTCCTTTGCTCACTGTTTGTCAACATCAGGCTTGGTTTTCTTTTTCATCAAGTACATGGATGCAACTATTTCCTCAAAAACTGAATTCAAACCCTATGTTGGTGATCCTGAGTGGTATAAAGATTTTGCACCTGTGGCAAATTATGATGATACTTATCCCTTTGATGACTGCCCAAATAAGACTCACAATCCAACACTGTTTACCTGGCTGGAAGTGAAGTATTACTGTACAAGAGCCTTGGCATGTGATCTCCCAGTGTTTGTCAGCAGGGAGGACCAGGAGAGGTTTCTTGAACTGCTGCAGATAGCACAACATGACGCTGTGCCAATTTTCCCAGTGGATGCGGTCTACATCGGACTAATCCAAAAGCCCAACAAGGTAACAATTGCTCCTTGGTGTTCAGTTCTGTGAAATGGGTAAAAATACTATCAACATTGCCCTGTTTCCATTTGGCTAAGCACATGTTGCATTTGACTTGTTGTCTTTTGCAAACTGACTTGCACCTTTGCTCACACTGCATCTTTCAGCTCTTTTGTTCATCTATTATGCTTGCAGAATTTTTCCCTCCATTCATGGGCAAGAAGCCCTGCTGCTTTCCAGATGTGGAAGAACAGCTTCGTGGAAAGAAAGTCTTTGCTCGTGTACCAAAAGATGCACATTCGGCCACAATACAAACTGGAAAGTCGCTTCACGCAGCTCCTGTGCAAAAAGCTGAACAAAGCCTGTTATACAATGGAGAATGACACTGAACTGAGAACTCTCAGGCATGCCACAGACCAATCTTTACAACCAAGGAAGACAAAGCCATGCACCATGTTGTTGATCCAAAACATGGCAGAACCAGAATGGTTGTCAGTGGACTGCAACCACAAATACCTGAGCCAAGTAGCGTGTGTAGAAAAGACCACAAAACCACCAAACGCAACCCTTGCACTCCTTTCAAATGTCACTTGCACCAAACATCAAGTTTTGTGGAAAAATTGGTGTTTCAACTTCTCTACTGTGCGGCACCAAAGCTTGCACAGAGAACTTCTCAATGAACGTTGCAAAAGACTCAAAATGGACACTTATTTGGTGGTTACACTTGTACAAACAGACCCTGATGTGTTTGACCTAATTCTGAAGGCCACAAGCACGCACTCTGTGACCGTGGTATCGTTGTCTCCAGAAAAGCGTGACACCATTGTTCTTGCCACCTTGGGAAAAATTATGAATGAGGTAACATACGAGGAAAACAGGGCTGACACAGCAATTTCAGCCTGTTACAGTCAAGTGGCAAAAAGAGAAAATATTGGAGGTAACAATATGCCGTGCCAGCAAGGTCACTTTGTTTCTTCACTCCGAATATGTGACTCCAAGCACAGCTGTGCACTGGACCATAAAGTTCTCAACCACCTTGTGCAATCATGTTACAGAAATCAAGAATCATCGCTAAAACACACATGTCATCCTTTGTTGTATAAAAGCATTTCTGGAGTCTGCAAACCATATGTGCACATCTTACCTCTTCCTGGTTCTGGAGCTGTCCTGTTGAAACAGTCATACACCTGTTCAGATGGCTCCTCCATTCCAATGACATTTGTGGATGATTTGGTTCCTGACTGCAGGGAGGATGAGGATGAGCCACAGTATTTGAATCTTTTGTCCAGTGGTACCTTTGAACATTGTTCTCTGGCTGACCAACTGCCATGTATTCTGGGACATTCAATGTGTTACCAAATTTCCCAGGTCTGTGTGTTCAGGTTGGACGAACACCAAGTTCTTACTCCATGCAGAACTGGATCACATGTTCAGGTATGTGAGGATTTTCAATGCAATGGATATTTTAAATGCCCAGGTTCTTATTGTATCCCTTGGTCATTTGTATGCAATGGAAGGAGGGATTGCCCTGAGGGTCAAGAAGAAGTGGCATGTGAATCTATGGATTGTGCTGGCTTGGTGAAGTGTCATTCTTCTTCTCTCTGTATTCATCTCAATGATGTATGTGACAACAATTTGGACTGTCCCTCGAATGATGATGAGTCATTGTGCCAGCTGCAAAAATTCAAGTGTCCAAGATCATGCTTGTGTCTAAATCTTGCCATGTCATGTGATGATGTTGCTGATGTTATTTTCAAATCTATGTCATATTTTCCACATATTCTGTATTCATGCAGCTGCTGTGGACTCCACACTGTTGCTGAGTTTTCATTCAATCCAAATCTTTCATCAGTGAACTTGTCAAGCAATTGTCTATCTACAGTTCCTGAAGCAGCCCAGTTCAAGTTCCTGAAAACATTGGATGTGTCAAATAATAAAATAGAATACTTGGAGAAAAACTCATTCCAGGATCAGTTTTACCTGCAGTGTGCAATTTTGAAGGAAAACAATATTGCACAGATTGAGGATGCAGCCTTCCACAATTTATCTGAGGTTTGTGTCATTGATTTATCCAAAAACAACCTGTCATACTTTTCTGCGAGAATGTTATCAAACGTGAGACATTTGCGCGTTCTCAACATGCTTCACAATGAAATCATTACCATTGACACAGAACATTTTCATATCAATATTGAAATGATTTATTCAGATACATTCAAACTTTGTTGTGGCCAATTTGGAGTTTTGAAATGTCTTTACCACTTATTGGCAGAACAATTGAATGTTTGTTCCCGATTGTTGCTTTCCAAACATTTAAATATCCTCACTCTGTGCATAACAGTACTGACTGTTGTTCCCAATGCCATATGCTTTTCATATTGTGTTAAAATTTTGTATTCAACAGCAAAGCCAACAAGTCATTCAAAGCCATACAATATCTTCACATGTGCTTTGAGCTTCTTGCATTTCTTCTTGGCAGCTTATCTGTTGCTGATTTGGGCAGCAGATGAATATTATCAAGATGTATATTTTATGTTTGTTGACAATTGGACTGAGAGCCATTTCTGCTCAGCGTCCTTCCTTGTCCATCTATTTTACCAAATAGCAATGCCCATTGTCTTGACTTCCTTTCATTTGTCCAGGCTACAAGTCATATTGTACCCATTTGATTCAAACTTCAAATCAGGCAAATTTGTTGCAAAATATTTGTCTCTTGTGATTTTTGTATTATTTCTTCTTTGTGTTGCAGTTTTCATTCCAAATGTTTTACTTCAAACTGTGTCATTTGGTTTTTGCTCACCATTCATACACACAACATTTTCTTGGATGCATGTTGTATTCACAAGTTTTTTACTTGCATTGCATATTGTTGCCCTCCTTGTCATACTGATTGCCAAGATCCTAATGGTGAGAGGAATGAAATCTTCACAAGAAGCAGCTGGGAAGGGAAGGGCAGTGGGCAAAGGAGTGTTTGTGCAGCTCACCTCTCTCTATGCCACACATGCCTTCAGTTGGCTGTCAGTGAGCCCAACTTACCTTGTCTCCCAATTCCTTCCTCTCTACCCATTGGTTGCTGTAGTACATATCACCATCACATGTGCTCCCACCAATGCGATTCTGAACCCAGTTGTGTTCATTGTGGCAATGACAAAAAAGTAAAACCCATCACAGACAGGTGTTTGACCCTTGATGTGGAGAAGGGGGGGTCCTTGCAGTTTGCTTTGTTCAAGGAGAAGGAGCCTTATTCGGGAGAGACTTGATATTATTCAAACTTACATTTCTCTGCCTCTGTGAAAAATAAAGAAATTTTCTTTTCAAGATGAGGTGTGACAACTATGGAAACTTACGCATGAACCTCAACTCAACAAGACACAAAACAAAGAAATAGACCTGGCATGTTCCTGGGTGTTTCTTGGTCCTCTGAATCCCTTTTCACCCCTCTCCCAATCATCGGTTCCCTGCAGCAGCACTTCCCCCCTCCCAGCATCAATTTTGACACCAACATTCCACCTCATGAGAATCAATCGCAGCATTCGACACACGACCAGGTTCAAGTTGGGGGCCTAGGATTTGTTGGGTTTGTCCGAGTAGGAACCCTCCTTCCGTCGGGGGGGGGGATCTGTGTACCTGGGTGCCTCACCCCATATGACTCAGCCCACCAGAGAACACCCTGCCTGCGTCTTCTTGACTTGACAGTCGCTTCTGAAATACGGTGATGCATTGAAAATGGAGTGATTTTAGGCAGCGTTCGATTTACCGAATCTGAGCGCAAATCCGAATCCCAGATTGGTTTCACCCAAACTAACTTCTGAGTTGGTTTCATTTTGGCTTGGGTTTGGTGGGTAGATTGGTGAAATGGTGTTTGATTTCCACGAATCTGAGGCCAAACCATGACAAATGGTTTTCGCGCTCAGTTTTAGCAACTCGAACGTTACCTTATTCTAACAATTGTGTTTCCGACCCAGCCATCAGGCCATTCTGCTAATTTGGTCATAACCGGACACAAAATAGTAAAATGGCAGAGTGCGACATGAAAACATATTAGACCCACTCAGTACCATTAGAGTTTGCAAATCTGATAGGACCTGATGGATGTGATTGGGACTGGCTCCATCAGACTCAACACTGCTGATGTTGATCTTTGTGCGTCACGTGTTGGTGCTCTGATGGCCGGATCCAAGTTTGCACCTGATACCCGTTCGGGAACCAGGCGCAAATGACCAAAAACGAAGTCTTGCGCTTCTCCCCCAAATCTGGTAGTGGTCCTAAACAGAAGAAGTTAACGACAGTTGGTGTCGTCAAAGACCCACAGAGAACATTCTGGATCCGCCTTCTATGGTCGATACTAATGATGATTGCGGCAATTGAGGGAAACAGCTTTTTCTGTGCGCAGGATAGGATAAAACATTGATGAGCAAACCAGCACAAACAACACAGGTGAAAAATGCAAGTAGAGTTCGCTACAATCAGTGCCAACAGCTCAAACATGTGTCACACGCAGAGAGAAAAACACAACAGACTTGTTTCCCAGTAGCACCAATGGGGAGGATAACATTATTGGATATGGATGTTTTGTGCACGTAGAAATCAGTGTGACATCTGTGTATTTGTGTCGCCTGAACATCTGCCCTGCACAATGAACACATCAACAAATACAGGCTATTGTTCTCGTGTGCCACCAAACAGCACAACAAGGCACACGGTAAACACAATAAAATTTTGCAGCAATTGCACTTGAATTTGTTTGGGAGTGACTGAATTATGATGAGGCAGCTGCTCAAACTGCTCAGACTCAGAACCCCTGTGGGACAGGAACCAACCATGATGGATATGGACGCGCAGGAGACGGGCGCGGGCACCAGAGTGCAGGAAACTGGAGTGGGAACCAGGGTGCAGAATGAGGTCAATAACTGGGATGTGGAGACTGGAAGAAGAACCAGATGCTGCTCTCAACCCATGAAGAACTTCACTGATGTTCCTCTCTTCAGAGAACTGAAGCCTCTCTTCTTCTGCCTCAAGTTCTTTGGACTGCTCCACACCAAGGAATACAAAAATTACTCCTATGGAGAAGAAACTACAAAAATCCCCCCACTGAGAAAGAGGATCACTGCATCTACTGTGTACAGCTTTGTAGTAGTGTGTTTTAATTGGCTGAATGTGGCCAGGCTCTTCAGTGGCTATGCTGTAGGAGAGGGAGGCAGTGACCAGGCCTTTCTGAAGGTAGTGGTTCACACCTATAACACCCTTGTGGCTGTTGCTGCCACCTGTTGTTTCATGGCGTGCCACAAGTACACCAACATGCCCGAGTTTTTCTACCAATGGGCGGAGCTGCACAGGGTCTACCCAGGTAAGAGGACAGGCTGAATTGCTGATTTGTGGAAATATCACGTGACTGGTCATTGAAACCGAAGATCCGTTGGCCAGGCTCGTGATGCGTCATTTGTGTTTGTGTGGCTATCCAGCTGAGCTGTCAGGGCGCGAGTCCACACAGAGCGGTGTTCTTGTTTGAAGACCCACCCTGCAAAGAAACAGCCTTTGGGGATTTTCCGCGCTTGTGCTTAAAAATCGTGACGCTTCTGATGCACCACACACAGCCTCGCATTCGCTACTGGTGTTTACACTGGCAAGCGTTCTTGTTTCAGACACGCCGTACTGTGGACCCATGGGACGTCGCTCGGCGATCGCCCTCAGCGTGTTCGGGTGGGTGATGGTCACGGTTTCCATGGTCACGGCCACGTACGTGCTGCTCACCACGTCCAACTTCGACGTGCTCGTCGCGCCGTTCACCGGGCAAGAGAGCTACGTCTGGGGCGTCAAGAGTGAGTTCCTATTATCGCTCAGTGTTGGGGTTCGTGAGTTGGTGAGGGGTTGAAGTGTTGACGTCGTGACCCCTCAGCCACACTGCGTGCGCCAGTGCATCACGCACAGCTTTTATGACATTTCACACCATGCACCAGTGCACGTTTGGGGTTGGAACCCATCTGTGATCATGTTGGCGCACTGTAAGTAAGTACATCAGTGTGAACACATCTACAACACACACCTCATTGCCATACCCCTTGGCATGGGTAAAACCCGACGCGGCGCATTGTGACTTTGGCGTGCATATGCGCTGGCGCAGGCGTTGTGGCCGAGGGGTGAGGGTTGACGTCAGGAATGGACTGTGCCGTTTTGACGCCTTCCATTGGGTTACTGTCAAATTTGACGTCAAGGTCAACATATAGGGATGACAGCGAGTTTTCGCAAATTGAAAACGTAGACGTAGGCGTGAACGTGCACGTAGAACCCCACCCTGTGGAATCTTTTACACCATAAGCGAAGGGGTGAGGCAGGGTTGGTGTGTTGGCCTGTGATGGTCGAGGTTGGTGGACCCGAGATATGTGTATACGTGTGATGGCCCATCAGACCTGACGACCCTTCTCGGTTCGTTTCAGTCGCAGTGATGGTGGGATGGTTCTGGGGGATGGGCGCCACTGTGTTCCCTCTGCTGATCGCGATGATGTTCAGCGTCATCCTGTGGAAGGAGTTCCAGTACTTCACTCAGGATTTCAGACGGTGAGCGCATGTGTTTGTGTGTGCGTGTGTGAGGGCGTTCATGCGTACTGAGTGCGCGTGCGTATGCCCGTGTGGTCATGTGTCTTTCCCCGTTGGTTTGTGTGTGTGTGTGTGTGACAGACAGACAGACAGACAGACAGTCAGACAGACAGACAGACAGACAGACAGACAGACAGACAGACAGACAGAGAAAATCCGATTGCTGCACCAATGGATGTTTATGCTTGAATGTGTTTCTGTGGAAATCGCTTGCCAAACTTGAACGTGGATGAAATTACAAACGAATGCGTAAGTTCTGTCCAACGTGCTATCAGACTCGAGGAAACCCTCTCGCTCTGCCCGCAGGTTCGTCAGATCAGCTTCGGACCTGGACGCGGACGTCTTCACCGAGAAGTTCGAGCGCCTCCGGAAACGACACAACCACGTGTGCACGTGAGTTGCCATGACAACGTCAGTGAGACAGACAGAGGGAGATCTGGGGTGGAAACTACGAGGAGGTGTTCCAGCCGATCCCAAGGTAGACGCAGGAGTGGGTCCCAGGGGAAAATTCACTGGCGCACCCAGGAGTGGTACCGTGGACTCACCTGATGAACATCCACGTCCAGATCAGAGAGCCCCCGTCTTGGTGAAGACACTGAATCCAAATGCCTCGCATAAAGCTGGTGTCAAGCTGGTGCCAGTGGGCTGCTTGGTCATCCGTTTCTGCGAGTTACAATTTTTTTATTGAGTTGCAGGCTGCACGTGCTGGTTCACTTCCCTTCTTTCACATCTTTCATTCATGAGTCACTGGGTTTTCAGGTGTTGCTTCACGTTGCAGGTCTCACGTGTTGCTTCACGTTGCAGGTCTCACGTGTTGCTTCACGTTGCAGGTCTCACGTTCTGCCTCATGTTGCAGGTCTCACGTGTTGCTTCACGTTGCAGGTCTCACGTGTTGCTTCACGTTGCAGGTCTCACGTGTTGCTTCACATTGCAGGTCTCACGTTCTGCCTCACGTTGCAGGTCTCATGTGTTGCTTCACATTGCAGGTCTCACGTGTTGCTTCACATTGCAGGTCTCATGTGTTGCTTCACATTGCAGGTCTCACGTTCTGCCTCATGTTGCAGGTCTCACGTGTTGCTTCACGTTGCAGGTCTCACGTGTTGCTTCACGTTGCAGGTCTCATGTTCTGCCTCACGTTGCAGGTCTCACATGTTGCTTCACATTGCAGGTCTCACGTGTTGCTTCACATTGCAAGTCTCATGTGTTGCTTCATGTTGCAAGTCTCACGTGTTGCTTCACATTGCAAGTCTCACGTGTTGCTTCACATTGCAAGTCTCATGTGTTGCTTCATGTTGCAGGCTGGTGGGTCACGTGGACGACTTCCTGTCCGTCTACAACGGAGCCGTCTTCAGTCTCTGCGTCGTCCTCATCACACTCATCCTGTACCAGGCCATCTGGGAGGGCCACATCTTCAATGTGCGTGTGTGTTCGTGTGTGTGCGTGAGGCGGGGTTTGGTTCTGGGTGCGTACCCATTTTCGGCCTGAAGGTAAACCAATGAGTGTGAGTGTGAGTGTCTGCGTGTGTGGGCGTGTTTGCGTGCCTGTATGTGATGCGTCTCGTAACAAGTGCGCATGTGTGTAAATAAAGAGTGTCGGCCACGTGCGCGTGTTTTGTGTGTGCACGTGTGGTCGAACTTGCGCTGTGATGTTCTCTCACACATCGTCCATAAGGCAGCACCATGTACGTGTGCGTGCGTGTTTTTGGTGTACGCCTGTGGATTGACCTTGACCATCATACTTCCTCCTTCCGCCAGGGGGACTTGCTGTCGCAACTCGTGTGGTACTGGTGGCTCCTCTACTGCTTCGCGACGCTCGCTGTGGTTCTGATCGGCGCCGCCAGGGTCAACGACATGGTGAGTTCTGAAGCAAGGTGGATGCTGCCATACACAACCCGTGTGCATGCCTCGTCACGAGACAAGGTACCCGTTTAATTTGGCGTAAAGATTTTGCCGTTTTTCACAAGCGATGGTACCTCTGACAACGATTGGATTGGCGAGGGGTATCTTCGGAATCAGGTGCCGAGTTGCCATTGTTTCTCAAGCAAAATGACCTCAGAAAATTTTGCCTTTGCGTCAGAAACAAGCGAAAACTTCTACATGTAGTTGGGTTATAATATATAGTTCAAAATGTCGTATTGCACGCTGTTTGTAGGCGCACTCGCCTTTCCCGTTGGTGCACGAGATGAAGATCGACAGGAGAGTCCACAGCCACGAGTTCTCCGTGCAGGTAGGAGGGGCAGGGTTGTGGGTGTGGCAGGGCGGGGGTAGGGCAGGGTGGGGCGGGGTAGGGCAGGGCGGGGCAAGGCGGGGTAGGCAGGGTGGGGTAGGGAAGCTCAGGGTAGGGTG
>JAAUXT010014823.1_pt1 | contig 12806 bp, 8 predicted proteins | sample 7278171 | NCBI WGS metagenome assembly JAAUXT01 (sample SAMN14350112, study PRJNA611818) | marine sediment metagenome | isolation source: surface marine sediment (1.8m) | place: French Polynesia: Moorea | collected 2018-08
ACCCTCGGCCGAAATCAGCGTTCGAGCCCATAGGTAGCGTTTGTTTGAGGGTACCAGGAGGAGGGCGATGATCCGCTCCAAAGCGCTTGAGGTCAATATTGCCGATCACCATGTCGAGGTGGAGATCGACCGCCGTTTTGCGATCCTGCAGGATGTCATGGCCCCTTATTTCGGTTTGCAGGAGGGGTTGACCACTTTTCTCAAAGAGCTTTCGCACCCCTATAAAAACTGGCATTTCATCGTCAAGGAAGCGCGGGTCTATTCGCTTGACTACTTTCACCTGCTCAAGGCGCATGACAATGGCCCTGACGCCGCCTGGCTCTTCGTGGACATTTATCTGAGGGCGATCGAGTCCACCACCAGCGATGAGGTGCGCGCGGACGCCGCGGACAATCTCCTCCTGTTCCTGATCAAGATCCTCAAGGACGCCGGTGATCGGATGGAACGGTTTGTGCCGCCGCTGGATCGGGCCTTCCAGAGCCTTGGGCGTTATGATCGTCGCATTTTTTCCCTCTTCCTCAAGAGTTACTACCAGCTCAACCGCCTGGGTGAAGGCGTCCGGGCGTTGGCCGATGGCTATGCCGAGCGTTTTGCCCACTTGAACTTGCTGCTGATTCGCTTTTACCGCTCAACCTATGATTACTGGTTGAGCGAGGAGGACCCTCAGCAGTGGTTCGAAAAAGAAGCCGGTGATTTCAGACCCGAAGCGCCCCTGGAATCGCTCTTCGAGGCTATCTCGCACAGGACCTTGAAAGGACATGCCCACCGCCTGGATGAGATCATGCAGTGCGAGAACCTCCGGGCGCCGGATGTCCTGGAGGCCCTCCTGGAACTGCCGGGTTTCAATCAGATCGTCAATTGCCATCGGGAAATCCCCGGCCAGCTTCTGGCGATCGGGCCGGCCGGCGGCCGCGGTAATCTCTACCGCCTTCTGTTTCTCTTCTACCAGATGAACCTGTCGGGTCTGTCAATTATCCACGAGGAAGCCTTGCGGGATATCAATCGCACCCTGACCTGGATCATCGAGAATGAAAAACCCTGGAACATCCGCAAGCTGATCGACAAAACCTTTTCGATTCTCAAGGCCCGGGCCTCGGTGTTTCCAGCCACCGCCCTGAACTGCGTGCTCAATATGGGCAAAGGGGTCTATCATACACAAGCTATCGATTTTATAAATTTTTTTATCGACCGGGTCATTGAGCTCGGCTTCCAGGCCCCCAACATCGGGGGGGTCGGCAACGACTGGCAGATCAAGGTCAACAGTGCCCATCTGCAGAACATCCGCACCTGGATGGAACTGATCGAACTCAGCCCCAAGCATTCGACGCGTCTGATGTCGTATCTGATCATCCACATATCCGTGTGTGGCGTGTTTATCAAGGATACGGATCTCTTCCCGCGCGACATCACCAACTTTTTGAACAGTGGTGTGGAGCCCGTCTACAATATCGCCAAACAGCTGGCTCGGCTCTTTCCGGTTTACTTCAACGACATCGGAGCCGAAGGCCGCCTGCGGGATATCTCCACCCAGCTCGATGAGATCAACCACCGCAAGGATGTGCTGCTCCACTTTCTGCGCAAGCAGTGCCACGTGGAGAGCAGCAACCGCATTATCAACTTCATGGAGTCGGTTATCCACTTCTGGCAGACCCGCGAAGTCGATCCTCTGCTGACCTATCTGCCGCCCAATATCTTCAGCCAGATTCAGGCGACGGGACCCTATATCGATGGCGTGCACGCGGTCATGCAGCGTCTGCGCCAGGAGGATCTGGGATACCTGGACGCTTTACTGCACGTCGATGACGACCGGCTCGAGGAAAAGCTGAAAGCGTTCTCCGATCTGCCGGCCGTGGACGGCCAGCGCGTCCTTCTGGCCGTCCGCCTCTACAAGCTCCTGAATCAGAAATACAAGATCGGCTTCACCGAACTGGCCGGCTACATCGCCCAGCTTAAGACCGAGGGCTTTCCCGGCCTGGGTGAATTGGAGCAGATTCTGGAAGAACCACTGCCGCATGTCAAGCTGGAGAAGCTGCTGGGGTTCGAAGAAAAACTGAAGCGTATTGACCTGGCTTCGGAAGTCTTCGAGATTCACGAGGACATCTATAAGAAACGTCATTTCACGATCGATATTCCTTCCATGTACGGCAGCTATCATGAAATGAAATTCAACGCCCTGGGACTGAGCTTCCGCCTCGAGGCGCTGACCAACGTACTGTTTGAGAAGCTGATTCACAAAATCGATCTGAACTTGATCACCCGGGCCACCTTTTACCATATTTATGATCTGCTGCTTTTGTTCAACCGGGCCCTCAAACTGGACGGCATATCTTCCAAGGAATTTGAACGCCAGCTGGAAATGCTTTCGCACGCGCTGGAGGCGCGGGGTTTTACTTTTACCCAGTATCTGGACATCTTCAAGGGTTTCGCCCGAGCGGTGAAGAATATCATCAGTGATTACTTCCACAACATCCACGAAGAAAATCTGAATCGCATCATCGGCCGAACGCCCCCTGAACATCTGCTGCCTAAATACCTTCCGACCGAGGACGAACCGCGGGACGAGCGCATGCGTCATCGTCTGTCCGAGATTTTCTTTCGCGACTTGATTTCGCTGGCGCTGGGGCTGCGGCAGCTGGACCTGTTTTTGAGCCGGATCCTCAACACCCTTTTTCACCAGTCGGCCCAGATTCCAAAAAACAGCCTGCACAGCCTGCTGAACTACGATCCCCAGCGGGCCATGACCTCGCTGGTGTCCCCCAACCCGAAAGTAGACGGTATTATCTTTCTGGGCAACAAAGGGCTGAACATGATGAAGCTCAAAAGCTTCGGGTTTCCAGTGCCGCCCGGCTTCATCGTGACCACCGAGGTGTTTCGCTGCCGCGAGGTGATCGAGTCGTACGGCGCGGCGGAAGAGAACTTCCGGGATCAGATTGCCCAGAACATCCGTATTCTTGAGAAGTTTACCGGCAAACAATTCGGTGATCCCCGCAAACCATTAATGTTGTCGGTGCGCAGCGGTTCCTCCATTTCCCAGCCCGGTATGATGGACACCTTCCTGGATGTGGGCATGAACGAGGCCATTGCCGAGGGACTGGGCGCCCGGGTGGACAACGCTTGGTTCGCTTGGGATAATTACCGGCGTTTTCTGCAGTGCTGGGGCATGTCCTTCGACCTGGAGCGCAACGATTTCGATGCCATCATCAGCGATTTCAAAATGCGCCACGGGATTCCGCTCAAAAGGGGCTTTACCGGCGAGCAGATGAAACAGGTGGCGCTGGCCTACAAGGAAATGGTGCGCGCGGCCGGTATCGAAGTGCCGGAAGATCCTTTTGAGCAACTGGTGTTGACCATCATGCGGGTGTTGGAATCATGGGAATCGGCCAAGGCCAAAACCTATCGCAAAATCATGGGAATCTCGGATGACTGGGGCACCGCCGTCACCATTCAGCAGATGGTCTTCGGCAATATCTCCCAGCACTCCGGCTCCGGTGTGATTTTCACCCATAACCCCCGCTGGTCAGGTGACACCCTCAGGCTGTGGGGCGACTTTACGATCGAAAACCAGGGCGAGGACGTGGTATCCGGCCTGGTGACCACTCTGCCGGTATCGGTAATTCAGCAGGAAACGGAAATGCGGGACACGGATATCACTCTGGAGACCCATTTTCCGGAAGTATACGCGGCGCTGAAGCACTTTGCCCAGGATATCGTCTATCATCGCGGCTGGAGTCCCCAGGAAATGGAGTTCACTTTCGAGGGCGCCGCGCGCTCTGATCTCTACCTGCTCCAGAGCCGCAATATGGCGATCCGGGAACGCAAGAAATACATGACCTTCGACCATCAGGATCTGATCGAACGCAGCCCGATCGGCCACGGTATCGGGGTAAGTGGCGGCGCCATGAACGGTCGCCTGGTGTTTACACTGGATGAGATCGATCGCTGGCGCAGTCAGGAGCCCGATACGGCCCTCATCCTGGCGCGGGCCGACACGGTCCCCGACGATATCCGCGAGATCTATGCCGCCGACGGTCTGCTGACGGCCCGCGGGGGGCTGACCTCGCATGCGGCGGTCGTGGCCCATCGACTGGGACGCACCGGTGTCGTGGGCTGCGGCGAACTGGTGTGTAACGAGAAAGAAAAAACCTGCCGTTTCAACGATATCGTCATTCGATCGGGAGATTACATCAGTATCGACGGACAGGAAGGTTCGGTTTACAGAGGCTGTGTCAAGGTCAAGGAAGGCTGAGCGACAGGCGCCACTGACCTGAAAAGGGACACCGGAACCAGAAGAAAATCACAACAGGGGGAGAGCCTTCATGCAAAATCAGGCAATGCAGGGTCCTGGCAAGACGCTGGGCGTCAATGGGTTTGGCCGCATCGGAAAGCTGACAGTCTGGCATCACATTGCCCGTAAGCATTTTCAGGAGATCGTGGTCAACATTGGCCGCGAAGCCGGTCAATCCATGGCCGATATCGCCCATTATATCGAGCGCGATTCGTCCTATGGGATGCTGCACAACTATTTGTACGGTCATCGGGCCGAGCCCGCCATCACGGCCGTTGACGAAACCGCCAACACCCTCACCATTGACGGCCTGACCGTGCGTTTCCTCAAGCGGCACCGCAATCCCGCCACAATCGAATGGCGGGACCACAACGTCGCGCTGGTGGTCGATACAACGGGGCGCTTTCTCGACCCGTCCCAACCTGGCGACCATTCAGCCGGTGCCCTGCGCGGTCACCTGGATGCCGGCGCCGAAAAAGTGATCGCATCCGCGCCTTTCAAGATCAAGGACAAGGGTCGACCCATGCCCGATGACGCCGTCACCACAGTCATGGGCATTAATGCCAACGACTACGATCCGCGCCGCCATCGCCTGATATCCAATGCCTCATGCACCACCACCTGCCTGGCGCACATGGTGAAACCGCTGTTGAACCACTTTGGGCCCAAACGGATTCTCTCGGCCTCCATGGCCACGGTGCACGCCGCCACCGGTTCCCAGGCGGTGTTGGACCGCCTGCCCAAGTCGGGGGTCAAAGACCTGCGCAAAAACCGCAGCATCATGAACAATATCATCCTCACCACGACCGGGGCCGCCAACGCCTTGCGGCTCGTCATTCCGGAAATGGAAGAAATCGGTTTCATTGCAGAATCGGTGCGCATTCCCACGGCCACCGGTTCTCTGATCATCCTCGTTCTCGATCTCCAGGAAGAGCCCGAAGGCGATCCCATCCGGCGGGACGTCATCAACCAGATCTATCGCCAGGCCTCCGAATTGGATCCCCACGGCTATCTGCATTACACCGAGAAACAGAATGTCTCGGGGGATATTGTTGGTCTGCCGCGCGCCGCCACCATCATCGAAGGGCACGAGACCCACACCCGCACGGCGGAGGTCACACTGGATCTGGGGCGCATTCCCGGTCTGCCGGAAGCCGTGCGCACCAGCCTGAAAGACCGCCTTTATCGGATTCCCATTACCCAGGCGGTCATCTATGGATGGTACGACAACGAAATGGGCAGTTACGTCAATATGCTGGGTGATCGAACGGTTAGTGTGGCCGAGGATATGGCTTGATCGCTGATCACGGTCGTGCGCCCACCCGGCGGCAAGACGATCGTGAGATCTGCCGCCGGGAAAATGTGTCCCTCATTCGACCTGGCCCCCTGGCGGGGCAACGGAGAGCACCGCGCAGCCGGCGTTGCGGATAATGCGGTCGGTGGTCGACCCGATGAACATCGTGTTCAAAACACCGTGCCCCCGCCTTCCCAGCACGATCAGATCAATGGCCGCCTGGCCGGCGTAGTCGAGCAATTGGGCATAGGGCTGACCCTCGAGCAGCACCGTGGATGCGCGGCACCAGTGGCGTGCGTCTTCAGGAATGAGCGCATCGATCTTAACCTGCATGAATTCCTTCATCTCGGCCGTCGAAGACCGGCGGTGCTCGAGGACAGGTTTGAAAAGTTCGGTGTAGGTCGGCATTTCGATCACGTGGGCCAGATGCAGTTCGGACTGGAATTCCTGGGCTAGGCTCAGAGCGTGCTGAAAGGCAAGGTCGGCGTCGGGGCTGAAATCGCACCCCACCAAAATGCGGCTGAAATGTGAAGCCTCGGCGCGCGGTTCGACCGAATCGGTTTCCTCGCCCCGGACCACCAGAAGCGGGCTGGGGAGGGTGCGCATCAGCCGCTCGGTCACCGATCCCAGAAGCAGCCGTTTCAGCCCTTTGCGGCCGTGGGTGGCGGTGACCATGATCTGAACCCCGTCTTCCCGGGCGATCCGGTAGAGTTCTTCCGCCGGCTGCCCCACACAGATACGGGCTTCCCACCGGACACGCCGGTCCGCCATCAACTCTTCGATGTGACGCTGGGCATATTCGAGGTTGCGGTTTAGGTGCTCTTCGGGCGCCAGGTAGGCTTCACCGTATATGGAGGGGGTCGGCAGATCGATAACATGGCAGACCAGCAACTGAGACTGAAATTCACGTGCCAGGGCAATGCCTTGTTCAGTGGCGTGGCGGGCGGCATCGGAAAGGTCGGTGGCGCAGGCGATGGTCTTAAATTTGATTCGCATCCTAACCTCCTTGGTCGGAAGGTGGTGGGATGGAACGTCGCCCGGATTGCATCAGCCATCGACCGGGCGACGATCATGCTTGCGCTTTAACAAATATAGGGAAATGAAGCCCCGGCTGTCAAACGCAGCTCCTGTTTTTTTTCGGGTTTTTCGGCCGGAAGCTGCCCGCTGATGCCAAATTGGACTTGCCTTTTATCGTCAGGGGCGCTAAGGTGCGATGTTATGAGCATATGCTGAATACTGTATCGTACGACAAGGAGAAACAGCATGCGAATGGAAGATCTGATGACGGTGGCCGCCTGGAAGGATTTTGAGCGCGAGCTCAATGACGCCACCGGCCTGAATGCCTGTGTCTTCGATGCCGAGGGTAATCGCGTCACCGACTTCGTCGCCTGGGCCAACCGTTTATGCCCCCTGATCAAAAGCCAGCCGGCCTCCGCGCAAGCCATCTGCGCGGTGGCCCATCAGGAGATCGCCCGGCAAGCCCGCCTGACCCGCCAACCGGCCGTGGCGGAGTGTGATGCCGGGATGTTGAAGATGTGCATACCGATCTACGTTGACGACGTGTTCGTGGGAATTGCCGGCAGCTGCGGCATGCTGGCGGATCCCGACCATCTGGAACCTTTCCACGTCTCCCGGGTGAGCGAACTTCCCGAGGAACGCGTTGTCGAACTCGCGGGGGACATTCCGACCATGTCCGCCGACAAGGTTGAGGCGACGGTGGCCTTGATCGCCGATCGAGTGGCCGAGGTCATCCGGGCCACTCGCTGAGCCGACCGGCAAGGGGACGCTATCGGCGCATAGGATGCCAGGTGTGATTATCGGACATGACATTGCCCGCACATGACGGGCAAGGGGGTTGCCTGACCGGCGGCGTTCAAGGCCTGATGGCAGCCCTTGCACTGCAGATGATAGGCGCGGGTCAGCGGCACCGGGTTGGAGCCTGGTGAACTTGTATGGCAATCAGCGCAGGCCTGACCATCTTCTTCGACGGTATTGTTGCCCAAAACGTCGAAGTCATGGTGGCAGCGGCGACAGTCGAGTTGTTCGGCATGGCGGGCATGGGAAAAGGCAACGGCCGGCCGTTCGAGCCCGGCCGGATCCCGCGCGGGAAGCATCATTTCATCCTCCTGGGCCGCCAGCGGCAAGCTTGCGGCAACCAGGCTTACGGTCAGAAGGAGCGCCATCGTTCCGCGTATGATCTTCGTTTTGAATTTGCCCGTCATTGCGAATTCTTACTCCTCAGCCGTTCGGACTTTAAATTTGTCAGGCAGGATCATCATCTCCAGGATCAATTCCTTGAAAGAGACCACCTGAATACCCAGATCGTACTCCTCGCCCAGATCCGATACCTGGTCAAAGCAGTTGTGACAGGGGGCGATCACCACCTCGGCCCCTGTGGACCGAATCTGCTCGGCTTTTAGCCGCCCGTTGGCTATGCGGATCGATTTGAAATCCGGTCCCATCGGCAGAATGCCGCCGCCGCCACCGCAGCAGTGATTGTAAGCCCGGTTGGGGTCCATCTCACGGTAGTCGTCGCACAGGAAATCAATGAGTTTGCGGCCAATCTCCGAGAGCCCGCCGTTGCGCGAGACATTGCAGGGGTCCTGATAGGTGACCGGTTTTTTGAGTTTCTTGGCGGGATCAATCTTGATCCGGCCATCACGCAGAATTTCGTATAGGAGCTCAATCGAGTGGACAATTTCCACCGGGGGCTGCCCGTCGGGGTACCCGGCCAGATAGGGGCCCTCGAAAGCCAGCGAGCGCAGGGCATGGCCGCATTCGGTAATCAGAATCTTCTCGCAGCCCAGTTCCTGGGCCTTTTCATACACGATGCGGGCCTGCTGCCCGGCGACGGCGCGATCGCCGGCAAACATCGGCAGGTTCGTGCAGTCCCAGCCATAGGTGGGCAGGGTCCAGCTGATCTCGGCAATCGAGAAGACGGTGGCCGCCAGGGTCAGTTCCTGGGGATAGAACACCGGCTCACGGGGGTTGATGGTGTACATGTAGGTCGCCCCCGGCTGATCGATGGGAATCGTGATGCCGCGGTAGTCGTCTTCCGTTTCTTCCACCACCCATTCGCAGGTTTCAACGAGTTCCTCGGCCGGCAAATCCATGTGGTTGCCGCCCTTGCGGCAGTTGTCGGTAAAAAATTGAAGCTTGTCAGGCACCACTCCCTGCGAATAACAGACGTGCCGTCCCAGTGAAATGAGTGTCGCAATATCGATGCCGAAGGGGCAGGCCATGGAGCAGCGCTTGCAGGTGGTGCATTGGAGCCAAAGCGGCGGCAGGCATTTTTCGAGAAAGGCGCGATCGACGTCGCCCCTGCGACGGTAAAGCTCTCCAACGGTGGTTTTGAACTTATAGGCCGGGCTAAGTTTGGGATCGTTGTCGTTGGAAAGATATACGAAACAGCTTTCCGCACAAAGCCCGCACCGGGAGCAGATGTTCAACCAGGAGCGAACGCGGGCGCTGTCATTGACATCGAGGATCTGCTTTATTTGGCGGGTGTCTACCGGTTGTGAAGTCGGATCAGTTTGCTTTGGCATGAAGCTTTACTCCAGAAGTATCGACAATCAGACCGCTACCAGGAAGGGGCTCCCCGGCGGGCGCCCATCTCGAACCCGATAATCGCCCGTGTAAAGAAAAAAAGCACCATGTGCGCCAGCTTGGAAAAGGGAATGAGAACAAGCAGCAGGACGCCGGAAAGAACGTGCAGCACCATTACCAGCTCATAAGGTCCCCACTGGTGGTAGGCCATAATGCCGGTGGCAAATGGCAGCATGGTCAGCACCAGCAGGATATAGTCCCAGGCACCGGTGAGAATACGGACTTCCGGCCGCACCACCCGCCGAAGGAGCAAAAACACGCCGGAAGCCAGAAAAAGCCAGCTCAACCCGTCGGCCCAGACCTCCGGCAGGGTCCACAGTCTGAACCCGAAAGCCTCTTCCAGCAGCATGTTGTGGGCTTTGAGAAACAGAGGCACCCCCAGCAGCGTGAGGTGAAACACGAACAGGCTGAGACTGAACAGAGGCTGTTGGCGCATGGGCGCGCTGGCCCAGGGCACGATCCAATGCCAGATCGAGCGCAGGCCCCATGCCAGGGAGGTATGGTTGTAAATCACCCGGTCTCTTTCGCGACTGAGACCGATTAAAAAGGCCAGACGCAGGGTCAGACCCAGCACGAAGACGATGAATGCGGCCCAAAGCACCGGACCGCTTAGGAATTCGTAAAGGCGGATCATGTTTCCCTCTTATGGGTTTGCCGTGGGCAATGCCGACACAACGGCACGGACGGCTGTTCACCGGAGAGAGGATCCTTATCATATCGTGATATTCAAAGCAATGCCCGGCCAGACGGTGAAGGCCGGCATGCGGCCGGTGTAAGCGGCGAACGCCATCGATGACGGACGGACCCGAAGAAGCAGCCCAGATGCGCGGCGGGTCGCGCAAGGTGATCACCCGCACAGGCGGGGCCGAAAGCGCCGCGCTTGTTGAAGACAATGGTTTTGACGATGGGCGATGGGGGACGAATGGGGGGCTGTTTGGATTTTTTAAGCCCGCCATGCCGGGTTTCTGAGATTAGTCCAGGCGAAGTGAAGGGAAGGGGCCCGGCGTCTACTCCATCTGGTGCCGGCTTCGAAGGGGGGGCTCTTCCGCAGCGCCCAGGAGGCTGCCGATTTTCTCCGACAGCTGAATAATATTGTAGGGCTTGGAAATAAACCCAAGACAGCCCCTGGTCACGATTTCTTCGGCCTGCTTGTTGAAGCCATAGCCGCTGGTCAGCAAAACACGCACCTCTGAATCGATCGTCTGCAGGCGATCGAACGTTTCGCCGCCGTCCATGCCCGGCATGACGACGTCCAGGATGACCAGATCAATGGTATCCTTGTGCTCCCGATATATTTCCACGGCCGCTGTGCCGGACGGTGCTTCGATGACGTGGTAGCCCAGTTCGCCCAGCCATTCGCGGGTGATTTCCGTGATGAATTTTTCGTCATCCACCACCAGAATCGTTCCCGTCCCCCGGACCGGTTCGAGGTGGATGTCCCCTTCGCGCTGGGCCGGTGCCTCGGTGGCCGGTAGGTAGACGCTGAACTGCGATCCCTGCCCCACCCGGCTGGCCACCTTGAAAAACCCGCCGTGGTTCTTAACGATTCCATAGGCCGAGGATAGCCCCAATCCGGTGCCGCGCCCCCGCTCCTTGGTTGTGAAGAAGGGTGTGAATACTTTCTGTTGGGTCATTTCGTCCATCCCCAAGCCGGTATCGATAACAGCCGCTTCAACATATTTGCCCGGTTTCATCCCAAAAGGATGTACGCTCTGGCGATTGAGTTCGACATCGCGGGTGGTCAGGATGAGTTCTCCCCCGCCGGGCATGGCCTGCCAGGCGTTGACATAAAGATTGAGCAGGACTTGCTCAATCTGGCCGCTGTCCACATTGACGGTCCAGGTGGCCTTGAGGCCGGAGAGGTCGATCTGGATTTCCTTCTTGGTACGCCCGAACATCCGGGCCGTTTTGTGAATCAAAAAATTAAGGTCCGAAATGCGGGTCGGGCGTGGTTTGGTGCGCGCAAAATCAAGCAATTGACGGGTCAGGCCAGCGCCGTTCTGGATATACTGTTCAACGTTTTTCAGCTTCTGGGTCAGGGGGTGGCGCGAAGGCATGCGCATGAGGACGAGGGATATGTTGCCCTGCATGCCCATCAGGATATTGTTGAAGTCGTGCGCAATGCCCCCGGCCAGGGTACCGATGGCCTCCATACGTTGGCCGTGGTGAAGCTGCTTTTCCAACTCCTTGAGTTCGGCCTCCGCCCGTATCCGCGAGGTAATGTCCCGCAACATCCCCCGGAAGCCAATTGGCTGGCCATCGCGGTTGCGCACCAGGGAGGCCGAGATCTCCAGGACGACGTTCTTGCCCCGCTTGACCGCCTTGAAGTCCTGATTGGAAAGGGGAATGCCGGTTCGGAAGACACGGTTGAAGATGCGAAAGAGCGTGCGCGCCGTCCGCCGTGAGGTATAATCCCTAAAATTGGTAAACAGCAGCTGGGTCTTTGAATAACCGGCGATGCGGCACAAGGGTGTGTTGACAAAGGTCAGGTTGCCCTTGAGATCGACCTCGAAGTAGCCCTCTTCGATGCTTTCGATGATGGCCTGATGTTTGATCTCGCTGTCCCGGAAAGCTTCCTCGGCCTTTTTACGATCGGTGATGTCCACCATGACACCGCGCAGACCCTTGAAGACCCCTCCTGTGATGGTGGGCCGATTGAACGCTTTGACCCAGCAGAACTGGTGGCGTTTATGGCGGATGCGGTACTCGGTGGATTTAAGCTGACCGGCGACGATTTTCGGATAGATGTTCTGGAGATGCTTGCGGTCATCCGGATAGACGAGATCGACAAAGGGCAGACCGATCCATTCGTCCGGGCGGAACCCGGTGTAGGCATGGATGATCGGGCTGACGTAGACGACAATGCCGTGCTGGTCCGTGGCAAAGATGATCGCATTGATGTCTTCAACCAGATTGCGAAATTTCTCGCGATCCTTCAGCGTTTTCTGAAGCAGGGTCAGGGCTTCGTTGAGTCTTTTTTCACTGACCCGTTGCTTCTTGCGCTCTTCTTCCAGGGCGCGCTGAAGGTTTTTGATCTGGCGAGCCTCACTGTCGATTGACATGGGATGCCCCCGGATGCAGCCGTTCTGCCTGGATGGTGTTCGTCTGACATCAAAACCAAAGCTTAGTACGATATCACTTTTCATTCAATAGGTTCGGCGCGTTTCATCTAACCTTGCCAGGGGATGTCGCCTCCCACCGGCTTGCGCGGCAGGGGGTCTGTCTTAGAATTTATAAGACTCCTAATCATTTTGCAGGGTACAGTTGGTGCCATGAATCCCAAGCTCATTGCGATTGAAAATCGTTCTGGTCCTTTCCGGGTGGTGTTTCAGCGGGTGATGCGGATGGTGCCCGAACGGGATAAAGAAGATAAACGCCTGCAGCGGATGCTCGCCTTTAGGCTCATCCATGACGGTGAGGCGGAAACAGCCTCCTATCTGATCCGCAATATTCGCCATTTCATACGCCATCCCGGCCCCACCAGTTTCTACGACTTCCTGATGGACGGGAAGGACAAGGATTTGCCCCCCGCCGCCCCCGGCGATGGGGGGCCGGCCGGGGGGGGCGGGGGGCGGGGGGGGCGCGCGGGCGCGGGGGCGTGGGGGGGGGGGGGGGGGGGGG
>JAAUXT010034733.1_pt1 | contig 12806 bp, 8 predicted proteins | sample 7278171 | NCBI WGS metagenome assembly JAAUXT01 (sample SAMN14350112, study PRJNA611818) | marine sediment metagenome | isolation source: surface marine sediment (1.8m) | place: French Polynesia: Moorea | collected 2018-08
GAGTCTCCTCTTCAGATTGGGCTCAAAAAATCCCAACTGTCACCATGTCTCATGAAGATGAGCTTGGATTTAAAGGAAGAACGATGTCGTACGTTTGAACGTTTATTGTCCAAAGTCAAGAGAGAGTGCATTATGGAGCATGTGTGTGTGCGTGTGTGTATGCGCGCGATCTCAAACAGCTCTGTCATTGTGTGTGCGTGTGTGTGTGTGCCCTCAGACAGCTCCGTCACGGGTATGTGTGTGTTGCCCATACCTGTGGCGTTCGTGTGTGTGTGTGTGTGTGTGTGTGTGTGTGTGTGTGTGTGTGTGTTGCCCTCACCTGCTGTGTGGCGTTCGTGTGTGTGTGCGTGTGTTCGCGCGCGTCTTCCGTCTTCAAGCACCAGTTGCTCCACAAGTGAGTAAGACCTCCAAATCTGAGGCCGGGTTCACACGGCGTCTGAAACTGCGTCACTCACTCACCATGTAGTTGAGGTGGATTTGCTCAATTGTGCCGCAGCCTGCAGACGTATAAGCGAACCCACGCACGACCGCATGTCTTCTTTTCCCATGTTGTCTTCGTCCTTCAGTTTTGCTTTCAAATGTCTTCAGACCGCCAGCTACGAATCTGAGTGTTACATTGAATTCTGAAAGACCATCACAATCGTGAAACACTCGTTCGGTCTTTCTGAGCGTTTGTCAGCTTCAAGCGGTTACCTATCTGTTCTGCTGCAACAGACTGGGCTTTCAATTCAATCAGAAAATCTCATGTTAAATGCAAGTATCGACATTGGGTGGATTGATTTATTGATCACTGATCGATTGATTTGTTCTGCAGGTGGCAGCTGCGGTGGTGAGTCGGTGTGAAGCGGCGCGCGCCTCGATACAACAGGTCAGTGCGAGGAGGTCAGGTCAGTGCGAGGAGGTCAGGTCAGTGCGAGGAGGTCAGGTCAGTGCGAGGAGGTCAGGTCAGTGCGAAGAGGTCAGGTCAGTGCAAAAAGGTCAGCGATGCTGAAGCCGAGTCTCGAGAATTCAAATCACGCCAAGCGACTTTGCAATAACCTCATCCAACTCATTTCTCACGTGGTTCTTGGGTGGTGGTCGGGGGGGGGGCACCAAGGAAGCCCCACCCCTCACCCCCTGTCGTGACAGCAACATGGTGACGTTGTGACACAGCGTCGTGCAATGCGGGATGGGCGTGTCAGTGCTGCAAAGCATTCTTGTTTCCCACAGACGGCGGGCATGGAGATGACTGGCTGCAGGCACGTCGAGTTCAAGAAAACCATCAAGTGGGATCAGTTCAACGACGGCTGGCCGAACCTCTTCATAGAAAACGTCAAGGAAATGGCCGGCAGGGATGGTGAGGCAGCTCTGGGGTCAGTGGGTGGGGGTGGCAGGGACAGCTCTGGGGTCAGTGCGGGCGGCTCGAATGGGCAGACCCCCGCTCCACTGAAACAAAGTGCTGACGTTTCCTTTCTCGTTTGAAAGTTGGGTTTTCCTGCACCCCGTTTCAAGAGAAAATGTCCACACATCGACCACCATCTTGTCCTGTTGCTTCCACGGTGTTTTGAGCATCGTGAGTGCAACAAAGAATCGCGTCGTTCTTCTGCTGTGAACAGGTTGAAAGAACGCGACGTATTTCACCCAATGAGATGTGCGTGTACCACACCCACACACGCTCACCGATTATCTTCTCACGCAGTTGTGTTCATCGCGAGTTTCCACTCACCGGAAGTGATCTTCGAGCAGCTGTCAATCATCTACGCGATCCCGCGTTATCTCGCGAGATCCTTCACCGTCATCCTGCCCTACTTCCCCACCGGAACCATGGAGCGAGTCGACACCGAGGGCCAGATCGCCACAGCCAAGGTGCAGTGTGTGTATGTGTGTGTGCGTGTTCGGGTGTTCAAGAGGAAGAGAGGGCAAGTGACCTCTTCACAGTGCTCCCACCATTGGTTCACCGGTGCTCGGCTGTACTCACGCGCTGAATCGAACGCGCCCAAAGCGACCGCGCCCTCTGTTGCAGACGCTGGCGATCCTGCTGTCGAGCACGCCGCTGACGGCGCGCGGCCCGGCGCAGCTCGTCGTCTTCGACATCCACGCGCTTCAGGAGCGATTCTACTTCTCAGAGAATATCATACCCAGGTGCGTGCACACACACACACACACACACACACACACACACACACACACACACACACACACACTTGCACATGACTGACTGACTTTCTGACCGACTGGTGGACACACACGCACATACACACTCGCGCACCACACACACACACACACACACACACACGTAAGCGTGCAGACGTGCACAAGCAACAAAAGGTGTTTGTACTTTCCGAGACTCCCTCACCCTTTCTTGCTTTCTTTCCAACACAAACACTGTAAACAAAAAGGAAAGGAATGTGAAGTCATTTGGTTAGTTTTGTGCACACGCAGGATGGAGAGCGCCATCTTGTTGCTGCTGCGCGAGGTGCGCGCCCTGCCGGGGGCGGAGAAAGTCGCCATCACGTTCCCGGATGAGGGCGCGTGGAAGCGGTTCCACAGCATGTTCACCGAGTGGCCGACCGTCATCTGCTTCAAGATCCGCGAGGGGGACAAGCGCATCGTCAAGGTCAAGGAAGGTGGGCACGACATCACGTGACAACACGTGACACACGCGCGTGAATACGTGATGGAGGACGCGGTTTGATCAGAGACAGGCTCTTCTGAGCATTCACGGTGAATCTACGGTGCGCACGTGGTCCTGCATCCACTGGAAAACAGCCAGGCATTTGACAAGCTCTTTGAGCTGAGCCGTCAAATGGGCGAAGATCCAGTAGCAGAGAAGTGATGTGCTCGAAAACTGACACGATGTGTGTGTTGCCATGGAAACTGCACGTCATCATTTTCTGCAGGTGATGCCCAGGGTTGTCACTGCATCATCGTGGACGACCTCGTGCAGACCGGCGGGACGCTCATCGAGTGCGCAAAGGTCAGTCGCCAGGGGGCGCCGTGCATCAGCAGCTGGGCGAGGCCGGAAGGGTCTCGCGCTTGTCACACAGTACACTGGATTCGCAGCCACCGAGTACCGTACCTGACGCCACTTGGCGGTGTCTGAGAAAATCTGCATTTGCATGTACATGTACCGCAAGCTACCAATCAGAATGCACGGTTTCAGCAAGAGTGGTCGAACGTGTGCAGATAAAGATGTGTCGTGATTCACACCTCTCAAACAGGCCAAAGGATGCTGCACGTTGTGTGTGTGTGTGTGTGTGTGTGTGCGTGTGCGAGTGTGCGTGCGTGCATTGAATCAAGATTGTGACCTCCCAAATCTGACCCGCGTCCCTTCTCCATTGTGCCACAGGCTCTCAAGGTGCAGGGCGCGTCCAAGGTCAGTTGCTACGTGACGCACGCCGTGTTCCCGAAAGGGTCGTGGAAACGCTTCGTCGACTGCGACGTTGCCATGGAGAACTTCTGGATCACGGACTCGCTGCCGCACGCGCGCGACATCTGCCGCTTCAACCCGTTCAAACTGCTCACCATCGCAGACTGTATCGGGGACACGTTGCTAGGATACGATCTGTTGCAATAGGGGAGGGACCGCAGGCCCCAGCCCCCCCCCCCCTGCTTTCTGTCTCGATCAAATTCCACTGCGTGTTCCAGTTCGTCTGGTTGGCTTCAAGCCGTGTGTCGCTTGCTGTTGTGTTCCCATTCAAAGGCAGCGCCATCTATGCACCATCTCGTCGCAAGATGGCACCACTCGCTTCGCTACACGTCGTCACGCCAAGCTTCGAATCAAAGATCAGGTTTCTGGACCGAGCGCCTGGGAAGTTTTGCTCAGGTCACAGCACCGTGTGGTCGACGCGTGTGGCGCTCGTGAATGTTTTCATTTTCTTGTATGTTGCAGCCGAAAGTCACGCATCCAATGCCCCTGGTTCTTCAGTGTGTCCTCAACGATCATGACTGTGATAGATCTACCACTCGGCTTCACTGTACAGAACGCGGCAACGGAACCAAAAACTCACACGCTGCCTGCTCGTGTATTATTTGCCGTCATTCAGGAAACAAAAAAATTTGAGTTCCACACGCACGTCTCTTTTTGAGTGGTTCAGACGAAAGTCTCTCGCGCAACGATTGTCTCGCATTCGTACAACAAAACACAACCTTCTCGTATGGTGTTTTTATTGGCGTCTCCACCAAAACAAGTATGGCGGCGACGTATTTGCGCCGGATCCATTTTGTCACGTGATTAGATCATGCGCTTGAGGAGGCTGTTGATCTTGTCCTCCCGGTTACCGTAGTCTCCCCCGTCCACGAAGTGGTTCGTCTTCTTCTTCCAGCCGCCGTTCGGAGTGTTCAGCTTGAAGTGCCAGAGGAAGTTGTTCGCCTGTTTGAAGGCGGGTCCCACGGTGAAGATCTCGTGGATCAGGTCCTCCATGCAGATGATGCCGTACTTGCCTGCGGGGAGACAGTAACGTGTGTGAAAACACCAGACCTGAGGGCAGGGTGGGGAGTGCTTTGTGCAGCTGGTTGCCAGTAGTTTCGCTTGCATGTTGGGGAACACCTCAGCAAATTGCGCAATGCCAAGGCTGACTCAGTAGGTTTGAAGCACCGTATCTCGTAGCGCTGTACAGAGCTTCGATGGCGCTTGCGCAACGCGCACTCACTGCGTTGTTCTTACGAATTTTCTCAATTCGGAAGACAATGGAAACCACAATTCTGGCACAGGCACTTCGCTACTGAGGTGCCACGGCACGGATATCTGTGGCCAGCTTCAAACTTTCCTCGTGAACACGTGTCCTATTTGCCCAATTTTCGCCCGCTTCGCCCGCGACGGTCAATGTAATGAGGCAACTTGATCTTCCCAAGGGCGAGCAACATACGGGCCAGGTTCGAGCAAATGTCTCAATTTGGATCAGCTGTTACAGCAGTAGCACGAGCAGCAGGAGTGTTTGTTGCCATGGCAACGACGTACCGAGACTGTTCTCGATGATGGAGTTGTCGATGAGCGGGGTGCGCCGTCCCTCCACCTTACCGAAGCCGCGCTTGTACACCAGCTCCCGCACAGACTTCAGGTTCGGGTACCTGCCAACGTGAAAACAGTTGTTACCAGGGGCTCGACAGACTTGACAACACCTTGACGCGCCGGAAGTGGATGCACATTCCTGGGTGTTGAAAAGTGCACCACCACGAAGCTCGGCCAGAGGTTTTAGTTTTTAGTTTTCGTGTGCGCTAACATCACATCGGACGCCAATCCCCAACCCAACCCAAGATGACGCACGCAGTACGTCACGTAACCGGCGTGAATCGAGCTTCAAACGCTTTGACCCCAACCTTCAACCCAGGTGTTGCAAGTGTTGGACCTACAGCGAGGACGTTACGTCAGACACTGGAGACGCAAGTCGCACCAACGCCAACGTCAAAAAGAAAACAGTTTCCATGGCACTGGCTCATTCCAAAACATCATTTGACGTTGACGTGCATCAAATCCCCAACGATTCCCGTTGTTCTTGTTGCCGGCAATCACCCCCAGGTGACGCACGTAGTTTGTCACACTTCACGCACCTGGCGTGAACTGAGTTTCAGGACACCCTCCCCCCCCCCCCGATGTTGTGCAACGTGCACGACCCACACGCGTCCCGCTCCTCCCGTTGCCGACACTCACCCCCAGGTGACGTAGGGCTCGCACAGACGCAGCATGTTGATGGTCGCCTTGTTGAGCTTGAGGAACGTGCCGTTGTTGATCTGGCGCAGCCGGAACAGCTGCATCACCTTGCGCGGCCGCGGGTGCACCCCGTTGATACTGCGGGCAAAACACATCGTCAACAACCTCGAGTTGTCAAGGACACTTTGTGATTGCGAGACACTGCAGGAGTTTTTGAAGGCCCGAGTCGCAAAATCTAGATGGCCAGGCACCCTTGACTTCACAATCAACTTGACTGGCCATATCACAGCTGTTCGCCAACAAACTTGACAACAGAACGGTTCACAGAAAGTAAAGTGAGCCTCAGTTGGTAGTGCACGAGATGATTTCACGGGGAATCATACACGATTCGGTGGATGCAACTTTCATCATGGGCTTCACTCTATTGGCAAACGTGATGGGAATCGGTCCCTGGTTTACACAGCGCTGGTGTGTGTGTGTGTGTGTGTGTGTGTGTGTGTGTGTGTGTGTGTGTGCGAGACGCAAAGGTGGGAGGTGATTCCCTGATCCGCATGGCTTTGCAGTGTGCGACTGTGCGTGCGGGTGCGAGGTGTTGGTGGCCGTGCGTGTGTGTGCATCAGTGTGCGTGCGTGTGGAGACTGACCCTCTGATCCTGATGACGAAGGCGAGTTTGGACTCGGGCGGCACGTAGAAGTTGCCGTGTTTGCGCGCCTCGCGGTGCATGCGGATGTCCTCGCGCTCCTTGGTGCGGTACTCCTTCACATACTTCTCCGCGCGCTTGAAGATTTCCTTGCGCTTCGCTTTGTTTTGCTGCAAGACAAATGAGAATCTTGTCTGTGAAGTGGCAAGCAGACTTGAAGCAGATCCAGCAGTTGTCACAGGGTTTCTTCACTCGATCAGCCTCAGTTGGTAGTGCATGAAATGATTTCACGGGAAATCATACATGATTCGGTGGATGCAACTTTCATCATGGGCTCGACCTCAAGGGCCCTTGGATCATCGGTCAGTTTTGTGGAAAATCCTGCACAAATCTTCGTCTCACACACCTTTCTTCCAGTGTGGAGATGTGGATCGAACTTAGAACCGACAGGAGTTGAAAAGCAAGGATTGGAGACTTGTTTACCCTTTTAGCCAGCAGCGCAGCTTTGGCATGTTTGGCCCTGGACTCCTGGTTGGCCTTCCTCTTCTTCAACAGTGTCTCCGGCACAGCCGGCTTTTTCTTCTGGCTGCAAGAGAAACGCCACAATGCGGTTCAACAAAAACATGGGCACGACTTCACTGGGGACTCGGCAATCTTCAGCGGCGTTTATATACCACTTTATGACCAAGAAATCACACAGGAATCATCCTGTTCAAAAGTACAGAATCTCTTTTTGATATAACTACTTCATTGAGTCCATTGTGAGAAGTATCACGGGCGATGACAACTGATTTTAAAAAGTGATTCAAAACACCAACCTGTCCGCCATATTGCCAAATTGAAAGAGGAAGTGGCGACATCTGCAATCTGTGGTAAAAGTTTAGCTTCATAGAACCGGGGGTGAATTTTTTTCCCGCCACACATTTGTACACGTTTTCTCTTCTGAGAAACAAAAAGTTTTTAACATCTGAAAGTTTGCTGGTTGCCGAGCGCCCGAAAAAACAAAAACCGCAAAAAATGTCCAAAATCATCAAAATATTATCTCATTAACTTTTTTCTCTGACACTTTTTTGATTGGCCAATTCTGCATTTTGCTTCCTTGAACATTGCGAAGTTCAATGACTTTGTACAGGAGTCACCTCACACTTCTCTCCTCTTGCTGATAGTAAAATCCGGGATGGTTGCCATAGTTCGCGCTTTTACAACTTTGTTTGCTGTTGTAACCAGGCGCAAAAACCAAAAAAGCGTCTGAAGAGTTTTTGTGGAAAGAGGCTTCAATTTTTATCACTGCTGATCAATGTTAAGGTCGCTTATGACTTGGACATCACGCCGATTCCGCGCGAGCCTGCACAGAAAAAGAACACACCATATTACGTGGCGAGAAAGCACAATTCAAACAAGAAACTCTTGTCAGCTTTGGCACGCGCCTCTTGTGAGCAGTGCACAGGGTCATCTTGAATTCCTGCCAAGAAACGCAACGCGACCAAAGTGAAAATCATCTGGAAAAGATTAACTTTTCTGTCAGACCGCCCACTGGTTGGAGTCCCCTGAGTTTTTCACGGACCGAAGTGATCGCAGCGCACGAGCCGAGTCTTTTGGCAGTTGGCGCACGCATGTGGTACTTGTAGAGCCGAACCAATGGTCGCGTTGCAGGCGCCACCTTAGAATCAGGCGGTTCCTCTTCTCACGTTCATTGCATTCGAACAACGTAATTACTTTTTGTGTCGAATAATCATTTCACGAACTTGTTGTTAACCGTCGCAGCGCTGGCGGACCCAGGACCACGGTCGGGGTGGGGCCCGCCCCAGTGCTGACCAGGGTCCAACCCTGGGGGGGGGGGGGGGGAAAAGAGCTCAACTCGTTTTAAAGCAACTGTTGGGACTTAACAAGTGGAATTGTGTGTGCAGGTCAGGGTGGGCAACAAACCTTGTGTCAAGTTTGCGCCTCAGGAAAAGAAGAAAATGTTTGTTGTCTTTTTTGTTTCCAGTGAAACGCAACTTGTCCGCGTTGCGAGATACCAACAGAAAAGAAACGCAATTGGGTATCTGACACAGCTGACACAGCCTTGGAAGCTTGGGCGAGAGCTCTTTGAGATTTTGAGTCTGTTCTTCGCTGGATCCTCCAAGACGAGCGCACTTATCACGCCATGAGGACATCTCGTTCAAGTGGTGCTTCTCCGATCGCCCTTCCGCGATCACCAGTTCGATCGCTTTACGAGGCGCTGACGTCACTGCGGTTTCGGCGTCAGCGCTTTGGGAACGTCGCTTGGCGTATAAAAGCGACGCCGTGCAGCGCCCAGTCCACCAGAACACAGCAGCACCTGCAAAAGAAGAACATCAAGAAAACTTCAAACGCTGCTGAAGCAATCTCAACTCTGAAGAAGAAACTCGCGTGCAAGATTTTTTTTTGTGAAACAAACTGTTGAAGTATTTTTGAGGAGAAGAACTCGTCAGACCTGAAAGATGTACGCCTCGCTCGCCATCGCTGCCTTTCTGCTGATCTGCTCTGCTCAAGGTGAGAGAAACTTCTGGTTTCGTTGAAAACAGCTTCGGTCCGCAAGTGCGTTCAATTTGAACATTGAAGCCAAAATATCTGACTGGCGAGTTTCTGAATGGTTTTTCTGCACAACTCTTTCGGATTCCACGCACCATGAATGCACAAATTTCGGAAGAGGGTCCGAGCTGTCCACGTGAATGGCAGGTCAAAAATTTTCGTTCAGCGAAAGCGCGACGCGGCTGATAGAAATTTGCGTTGCGAGGCACTTGAAACGGTTGTGAGGGTTGGAAAGCGAAAAAACTTTGAAATTCCTCCAGAATTCGTTTGTCAACGAAACAGGGGCGGGGCAGGGGACGTGGCCATGGACGTCCCCTGTTCCACGAGAACAAAATTCCGTCTTTTCGTGCTTGCATCGCCAAATGAAAAACATTTTGCTGTACGAGTGAGAATTTTTCAAACGTTGGAGTTGCCCCAACGTGTCGATCGTTAGCTGTGCGACCAAACCTGCCCTTGAAACGATCACGAGTGCAACTACCGTATCCAGCCGTGTGTGAGACGCACCTTTTTGTCTCATTTGTACGCACCAAAACCAAGGGTCCCATTTTACCCGCACCAAACACAGGTTCTCCTGTTTCAATCCAAGCGCCCTTGGTGCCAGAAAATGAAGTCGAAAGTGAAGGATTGATAATTTGGGTGCGACCAAATGCATTGGTGAACATAGGTATCAAAACTTGACTTTCTCTCGTTGTTCTTCCCTCAGGAGCCCCTGTGGGTGACTCGACCCAAAGCCACGCCTGTGTGTCGGACTGTCTCAGGGTGCGAGACGGGGACTACCACTCCTGCCTCGGCTGCCACGTCTACGCCACCTGCACCAACGAGATTCTGATTGACAACCGGACCTGCCCCGCCGAGACGCAGTGGGACAACAACCTGAAGCGGTGCGAACACCAGTCCTCGACGTGCCAGGCGGCGGGTGCGGCCACGAAGCCTGCTGCGAAGAACCACACGTGCGTCAGCTCCTGCAGCGGAAAGAGAGACGGGAACTACCAGTCCTGCCTGGGGTGTCGTGTCTACGCCACGTGCTCCAACGAGGTTCTGTACGACAACCGCTCCTGCCCTGCCGACCTGTTTTGGGACGACGTCATGAAGCTGTGCAACTACACGTCACAGACCTGCACCAATTCCTCTACGCAGAAGCAGGGCGCCACCGGGGTCTGCGTGAGCTCCTGCCAGGGTCTACCCGACGGGGACTATCAGTCGTGCAACGGCTGCAACGTCTACGTTTCCTGCTCCAATGGGATAACCTACGATGACAGGCCCTGTCCTGCCAACCTGGTCTGGGATGACAAGAAGAAGAGATGTGAGTACACCTCAACAACCTGCAGTAGCGACCCTGGGGACAACAACGGCGGTGGAAGCAACGGCAACTGCATCAGCTCCTGCCAAGGAATGAAGAATGGAGACTACCAGTCCTGCCTGGGGTGCACTGTCTACGCAACCTGTTCCAATGAAATCCTGCATGACAACAGGCCTTGTCCTGCTGAGCTGGTCTGGGACGACAACAAGAAGAGATGTGAGTACACCTCAACAACCTGCAACAGTGACAGCAATGGAGACAACACTGGAGACAACACTGGAGACAACACTGGGGACAGCAACTGCATCAGCTCCTGCCAAGGAATGAAGAATGGAGACTACCAGTCCTGCCTGGGGTGCACTGTCTACGCAACCTGTTCCAATGAAAGACTCTACGACAACAGGCCCTGTCCAGCTGAGCTGGTCTGGGATGACAACAAGAAGAGATGTGAATACACCTCAGCCACCTGCAACAGTGATGGAGACAACACAGGAGACAACACAGGAGATAACACTGATGGAGACAATACTGGAGACAACACTGATGGAGACAACACTGATGGAGACAACACTGGAGACAACACTGGGGACAACAACTGCATCAGCTCCTGCACTGGAAGGAAGGATGGAGACTACCAGTCCTGCCTTGGCTGTAACGTCTATGCAAGCTGCTCCAATGAAATCCTGCATGACAACAGGCCCTGTCCGGCTGACCTGGTCTGGGATGACAACAAGAAGAGATGTGAGTACACCTCAACAACCTGCAACAGTGACAGCAATGGAGACAACACAGGAGACAACACAGGAGATAACACTGGAGACAATACTGGAGACAACACTGATGGAGACAACACTGATGGAGACAACACTGGAGACAACACTGGGGACAGCAACTGCATCACATCCTGTGAAGGAAGAAAGAATGGAGATTACCAGTCCTGTCTGGGATGCAACGTCTATGCAACCTGCTCCAATGAGATCCTGTATGACAACAGGCCCTGTCCTGCTAACCTGGTCTGGGACGACAACAAAAAGAGATGTGAGTACACTTCCTCAACCTGTACCAGCAATGGAGACAGCAATGGAGACAACACAGGAGACAACACTGGAAGCTGCATCACGTCCTGCGAAGGAAGAAAGAATGGAGATTACCAGTCCTGCCTTGGGTGCACAGTGTACGCAACCTGCTCCAACTACATTATCTCTGACAACAGGCCCTGTCCGGCTGAGCTGGTCTGGGATGACAACCTGAAGAGATGCGAGTACACGTCGTCCACCTGTACCTCCGGCCCCGTACCGAAGGACGCTGGTCCCGTGAAGTCCGGCGTCTGCGTCTCGGACTGCGCAGGCGTGCAGGACGGGGACCACCAGAGCTGCGACACGTGCAGCGGGTACGTCACGTGTTCCAACGGGGTGAAATACGACATGCCGTGCCCTGACGGACTCGTGTGGGATGACGTCATCAAGCAGTGCAGCCACGGGTCCGAAACCTGCAGCGATGAGGGAAGCGGGGACGCCAACTGAGCACAAAACTTCGCTGAACTCTTTTCTCCGTCCAGAAACATAAATCTGAGCTGTGATGTCAATCTCGTTGGTGAGAAATATTTGCAAAAAAGAAAAACACCCGTAAAAAAACATAAAAAAGGCAAACGTGCGTGCTCCTCCGCAAGGCGAAAGAAATGTGAATGAATGCGGTTGAATGAACGAACGAATGTGTGCATGAGCAGGTGAGTGAAGGAATGAACGAAACGAACCTTCAAGCAAGACTTTCTTCAAACGTTTACAGAGCCAGCAGATCTGTGGTACACGTATAGATCTATCTTCCTGTCAAACTTTGATGGGCACAACCTCTGTTGTATTTTTCCCAAGCCAATTGTGACCCTGAGAAATTAATTTCACTCCGGAGAAAAATGATTCACTTGTTCAGCGTTTCGTGTGATCCTGATGGCCGGTCCAATTGGACCCTGAACAGAATCCTCCGAGTCACCCTTCAACTCCATCATCAAATGAAATTGTGTTTTCCTTGTTTTTCTTGTGTTTTGCACCTGCTATCGCTTTTTGTTGGTGTTGTAATAAATTTTTCAAACGATCCAAATGAAATTTGGTTTGTCTGTGCAGCCGACAACCTCCGAAATTTTGGCGCGAACCTGAAATTTCTACCGGTGTGCGGAGCGTATTTTCGAACGAAAACTTGCCGCTGAACGAACTTCCGGTTTTTGCAAAAGTTCCAAGTTCACAAAAATTGCTATTTGAGCGCAATACGAACCTTTCATTCCACGAAACATCATTTGTTATCTACCAAGGTGCACGATGATAAGTTTGACCACGAGTTTGGCGGTTGTCATCGAGTTTCTGTGGACTTTGCTCCGGTTGGTCAAGGCGCTGGTGTGCAGCGTGTTCAGATTCGTCTGGCGATCCTGGCGACTGTTCTGCACCTCGACGAGGTGCTTCGTGTATTGAGGATTTTCTGCCCAGCAAAAACATTGAAATTTAGTCTGGCGATGCGAGACGTGTGTGTGTGTGTGTGTGTGTGTGTGTGTGTGTGTGTGTGTGTGTGTGTGTGTGTGTGTGTGTCAGGGTTCCCACCGCACCTGGAAAACCTGGAAAAACAGAGCCCAACCTGGAAAACCTGGAAAAACAGGGGGTTTTCTGGCAAAAACCTGGAAAAATATTACAAAACCTGGA
>JAAUXT010027001.1_pt1 | contig 12801 bp, 12 predicted proteins | sample 7278171 | NCBI WGS metagenome assembly JAAUXT01 (sample SAMN14350112, study PRJNA611818) | marine sediment metagenome | isolation source: surface marine sediment (1.8m) | place: French Polynesia: Moorea | collected 2018-08
CCCAACCCCCAGTTAGACCCGCTTTACACACACGGACGGACACACATACAGACTGATGGTGATTACATTAAGCGTGTGGTACACGGCCCTTCGGGCGACCACACGCTTAAAAATGGCGAAAACACGTGAGAACGCAGAACAGCCCCTCACAGCAATCACGTGCAACGGAATGTGCAGATTGCTCCGCGTAATCTGCATACTGGACACTGGACTCACCTCTGCAGAGCGGGCACAGATTCACTGCGGGGCAGCACTTCTCGCACATGCACACGTGGCCACAGTTCAGTAACAGCATACACGACTGCAAAACAAACGAGTGTGATGAGAATGGGTGCTTGCGATTGACGACACAGCGACTTTGACTTTGCTCCTCCATCTCCTGTCGCTGCCTTTCTGTGGGTCTCCGTCTCTTCACCTTACTTTTTCTGGGTTTCTACGTCCGAAGGATACATAGCCCCTTGCCCCTGTTCTACTCTCTCCACCAACTCACGTATTGTCTTCTGCCTCTTCCCAGCGCTGTCCCCTCGTTCACCCTTGCCCTGCCCCCCGTATACTTGTCGCCACTCTCCACCGACTGCCTGTTCAAAGCCTCCCGTGGTCTCCCGCCCTGCCCCTTCCCGCTCTTTCTCCCGCCCTGCCCCCTCCATGTCCCCGCCCACCCACTCACCGTTGCCTCCATACAGATGACGCACTCCGTGTTGATCCCTCGCGCCGTCACCTCCACCGGCGCCGCCTCGGTCGCGCCGGCACCGCCCGCCCCGCCCGGCGTCGCCTTGCGCGGTGGCGCCGTCGGGTCGAGCGGCGACGAGTCGCTGGACGAGGTGGCGCCACCGGCGGCCCCTCCCACCGGCGACGCCACTTCCTGTTGAGGTCAAAAGGTCAGTTTGTGCGAAACGGCAAAAAAACACCTGGCTTGACCCAGTTACACGAGTTACGCTGTGCAAACGCGTAATGCCAGAACTCCTCTGTTTGGTGCGAAAAGTTGTGGAGATGAGTAACCGGTATTCACACAGAACCACCACTACATCTGTAAACACAGACTCTGGGGCTTAAAGCTCACGCCGAACGTGGTACAATTTCGTCCACATCTTCCAGAAAGAGAAACCGAAATGAACTTTTCCCATCAGCAGTGATTCCACCATCAACAGCAGCCAGCGCCCAGGCGGGTAGCGCCAAAACTAAAGTCCCACCTCAACGTCGATCGTGCGGCACACGTTTGAATTCGAACGCCCGCTCCAAGTTGCGTGCTGCCTTTCTGCTTCCTTTATTACCAGTGCAGCAAAACTTGGTTGGATTGGCGTGCCTTGAGACAATCAGTTTGTGTGTGTGTTCACTAAATGCGAGATGCGACAAAGAAAGCGAAGCAGCGAACACCACCCCGACTCCGTGCACAGAACGCAGCGTGGCCGTATTTGGCGCAACAATGTCGAGTGGACACCAATCGTAGCGCTTTCCATCAAATTGGACGGAAAGAAAAACGATGACAGCGCTGCGATCTTGCGTCAAATCGAACACAATTGACACGTTTTTCCACAACACGGACACATCAGCATGCACACACACGCACCTTGCTTGAACATCACGCCATTCTTAATTAAGAACTGCACCGAAATAGAAGCGGTCCGCTGCGCCTCACAGCTGTCTGACGGAGCTGTGAGACTGGCTTATCACTATCTGCTTGGACTCGGCTTGTCACGCAATGGCGGTCGAACTCGGATTTGGTTGGTTCTGGACCAGTGACAGATTGGCTGACGGATTGATGATCTTACAAAATTCCGGTTGATCAGTTTCACCAGTTACTCCCAGAAGCTTACAACCGTGTGTGCCCTGGTTACCTGGGGATCCAGGGGTGGGGCTGAGGGAGCGATCATGGCAGAGATCGGGGGAGCCGAAGGAAGTTTGGGTTCGGACGGCTGAAACATGTCACCAACAGACGCGTTTTGCAGAAACGCACAGAGTGTCTTTTGCATCAATTGAACAAATCAACAAATCGTAACTCAAAGAAACAAATTTCAATCAATCTCGCTCCACAAAATAATGCGGAGCCCATGCAAAAGCTCACTGCAGTCCATGCAGGGGCGGTTTCAAGGAGCCCTTGCGGTAACACTTTGAAAGTGGAATCTGACACCCTGATGGGTTGCCCCTTTGGGATGCTGCCCTCTACCCGTTGAGCAGGTTCGGTGTTGGACTAGTGTTGCCTCACCTTTACAGGCACGGTGTCGAATCCCTTGAGTTTGGCCGCCATTCGTTCCTGCTCGTCCCCGAGCCTCTCGTTGTAGCTCGCGATCTCGCGCATGATCGCTTTTCGAACGCCCAGCTCGTGGATCGTCATCTGAAACGAGACAGAGGACGAACATGTCTCCAGGATGCAGAGGCAGACCTGGCTTCCGCTGTCGGTGAGCACTGCCGGTGTTTTCCTTCCTGTGACTCCGGGTGGAGGAAGCTACTCAGGCGAACGAGAGGTCCGGCCCTGATCATAAATCCGCCTCTTTCGCCTGACGACGATTTTTGGGGACACTGTGACAAAAAGTCTTCACGCGGAAACATTTCCCGCATTCAGACAAATTTATTCATTGTCATATGTTTTCCAAATTGTGTTTCCGTGTCTCACTGTCCTTGTCTGTGTCAGACATTTTGGACCGAAACATCCGGCCCCTTCGCCACCAACAGCGCGTTGCCATCGTTACCTGCTTCAGGTCGTCCTCCGTCATCTGACGCATCGTTTCTATGGTGATCCGGTGACGCGCGAACGTGGCGACGTAATCGGCGGCGTTGGCGCGCTCCAAGATTTCTATGACGGCGAACTCCAACTGCTTCTCCTGGCGACGTGCAAGCACGGTCAAAAAACAAGAGCAAGTTTTTTCCGTCTTACCACCTCCACAACGAATTGCACATTCCTTTTCTCACTCAAGCGCGTCTGTGCAACTCAGGACCACATCGGGTCATCAATCGCCATTGCAGCACACTTGGTGACAACAGTTGCCATGGCAAACCAATTGGGGAAAACAGTCACCACAGCAACGCACCTGGTCGATGAGCGACTGAGGCTTCCGGTCCATCAGACGCTGGTACTGAATGAGCCAATAGTCGTTCTGATCGTCCAGACGCTGGTTCTCCATGTCCTCCTGCAGCAGCAAAGGTCACCGTGAGATGAGTGGGGAGCATGGCAACGGAAACTGTAACACCCAGCCTTGTGGAAAACCAACATGGGACGGGCTAACCGGGAGTTCTGTCATGAAGTACGCTGGCGAAACGTCGGTGAGTTGAGCGTGGTGAGAACTGAGGGGTGACTTCTGAGTGAGTGTGTACTGGGTGAGTGCCAACAGTTCGTGTGAGTACCAAGAGAGTCTCAATTTGCTCTCCGTGAGTCTTGAGCGCCAATGGAATGAGCACGAAATGCGTTGTGTGTTCTGAGTGAGTACTGAGCACTGAGTGAGTGGAAGTGAACATTGAGTGAGTTTTGAGAGAAGACTTGAGTGATGTATGAGTGGTGAGAGCGGTTCTCACGAGTCTCATTTTGAGCTGCTCCTCGCGCTGGTCTCGCTCCTGCATCAGCTGCACCAGCAGCGCAGTCAGCTCCACCCGCCGCTCCGCCAGAGTGTTCTGCAAAGCAACGACAATCAGACAAACAGAATTGTGAACCACGAACAAGTGACGTCCAGTCAACGCGCCGCTGCGGAATCAGGTTCTGCTGAGCATGAGGTCCAAGCGTCCTCTTCCACCCCGACCCTCCCTCTCCACCTTGCCCTCTCTTTCTCATCCAAACTCGCTGTCACTTTCTCGTCCTCTGGGGGTCTCTCTCTCCCAGCCAACCACCCTTTCTTCCACCCATTCCTACCCAGCACACATCTCTCATTGAATCATTCTCACTGTCTCTCGCCGTCTGTGTGTTGTGTGTTGTGCTTGAAGCGCCTCAGATCCACTTTCCTCTCATCAGACTTCCACTCCACCCCCCAACCCCCTCCACTCCCTCACCCCTCCCCTCTCTCACTCACCATTTGTGTGTCGAGCCTCAGCTCCCTCTGCTCCACCTCCAGCATCGTCAGCTGACTCAGCTCCCGCTCGATCAGCTCGATCTGTGACGTCACGCGCTGCGTCTTGGCGTCCTTCTGCAGCTGCAGCGCTTCGAACGCCTCCTTCTGAAGCTTCTCCTGCAGTCAATCAGAGAGCAAGGATCAATCAGACATGAATCTGGACCAAAACAAAGCTCCTTTCGGAACACTTCACAGCGCATGCAATCAAGTCCCATTCTGATTGACAACGCCGTCGCACTTCAGACCAACGAACACACAGCAGTGCAATGCGATCTGAGAATACGCCAGATTTTTGTCCGACAATCGCTCCTGGTGCAGCGGTTGGCGTCTGACCTCGGTGAGGAGTTTGGAGACGAGCTCGGTCTGGTTCAGCTCCCGGTTGTCCAGCAGACCGTCCAGCAGCCGGTTCATCGCGTCTGACCTGCGCGTGAATGAAGCCAGCAGTCAGGAATCGGCTTGATACATGTGTCGACATGAGGGCGCAAACAGAGTTACGCTGAAAAGGTTTTGAATCGTAATCTCATTGGAGTCTACACTCCTCAACTAGTTGAGTTGAAATGGATTTTTCTCTCTCATGTGCCAAATTTGGGTCTGGACTCACTGGTTGTGGTAGTTTTTCGCGGCCTCGTCTCGCGTGTTGATGTAATTCTCGATCATCTGGTTGAAAGCTGCTGACTCAGCAAGACACTGCTCCATCGCAGCTGAAACAACAGAACCAGGCGTGGTGAAAATGTGCCAGCCAAAGGGAACGGCACTACCAATCGACCCCATTGCATTGCGATGAAAATTGTGCGCTTGTGCTGCGGCCTGCCATGTTTGCTTGTCTAGGCTCTGCGTCCACATGATGTCAGTCGCAAAACAAACAGAGGCTTTGTTGAATATTGTTATATATATTTACCATGACCACCCCCTAAGTACTGCCACAGCCACAGCAACAGCCACAACCAATCATATCATTCCCTAGATGGAGCCACTATCCTTGGCTGGGCACATGACCCAGACTGCCAACACACAATAGCTTGTGACACCATAGAGGAAGGTAGCCTAAACCACTGAGCTCCAACTCATACTCTACAATAAACTATACTACACCATCACTACTGGGGCTTCACTCATATATACAACATTATTCTGTGATAGGTTGGTGGAAGCTGCCTGGTAAATGTGCACTAAATTTTGACAAAGTTCAAGTGTGTACGAAAGCCTGGATTTAGTGAAATCAGGGACATGAAGCACTTGCTGGCTGTTTTGGGATGACTACTTGGTACATCCATGTTTACAAAGTCGAAAAAGGCCTTTCCGCCCAGCAACTGATTCTTCCACCCGCCCAATTCATTACAGATTGACATCTAGGCATTGTTTTGGCTTGGTTGGAGATCTACTGGGGAACAGGGAATCCACCTGTGGTAAAACGAAACAAAATTCCCTCTTCTGGAGGGAAATTAAATTTCTGGGCGTTGCATACACCATTGGATTACACGTTCGATAGTGCGCATTTTCAGTTCGCGGTTTTCACTCGTACTTGCTGTGTTTGCTCTTGAATTAGTGGAAAACTAACTAGTGTGCGCGCAGTATTTTAATCAAGAAGATGTTTCCTTGTCAATTTCGACAGGTATTTTACTCGAGAATTGTAATAAAGCTTTTCACGCAGATTACATGTTGAGGCATTGTCACCTTTGCGCGGTTCACAGCCTTTTGACCCACCATCGACAGAGGAAGATCAGCCGTGTGGTGATATAGAGGTGGATCCAAGATTTGGGCCTGGGGAAACCGACCAAATATTTCGGGGAGGGGGGCTGAGACTTTTCGAAAATGTGCAGCATGCGACACAAACTTGGCGCGTGTGTATTTTTCTAAGAGGTGTGGATGGGTCCCCTGGATCTAAATCATCATCATGTGGTAAAAAATTTGCGTTGCCTTGCGCAAATAAACCTTTGACAGTGGCGGAGTAGAACTTTGGAACCAATACAACGGTCGTTGTGCACGAGTTAAAGCGTGATGCTTTGTAGCCATTGTGCAGGGGGCTGATCCAGGACCTGCTCCAAAGAAGCACAGACAGGAGGGACATTCAGGTGGACATTCACTTTGCGGCATTACGCGGGGGTCTGGGTTCACTGCCCCTTCTGCAAACCCTGACCACAAAAATTGATGTGCAAGACCAAAGAGCACAAAAGCATCAATTCCAAAAGGGTGGAACTGGACAACTTCGGGTCCCACCCTGCCTCTCTGAATACGCATTTGTCTCTATTCTTGACACAAGCCTGTTGTCACTCACTCCAACGAATTCACAAGTCGCCGGGGCAGCGGGTCGAATCGTTACGTCATCGCGCGTTGTGACTTCCGATACGCTCGCCGCTCCCCCTATATGCGCGCACTGTGGTTTCAAACACAGTCATTGTCTCCGTGTCTCTGCTCTCGGGTGGACGTTTCGGACACTCTCGCTGGTCAGAAGCCAGAACCAAAGCAAATAGTGTTCAACCCAGAGAAAGAAGCCAGAGAGGAAGAAGATCAGGAGGAAAGTGAAGAAGAAGTTTAGTGATCGTCGCAAAACCTGAAGTTGCTTCACTCCAGAATGTCTCAAAAGGTAAGAGGGAATTTTTAAAATATGAATCGTCATCTCGTCAGTTTTTACCTGAAAAAATTGGGGTTTCACAGTCAGTTCTCCGTTCAAAATTGTTCCTGTTGTGTTCGTTTGAAATAATCTTGCCGCCCTGCCCTCTGAGCCAAAACCCATAAAACGCGCTGAAAACATCGCATTTTTGGCTTCATCACAAAAATTATGTTTTAACACCTGCTTTCAAGACATTGTGACTTCATCAAAATGGCCAATTCAATCGAAAGCACAACACAATGGGCCACCCGTGAGTCTTTGGACAATATGAATGCAGTAGGGATTAACTTCTTTCTGGCCAAGAGGTGTGGGTGTGTAAGTGTGCGTGTGTGTGTCCGGCTGAAAAGTACAAAAGAAGCCATTTTCAAACTTCTCTATCTTGCAAACAAAATTTCATTTCCATTGGTTCAACCGGAAGCCTTGAAAACAAAGGGATATTTTCGCGGGAGTCCAGGACGGCTCTGACCATGTCACACGGTCGACAGCACGTTTTATCGGGCCCAATTAAAATGCAGTTGTGTTTGAAATGCGAAATGCCGAATTCAAATTGTCGGCTGGCTGACGCGTCAATTTGACCGTTGACCCAGTGGGCTTGTTTCAAATTGTTGACACAAGATATACCCACTGCACTCAATTTTGCAGATTCTGGAGGTGGGAGGGGTGGAGGATTTTTGTATCTTCAACTATTTGTCATTGATTGTCACGACGGTTTGCATGATTTATTTCGCAATGGCTGACCCACCCTTTGTCGACGATGGGTTGATGGGTTGATTCCCCCCCCCCCCCGCCACCACCAAAATGTTCTTTTCGATTGGGGACAGATTTACTGAGACCAGCAAAATTGGTATTCGTCACAAAAGTGTTTTGTTCTTTGAGTTGGGTTTGCATCACAGGTGTGGCGTGTCTTGCCCAACCTCACCAGTTGGTGTGGTGAATCTCACCCCATCAGTTGGTGCGGTCAATCTGGCCTAACCAGTTGGGGCCAACCGATTCCCTGGTATTGCCGTGGTAGTCTGATCCCATCCTGTAGACAATGTGGCTTCACTAGGTTCTTTAGTGAATAATAATGACTGCAATGAAACAACACTCCTGTTCTGTACACATTCGAAAGCCACACACACAAATTGTTGTGACAAATAATATCTCTGTGATAGTGATTGTTTCACCATTTGATGTGGACCAAGGCCCTCACGTGTTGTTTTCACAAAAAGGTTCATTCTGTTGGGAAACTATTTCCATGTCTGTGGCGGCCAGTGAAATTCGCGTTCAGCACAGACATTACATACACGCTTGCCGTGAAAACAGTTCTGGCGTCCCCCTTCTTCCGCCACAAAATCACCAGTCATTATCTCTTTGGTTGAAAGGAAATTCCATACAGTTTTTGAACCTTTCTGTTATTTTCCAGTGATCTTCTCTCAAATTCTGCCGCAGTGCAACACGGTCCCCCTACTCCCTCCCCAGGAGTATGCAAATCACATTTTATCTCAAGGTCATTAGTGCACGGCTTGTTTTTGCCCACAGCGAATGGGATAAGCGCCTTTCTGTCTATCTTTGTCCTGTTTCACAGCGCGTGTTAACACCGTCATGTGTTCTTGTTTTTCTCCAGGTTCCGCCGAGTACTTGGGAGTTTCTAGACGCGGTCTGCGAGGGAGACATCGGGACTGTGCGATGCATGATCTCAGATGGAGCTGACCTGAACGAGCCTGTGGAAAACTCTCCTGTTCACCAGGCTCTCGAACGTCGCCATCCGTACGTCACGAGGTGCCTGGTGCTGGCGGGAGCCGATGTTAACGCAGAGAACTGGTTGGGGGAGACAGCGCTGGTGTCAGCGTACCTCAAACATGAGTTCACCATCATGGAGATGATGCTCAAACACGGAGCAGATGTCAACAGAGCCAGGAGGCAAGGACAGAGTCTGCTGCACGTGTGTCTGCAGGACGGTATGACAGACATTGCTGAGATGCTGATCAGGGCAGGAGCTGATGTTAACGAAGAGAACAAATATGGAGAGACAGCCGTCATCTCCGCCTTCAAGTCGAGCCTGTTCAATCTTCTCCCAGCCATATATGCTGCGGGAGCCGATGTGAACAGCCTGTATGGTGGACAGACTCTTCTGCACGAGGCACTGGTGTGGGCTGGCCAGCAATGGTGCAAGGTGGACGTGGCCACAAAGTTAATAGACGCAGGAGCTGATGTGAACGCTCTAAACCTGCAGGGTGAAGGAGTGTTGGCGACTGCATTTCAGAACGGCCACTACGGACTCATACGCAGGATCATCGAAGCAGGCGCTGATGTGAACGCAGGCAACCTGCTTCACACTGCTCTCGACTCACACCAATTTCTCGTGGCGGCTGTTCTGATCGAAGCAGGAGCAGATTTGACCGCTCTGAACGAAGCAGGTGAAACTGCGTTCCTGTCGGCGTTCAACAAAAAGGAGTTTTATTTGCTCAGGCTTTTGTCGTCAAAGGGGGCAGACCCTGACGCCAGGAACAAGGATGGGTACACCCCCCTCATGACCGCCGTTACTGAGCACTTCCCCCAGAACCAAATAGAAACTTTGTTGGCGTGTGGAGCTGACCCCTATCTGGAACAAACAGACAACAATGGGCAGACCACCACAGCATTAAAATTTGCAATACAGAACTGTTCGGAGAATGTGGTTCAACTGTTGGTGAGCAGAGTGGACGTGAATGCAACGGACAGTCTGGGGGAGACGTGTGTGCACGCCGCCGTGAGGGTGGACAGACCCCGGATGATCCGGGCACTCCGAGACGCTGGAGCTGATATGGACAAGAACAGCCCGTTACTACTCGCCCTTGACCTTGGTTTTCAGAGGTGCCTGAAGGCGTTGATAGCAGCAGGAGCCGATGTGCGGGCGAGCCTATGGGCAGCCTTCAAGAGAGAGGACCACGCCACGCTTCTACTGGTCACCCAGATCAAGCTGGAGACCAGTCCCATGTTCCAGTCACCCGACCTTTTGTTCTGGGCGGCGACTCAACACAACTTGCGTATAGGTAAGATGCTGCTCCACACAGGGACCAACATCAATGACAGTCTCGAGATGGCTATGAACGTAGACGACCACAGCGCCGCCTGGACCCTGCTCAAGTGGAGAGACCCCAAAACGAGGCTGGACCCTCTGGTGGGTGCAAATCTGTACGTCTGGGCCGTTTATCGCAACTACGGTCTCCTCGCTGCTCTCCTGGTTCAATCGGGAGTCAATGGCAACCAGCTGGTGGCCAGAGGCAATCTTTTTGTGCCTGAAGTGAACCGCCCCGTGACCCTACAAGCGATCATGTGTCTGTTGGACAGAGAATGGCTCTTCCTCAACGTGCGCCCCCTGCACAGGGTGGCGATGTTAAAGGACGCCGTTGTGCTGACGAGGGCGCTACTGCGCCACGGGGCAGTCCTGGAGGGTCAGGTTCGCTACCACTCGGCATCGCATGAGTTCGTGAGACTCGTGCGCGCTGCGGGCGCAGAGGTGGAGTTTATCCCCCTGTTCCAAGACCTCATCGTACGCGCAGAGCCCGATGAAGGCCAAGAGCAGCAGCAGGAAGAACAACAGACGAAGGACACGGAGTCACTCCAACACCTCACCCGGGAGACAATCCGAGGTCACATGATGAAGGTCAGCAAGGTCAACCTGTTCGTCAGGGTGCCGAGGCTGCCGCTGCCGAAGCAGGTGAAGGAGGACCTCCTCTATGGGGAGTCAGTGGAGGAACAGAGTGACCTGGTGGATGCCTCTGACTCCGTGTGTAGGTGCTGGCATTGCTGGCACAAAAGCGCCTCTAAACCCAAACAAGTGTTCCGTTCTGAAGCCCTTGTGGCCCGTTGAATCTGCTGGAGAAAATCGCCAACACATAGTCTGTGTTTTCCCGCCCTTGCAACCCACACTGTACATAATTTGACGCACATTCAAATCTTGAAGAAATGTAGAGAAGTCCTCCACTTTAAAGGTCGAGTTTCCCATTTCAAAGCTGAAAAACTTGTCAACCAAAGAAGAAAAAATAGTCTTCTGCTCCCAGGCACACATGAATTGTTGTGATTCAACCCCACCCCCCCCCACCCCCTGCCAGCAACCTTCTTGGACCAAACTGTGGGGAGTGCCGCAGTTTTGTGTTTGTCACGGTGTTCCTTTTTGATTGTACGAGATGGCTGTAGATACTTGCACAATTTGTGATGTTGTGTTCTGCGTACACCTGTGTGAACACGAGATGGGAATATGTTCACTCGGAGCGTAGTGCGTATTTGTACAGGTACGAGTCAAAAACGAGTGGTACAATTGGCCGAGCAGCTTTGCGGAACTGGTTGCAGATGGTGTTCATTGTGCAAGGAGAATCGTTAGAAGTTCAGGTCGTGTTAGTGATAGTCAGGAATCTCTTAGCATTGCTGATGTTTCATTCTTTGCTGTGTGTGTTGTTCTTATGATATGAAATTGTTGTTAGTGGTACAAAATGAATTGATGCAATTGTAGAAAGACAACATAAATTCACTGTTAGTTAAACTGGGTGTCATCACAAATGATTGTCGTAATAATTGCGAGTGTAGCGGTTATGAGTGGACAAGAGAATTGTAATTTGATCGTCTGTACATGTATTCTTTGAATCAAATCAACTGTTCGTGGGTAGCAAAATGAAATTTTTAGCAAGAGGCGACCCCCGCCCAAATTCTCGCTTCTGCACTCTGTGTGTAAATCTGACCATGTGACGCGATATTGTGGGGGCTGATCGACGCTCGAATGAGTGTATTGTGTGAAATGCTTGTTTTTGAAATGCCGAATTGTATTGGTACGTATGTACATATATTGTGTGAAATATTTGTTTTTGAAATGCCGAATTGTATTGGTACGTATGTACATATTTCTCTGCTCATGATGTGATTTCACGTACACGTACACACACACGCACGCGCGCGCATGCATACACACACACATACAAACACACAAACACGCACACACACACACATACATACACACACATGCACACACACACACATACACACACATACACAGACCCACACACATTAACACAAACACACACACACATACACACACACACACACACACACACACACACACACACACACGAAATGCGTTTTTCTGGATTTGCTCACGCACCTTGGACTTTTGATACCTGTGATTGACGTGTTTCTCTTGTGTAGATATTTACGTACATTGTAGACATGTAGATACACAAATGGAAAATTGCACCAAAAAATTAATAAAACCAAAAAAACAGGTGCAGATGTGTGTTTGGGTCAGTCAATTTCGTCGCTTTTTGCGCAGTTTGTGAAGAATACGGTTCTGCGTGCCAATGCCAATGCCTCTCTTGGGGGAACCGAAATATTTGTGCTTGTGTAAGATGCGAATATTCTTGGGTTTGTATGTGGACAACCCTGGAACCCACACAATGGGTACACCCAAGCTTCAAATTTGAAGCACTCCCTCCCCAAGCGGCGAATTCGTCCGTCCAGGATGCAGACTATGGGACAGGAATCTGATCTGAATGCCTGATCTGACCTGACGATCACTGCGAAAAATAAGAACCAACCCGGCCCCAATGAAGGGCAATTTGTTCAGAGCACTGGCCTCACTTTCATCCTCTTGAGATCAATCCATCCCCTGAAGGGATTCAGGATTTTGACCTTTTTTCATTTTTCTCAGGCAAGCTGTGCACAAAAGCTGCACGAGGCATCTTCTCGAAACTGTCAGCGAAGCGCACTTTGGTCTCGGAGACAAAATTCAAAGTCTCTGAATTGTTTCACGTTTTGCTGTGAGTTGGGCACAAAGAGTTGGGCAAAAATGATATGCAACCTCCAGAGCACACGCGTGCGAGTCCCAGAAAATATGTGTATCTTGACTCTACCCTCACCGTAAAGTTCACCGTTCTTGCCGTTATTTGCGTTCACTGAGTAAAGTTATGGACAAACACGTGTTGCAAAGCGAATTGTTTGCAAATTATGCTGAAACCATTGTGAACATTTTGTATCGCTGCTTGGGGGGTTGATGGAAGGCCATTTCAGTCATTGAAAATTTGTCAATAAAAGGGGTTGGCAAAGTGACAATTTTACCCTGCAGCATTTTATTATTTATTTTTCACGATTTGTCTTTGGACAAGTTGCTGGCAGATTTGTTTGTGCACGCAAGTCTCCCTGGTC
>JAAUXT010147021.1_pt1 | contig 12801 bp, 12 predicted proteins | sample 7278171 | NCBI WGS metagenome assembly JAAUXT01 (sample SAMN14350112, study PRJNA611818) | marine sediment metagenome | isolation source: surface marine sediment (1.8m) | place: French Polynesia: Moorea | collected 2018-08
AATATCATTCAATAAATGTCTTCTGTGTACAAAAATGGTTCCAACTTAGAACAAAAATTCAACTCATGCGACCCAACTGCAGCGGTCTCTTTTGAAGACCCCCTCGTATTCCTTCTTGCGCTGTGTGCGACAGCACACAGACTTTTCTCTGTCACTGTTCACAAAAACAAAACATGCGTCCGAAGATCATGAAAGGGTTTCCCTGTACCTTTGACACAGGTCTGAAGTAAGTGTCCAGACAAGTGTATTCGTGAGATTTCGATTTTGTCAGATGGTTCTTCTGTATTCTGTTGAGTGTATAAATTCTGAGATGAGAAACCAGCATTTCTGTGAAACGTTCCACATTATTGTGAACACGAAGGTCCACGTGGCGTAGGAACCGCAAGTAACAAATTTTCAGTCCAACAACAATCGTCAGTTTGCTCCGTCATGAACAGGTATCGGTACACTGATGATTGACGAAATACGAGCAAACCCAGTGCCCAAACACGAAAAGGATCTGTCCAATGCAGCTCCACAATCTGTGTTGAGTCTGCATGTGGTGGAATTATTTGTGCAATGTCCCTTCAGGTGGAAGGAACGCAGATGAGTCGGGCCAGGCGCAGCATTTGGCAGTGTTCGCGTACCATGCTGCAGCCTGATCTTGTGTGACATGCCCACATCCACTCGAGTGCTTCTATCGAAGCGTATCACTTCTTTTCCATTTGCGAAGGCAAAAGTGCCAGGTCAAGCACATCCATCCTGAACAGCGAGAAGTCCGCGACAACTCACACGTGAAATTGTGAGTTTCAGACACAGAGTGGAAGAATATATATGGGATCAAAACTTTCACCTCACTCCTTTTGTTGCAGTTCACTGCAACATAACAAAGAGTCTCGCTTCAGTGTGACGATCACAATCTGAGGCCAAATCCTCACGCGATTCAATCACGAAAGGTCTCTTTTCCTCGAGCCGAAGACTCAGGTGATTCCCTTCTCAGACCCTTTGGGTTCCCCTTCTCAACAACGGAGTTGTTCCCTTTCGTGGCTCAGAGATGCCTAATCGTCTGCATGTGTTCTGCAAAACAGATTTGACAAAAGCCAACGCACATATCGACACAACTCCCCAACCGTGCGAACATACGCACACCCGCCATCACCCTGAGTTGAAATTTTCATGTCACACAAGTCTTTCCACATCGTCGATGATAGCTGCTTTTACACACAACAAGAGCTATTCAGTTACATTCCTTTCGACGAACAGCACTCAACAGTTTGCAGACGATTCAGTTTGTGCACAACTTGGTCCCTGGAAGTCAACTTCTGAAGACAAAATGGTTTTCATCATTGACCGTTTGCTGCGTGCGATGAGGATGACCGTTTGGCTGACGCTCGGGATTGTCTTCTGGGCGTCCAGCGCACTCGCTCTCAGCGACAATCTGCTCAAAAGGGTTCTGATCAATTTGGTGCATCGGGTAAGTTTCACACAAAATGTACAGTTTCGAGTTTTTGGTGTCTGTCACTTGGATCTGTCGATCTGCAGTTTTTAGTCTCACTGTCTGTGTGTCGAATGCATGTTGTGGGTCAATTGGGCTTTTCTGGAGCCGTGAAGATTTATCCGCCAGAAACTGATGGATTGGTTGTGTTCGCGGTTTGTCAGGACAACACGCTCAAAATTTGTTCACACTGTGGCAACATCAAAGAGAAATGGAGGAAACTTCCAGAGCGATGGACAATGGAGGGTATGCTGGTCATCCCCACGGTGGCTGAGGACATGACAATCAGTGAACTTCGGAATTTCTTGCACAACTTGAACAGATGGGGGAAAGGAGACGGCGCACAATTCGAGGAGGGAAAATAGTGGGCCTGTGTTCTCCCTTAGTTGCACAAACAAAACATTGGATTCTGAATGCTGATTTTTTGTTTTGCCATTTCAGAGAAGCATTACATCTCGAATAACGAAAATCATCGTGGAACAGCTGGGAGTTGAGGTATCTAAGCCTTTGTGGGTGTGCGTGCACCTGCGTGTATTTGTGTTTTGTTGTTGTTTTTTGTGAAGCGTTTTCCTCATTCGGTCTTTAGCATGTTCAACACGCTCCATGGCAGACTGTGCCCAGTTTGATTCGAACGGAAGGAAATGCACTTTTTGACGTTCCGTGTCCAGACCACGCGATTCATTAACGAAACTGACAACTTGTTCTTTTCGGAAATCAACAAAAGTTTGACACACTCCAAATCGGCGAATAAAATTCAAAGGCCACATTTTGGACAAAAGCAAATCTCTGAAGAGTGAGATCCGGTGCGACCATTCGGCCGCATCTCGCAAAGTTGGTGGAGGCATTTTGTGGAATTGAAGCAAAAACTAGTCCGCACAGCACAAGACACTGCACTGTCTAAATTTCAATTCCCGTTTGGCTGTGAATTTCATTGTTGTTCAGCAGACTCAACTTTGGTCACGGGTTCTTGCACGAAGCACGAGAGCAAAGATGAGGAAATAGTTGATGGGTGCCTTGCTCAAAGTGGTGCGCGCTGGAACTCCGTGAATCTCGCGGCAGTCAACAAGAGCAACTCAACCCCGCTTGCTTCCGAACAAAAACAAAATAATTCAAGTGTCCAAAACTGCCTGAACGCGATCACAAGTTGTGGTGAAGAGACTACGGTACTTTCTTGTCTCCCACAAACGCAGGTGGCAGAGGTGAAACTTGAAGCCAATTTCGTCGACGATCTGGGTGCCGACAGTCTCGACATCGTCGAACTCGTTATGGCCGTCGAAGAGGAGTTTGGTGAGGAGAATGCACAGCTATTTCCACTGATGTGCGATTCTGTTGGCAAGAAACCTGCCATTGTTGCTGCAATCATCCTTTACTTTTGATGAAGGGTGTATATGTGTGTGAGAGAGGAGAGAGAGAGAGAGAGAGAGAGAGAGAGAGAGAGAGAGAGAGAGACTTGTGTGTGTGTGTGTGTGCATGCGTGTGTATGTGTGTGTATATATTGAGATTGGTTGGGGAGGGGCGATTTTTGGATGAAACTTGAACGTGCTCACATGCAGGCAAGGGCTTCATTGTCAGTCATTTCACACTTTCTGTCTGTCTCACGAGAACGATCTTTGTTCGTGGCCAGCCCAAAATTCTCGAAGATGAAATGCGGATTTGCAAAACTGTTCTTGTTCACACATTGCAGACATTGAAATTCCGGACGAGGAGGCTGAGAAAATTGTGACGGTGCAGGACGCCATTTCATACGTGAACAGCAACTCTTAAATACAGCTGAAATACAGTGCAACACTTTCAAAATTATCGCTCCCACCCGAAATTTAGTGGACTCCCCATTAGTTTTGCGTTTGACATAGATTGGGGTCGGGCCCACTCCAGGCCACACACTGGGTTTGGGCTCTCAGGTTTGGGCTCTCAACGAGAAGCCCCAATCCTATGCCGCCCACCGGACCATTGCCAGATCCAATGAACTCTCATCTCCGTCAATTTCTTGCCACTCCCTAACCTTGCAAACTGTGTTTTGGGATTTTGGGTGTGTGTGTGTGTGTAATCGCAGTGTGCAAATACAAAGTAATTTTTCATCACACTGGTGAATTGTACCACAAGAAATTAACAATACGAACGTGTTGTGGAAAGCACACACGACATTTCGCGGTTGTCTAAGGAGTACAAACCGTGCATCTTTTTGCCTTCTTCCTTTGGCCCCCTGGAGTCTGCAAAAACTGCAGACAGAAACAGGAGGAGCCTGCTCTGATAAATTGTGAGCCTCATCCCTTCAAGGTGGTCAAAAACCGCCACGTGACACAACTCAAAAATATAACAAAAAATTAACACGGATTGAACCACATGACTTGTGGTTGACCTGCCTTCGGCTTTTTCGATGCATGTACTCTTAAAATGTTGGTGTACCTGTCTGTAGCCCAAGGGATTGCAACATGTGCACCCCGTGAAAAGAATGACTCTCAATGGTGCTGAGGCTCAAAGGAATTCAAGGTTGCATGGAGAGCCGATTTCCTGTGCGAGAAAACTGGTCACTGCGTGAAAGGAAAGAAACGCCTTGGCATTGTGTGAACACACCACACAACCATGCAAAGGCATCGAGACATTTGCGAACGTGTCGCGCCCCTCTTTGAACCCAAACTGGAAATGCAACACAACTCAAGGCCCATGTCGAGGTCCGCTGAACTTTTGAGAATCTCATCTGACCCACCATCGACTTGGATTCTGGGCGGCAGGACCAGTAACACTGGGGCAATGCCTACACAGGACTTTCAGAGACCAAGGGCGTTTTGCTTGATCGTTGGTCTTGGGGTGTCTTTTGTGATCTTCTACGGCAGATGTTGTGCAAGCTGCAGCGCAGACTTACGATTTCGACCGTGACTTGCACTCCAGCGAAATGAGACCTACCTCTTTCACTGTATGAATCTGGGTGAAACCACCAGTCGGCACAAACCGTCGATTTGATTCACACAGAAGTTCCCAGCTCCTGGACTCGAAATGAAAGTTCAAAGGTCGCTTCAGAACTGCGAGATGTTTTCTTTGCAGGATGCTTCTCAATTGGTTTCAATTTCCCACCTTGCTTTTTAGCAAGAAGGCTGTGCCGAGAAAGTCCGCGGTTCCCTGGCCAGTTTCTGTTTCGGAGGGCAGGGGAGGTTTAAGCAGTACCTCCACGCCAGGTCTTGGGTGCCACCTGACTTGGTGCTGCTACCCCACATGGGGATATCAACAGAAGCACAAAGTTAGGCCGAGGGTAACCTGGTGCTGCTACCCAACCCAGGTACCAAGGGCGGGTCTGGCAGGGCTTTAAAGTCAGGTTCTGGGTGACACTTTACCTGGTGATGCTATCTCACCCAGAGGGGCAGCAGCATGATCAAGTCAGGCCCCATATGGGACTTAACCTGGTGCTGCTGCACTGCCCGGTTGGACCGAACCTGCTTCTGCTGCCCACCTAGGGGTGGGTTATCACAGTCAAGCCCCAGGTTGGAGCTAACCTGCTGCTGTTGCCCTGTATCAGGGGTGGGGGTGGTCTGGCAGTGCCTTCAAGTCAGGCCCTGGCTCTGGATGCACGTCCAATTTGGATCCCAGGTGGAATCAAACCGGGTGTTGCTGTCCCACTCCGGGAGTCTGGTGGCACCACCAAGTCAGCCCCAAGTGGGTCATACCCTGGGTCTGGCAGCATCTCCAATTCAATATTTTTCTCTTCAGGATGCTTGCCAATTGGTTTCAATTTTCCACATTGCTCAGACACGGAAACACACACATATTGCACTTTACCCACGGACCACTAAAAGCGCCGCACGATATTTAGAAAGGTTGGTTTCTGGTTGATGAACAGCTGATGCCAGAATGAAGTTTTCCAGATGGACATTTGGTTGCGATAGGACGTTGTTTCGCTGTGTGTCAAAGAAATACTGATGTGAATCAACTGGGTTGCAAATACGATGTAGAAATGCTGGCATGGTAGAGTCAGGTCACAATCGGACTGCAATTTTCCAATTAGCGAACTTGATTCATTCATGACACAAGTCATCCAGATTTCACACTCTGAAAGAATGGCGCTCTGTGGCTTCCAAACCACCAACAGATTTGACACAAATGGCTCCGAGGTTCTCAGTAAGAGACTCTGATGTCAATTTTTATGTTCAACTTTCCTTCTGTCCACAAAGAAAACCCGAAATCCAACGTTTTCAGGCTGAAAGAAAGAATCGCTCAACTCAAAACCATGCACAATTTGTGTGAGAGTTTTGTTTGTGCATCGTACATTTGCACCCACATGTTTTTTGTGGAGATCAAAATATTCTGTGATGATAGTTTTGTAGCAGCCATGAACCTTTGCAGATGTCACATGCTGCTGTTGGGAATCTGCATCTTTTTCACAAAACAAATTGAAGGGAGATCCTACTGCACATCTGCATCTGGGTAAGATATACTTCAGAGAGGGACGAGGAATTTGAGTCAAGGGGAAAGATCATCGAAGGGACTTTGGAGTCACGTACGTTTTGTTTTGTGTTGTTTTGTGTTTGAGTGCGAAAGTATCCCAGGGAAAGAACCTCGCAAAATGAACGACTCAAACTCTGCTCTCATGTGAATGAGAACTATTCGACTGCTGAATTGTCATTCTCCTTCTGACTTGCAAAAGGGGAAAAGTCGTCCTGTTCTTGAAAACTGGCAAATTTGTGCCCACAAACTGTTGGTCCCTGCCCTAATTCTGACTTTTTTTTACCTCAGGCGGAGTCTGAAGATCGCAAGCAAGGCGGACGACAACGTCGGATCACGCGAGTGGGCAGTTAACTCGAAGCGTCGCACCGGCATGGGCACCGATAAGGACTATCTATTTGTCGCCGAGATGGTGGAGTGGGCGGGAGCCAGTGTTCCACATCGGTGAGTTGGTCGGGATCTTCCAGACCCTCAATTTTGGGATGTTGACTTTTCTGATGGAGACACTGCAGTGCACTTCACGATTGAATCCTGACTCCTGTTTGACGGTAACTGGAGCAGGCCCAATTGAAAAAGAATGCAATTTGTGAGAACCGCGTGTGCTTCAGGCACTGGTACTCGTACTCACCCATCTTGACGTCGGCGTGGAACGACCCCAACAACTCGGACCTGACGTCTGCGTCCTGCTGGGATCTGGTCAAGAGCTGCTACAAGGCGGGCGACGTGATCGCGGGCGCCGGGCACGTCGGCGTCGTGTCAGGAAAAGGTGGAGTGAGACACGAGGGACCGGTGCAGTTACCGCAGTCAAGCTTGATGTCATGGCCTTGTTCGAGTTGGCATGAGAAGAGAGAACTGGCCAAATTGAACGAGCTGAGGCACCAAAACGCCAACACGCAATAGTTTCTTGCGGGACCTTTTGTTGCCACATTGCTTTTTGAACGTTGTAAAAAACCAGATGGCAAAATGTCCACGTTCGTCTCACCAGAGACGACCCTTCTCATCGTGGTTTTAGAACGCTTTGGTTCCAAGATCTCTTACGTAATGACTGATCCTTTGATTCTGGTTTTATCTGGTCTATCATTTCCTTGCAGATCGCACGACTCACACAACCGAGTCTGAGGTGGTGCGGGATGGTTGGGGCTTGAAGGAAGCCGACTTCGAGCCAGTCTTCTGGAGATACATCTGCTGAACAGGAAGTGTCCCGAACTTGCTGGTTTGTGAACCAACTCGTCGATTGATTGCGTGCACATGCTTCGTTTAGAGTGAGCATTGACATCTTGTGTCTTTGAGCAAGTGAGGCGGACGGTCCGTGGAAGGCAGGTAGGACGCGCGCACTGACGCGACTTGGGACATGGACAACCCTCTTGGAAATATTGAAGAACCAACACTTCGTTCTTTTCAGTTTAATTGAAAACAAAAATCTTTACATGACTTTGCACATGTATAAAACGTGTGTTGATACTGCATCAACAAGTTGTGGGTAACACTTGAACAAAGAAAAGGACAGGAAAATCTCCGAGTTTTCACTCGTTCAGTGCAGCTGCCGGCTAATATACAGCGGAGTCTGGTAAGCGATATAAACTTTATCTTGTCGTTCTCAAGTGCGTCTCAAGTCAGCAAACACACCACAGGGACGCATCCAAAATTTGATCAGGAGGTTTCACTCCGTTCTTGGGGGGACCGATGGCATGTAGACATGACACTTCAAAAAATCTGCGAGTGGATCAGCCCCTGTGGTGTGCGTGTCTTGATCTGATGACCACAGGAAGGAAAGGCAGAATTCAGCAAAATGACGACGCAAATACGTATTTGGGCACATCTTCGTTCATCAAGAGGTGGAGACTCTGAAAATAACGTGGCAAAGCAAACCAACCCTCAGCAGCTAAATTGCATTGTAGACTTGGGTTGCAGGGGCTTTTGTCAAAAAGGTGCAACTGCAGATACGGATACACGGTCAGACTGACTGCACTTGATTCGATGACTGGGGTGAACGAAGAAAGCACAATACGCTCGCACAACGTTTCGCGGGCTGCAAAAGCGTTCTGAAGTCCACCTTAGAACTGACTTGAGAGAAGAAAGAAAGACTGAAAACACACGCGCCAATGACGGAATCGTGGTCGTCTTGCGCGTGCAATGCTGTCTTTTTTCCCAAAAGTCCAAACAAGGGCAACAACCACACTCGATGCAGCTATTGTTTGACTTGAAAGTATCACACTGCCCATTGAGAGGAACGCTTTTCGAGTTTGAAATGTGGTCACTGAGAATGTGCAAGCGGAATTTGAAATGTTGCAGCGGTTGTTCTGAACCGGCAAGGTTGTCTTGGTGTTTCGTGTGTTTCAAAAAATGCTGTTTCTGTTGTCTGTATGACAGCCAACATCATCTATGCGGTGAACACACAACTCATGGAACACCTCCAGCTTCAACTGCTTCTCGGGCTAGAAGAAAACGGCAATGCGTCAAATGAAATGGAGACTGTAAAGTTGTGTACAAAACGGTCAAAAGAGAGAACAAAGACATCACCCGGTGGAGTGCACAAAAGTTGTGTGTACCTAAGCAACAGGACAGCTCGCAGTTTGTTTGCAGGTAATCGGCTCTGCACTGGGGATCGTTCTGCACCCACCCAGCACATTGGTCCTGGTTTTCTGGGCTGACGTGTGTGTTGGACTTCATTGAGCAGTCCTGCCCATCTCGTCTCCCTCCTCTGTCCTCTTCGTCTTCCACACCATCTGTATCATTGTGTGAAATTTGAATCCAATGAAAAATCCATTCCACAATGTGACTAAATTCGATCGAATGCAAATTCGGGACAGAAAAGACAAACGCTGACCCCTGTCCCTCAAAGGCACGCAGACAGGCATGTTAGCACTCCATTGACCATTGGCCTGGCATGTCACGCTGGATACCCCCACCAGTCGGGAGTCTGAAGAACAACTGAACTGGACCACAGCTCCGGGGCTCTTGTTTGTGCTGCTTATTTGCAGATTGGGCCGCTCCGAGAGTTCTGGACAGGCCTGACCTCCTCCAGCACCTCCTCTTGCTCCTGCACAAACACAGGGTAAAAACTCCATGTTCCCCTGGCATAATTTATCCGTGTTCAGTTGAAAACACGATTCTGGTGACGTTTTATTTAAACACACAGAGAAAAGAACACACTTGCGCAGCAGGAGGCTTGGCAGTAGTCTCGCAGGTACTGATTTGAACAATCTGGATTTTGTTGTACCCAGCCTGGGCAGTTGCCGGACGTGTCCTGGTCCATCCGTGGGCAGTCGTCCGCTCCTACATCACCACCGACTCCTGCAGGAAACAAGATCAACGTTGTTCTGAAGATGTCCTCGAAACTGAATCCAACGGACTTCCTGCAGTTTGACCTGCAGTTGAGCGTATACCCTGGTCTTGCTGCTGTGGCATACAGACGGGCATGTCTGCGCTCCACCGTCCGCTCGACTGGCACATAAGGCTCGCTACGCCGACGAGTTGGAAGCCGTTGGAGCATTGAAACTCCACCACGGTACCCACGGTACTGTTCCTGCTGCTGATCTGCTGGTTTGGCAGTTCAGACAGAGGGATGCATCCGTCCGCTGAAAATACAGAAAAGATATTTTGAGTCAACAAAACAGTCTCAACTGTCGCTCTGGTGGTGTGATTCAACCCAAAGCTTGCACTCAACCCGTGGGATTGAACTGTTGGTCAATTCACATCCATGCACCTTCCGTCTGAGGGTGACCCAGCCTTCGAAGGACTCATTTGTTCAGCGAAGAGATGACATTTGTGCTTCGTTGTTCATTTATCGCAGTTGGGAAGCAGATTTTCAGGGAGTTTAACCACTGTGATGACTTGTGGATGAGCTGAGCGCTGTTCCGCGCTCTCGATCCCAAAATACTCAACCATGACTCCTTGTCGCATTTGGATGAATATTCTGTACGTTTTCTAGCACATCGGGAACATAAAATTTGTCGACGGATGTTTTGCTCCCAATGTAAGCCAAAGATGCCACAGAAAAACAGCAATTCGTAACATAATTTCAAGACGAGTGAAGAACAGGTTCCTGTTCAGCAACCTTGTGCCACACTGAATTGTGTTGGCGTGTGGTTCCGAAGAAGTTCACTTTTGTCAGTAACTTTATTTGACAACTTGTCGCATCTCGCGGTACATTGCAAGATAGCATGCACGTAATCAGGAAACATGTCACTGTGCGCAATTGATCAGGTGCGAATTCCAGTGGGAGAGCACAATCCTTCTGTTCTCTTCAACAAACAAAAAGAACTTCTGTCTCCTCGAAAGCGCTGGCACTGCATCAGACCCTCTATTGCTTGTGCGACTCTTACCAACCGCGTGTACGAATAAACCACTGCACAGCGAGTAGTAAACGAAGAGCAAGTGCGAACAAGAAAGCTACGCGCTGAAAGCCCACGGTTTCACCATGTCAGCTTACCCAACAGGAAAGTTGCAGATTACTGCCTGAACTCCATGGGAGGTGGGGTGTCTGACAGCACCACCAGACCCCAGGTGGGACCTGGTGCTACTGCCTCACCTTGGGGGGCAGGAGTCCAGCAAGTCCTCCATGTCAGACCCACAGACACACATAGAGGTTGTGATTGCATTGAGCCCAACGGAATACGAAAGCCACTGGCATATCAAATGAAAGAATAGCAAATAAAAAGCATTCAGAACAACACGAAACATTCACCAAAACATTCATCAAGAGGCTCCATGGCTGAATTTCGGACCGGTTGGGTCCAACAACGGAGGGTCAGACACGTGCAAAAACAGTTGACAAGTTTGTGTGCACAAGTGGGACAGATTTTTCAACGATGGGCGCCGGTGTTCGGAAGGACTCCTGGATTCGTCAGAGTGTCTGTATCCCTCTGCCTCCATCGAAAATTAACCCAGACAGACAACAGAAACTCAGAGCCATTCAGAGGAAGGTGTTGATCACAGTGCAGCCCTCAACAATCGTTGCAGATGTTGCTGGTTCGTGAACGAAATACAGCAGACAAGCAAAAGCGTATGAAACGGAGTGTGTGGAAACGAAACCAAAAAGTACACTCCACATCGCTGATCTCTTTATAGCACAGTCATATGTGGAATCAGCTTGAAAGGCTTTGCATGGTTGGACTTGTACACTGCAGCAAGGAATGGCACAGCAGCAACTCCATTCTGACATTTTCAAAATTCCATGCAAGCTTCTTGTTCGATGCTGTAAGATCCGCACTGCATCACAAAGCCGTTCATGCACCAAAAGGACACTTCACTCACGCTGGCAGGTGGGCATCGTCTCGCTCCACTCTCCGGGCGGGAAGCACATCCTGCTCGCGGGGCCCCGGAGGGTGTAGCCGCGGTTGCAACTGAAGCGCACGACGGCACCAACTCGAAAGTCTCCACCGGACACGCGGCCGTTGGGCAGGTCCAACAGGGCAGAACAGCGACCTGCGCACACCGAACAGTGATGATCATCGTAGACGAAAGCGCCAATGTCGTGTTTCGCAAGCAAGAAAAAAGATTTTCCAGATAGAAATTGTGCGATCGCCCTCTCACCTGGCTGAGGCTGTGGCTGACCTTGGGGAGTCGGAACTGGAAGGTGACAACAAACTCATGAATTCAAACAACAACCAACATCTTTTCTGCGGACCTCAGCAATTCTTGGCACTGCGAGGCCAATACGTTCCCGCGCCGTAACGAGTTCTACTCACTGAAAGTGTAGGTCGCTATGAAGCCGCTGGCGGCTTGGCTGTAGTCGGTCGTGAGCTCGATGGTGTCGGCCGAGCTCAGTGTCACGACGCCGGGAGAGACGGTCCCGCAGTACCTGCAACCGTCGCGCAAAACGGTAGGATGTTCTGCTGATTTTTTCTTCCTTTCTTTTCATTTCATTGTATTTTTTGCTTTTTGTGTTTGAACTGGGTAGAGCTTTGTTCCAGTATCCGACCACCCAGATCGATCTGCTGATCTCAGATCTGTTCCAGTATCCGACCACCCCCAATTTCTCAGCCCCTGTGTCTCTCAGAGAGAAGCTGCCTATCCCAAAAGAGAGGCCTTTTTCTGGGCTCTCTTGTGGTATAAGCAATTTGTCTCTGAGAGACACAGGGGCTGAGAAATTGGGGGTGGTCGGATACTGGAACAGATCTGAGATCTGTTCCAGTTTCTGACCACTTGTTCCAGTATCCGACCACCCATGGAAACTCAATGAGAGAGAGACAGTTTTGGCCACACAAGATACTTTTTTATTGAAAAAAGCAGACATCATGTGACCAAAAGAGAAAAGAAGACAAGACAATCAGTACAGAGACTTGTGTAGATTGCAACACTGCAGGCCCTGGTCTGGTTTATGGTGAGGATCCTTCATCCTCCTGGTGTGGTGCACATAAGTTTTTTTCCAGTCTCCATCCATTTTGTCCCTTCTGCACTGGACCAGGAACCTGCAGTCTCCATCCTCCAACAAGACACTACAGTCAATGCTGTACATAAATGTCAAGAAAAAATCTTCCACTGTGACACCCTCTTTTCTTGTTTCTCTCATCCACTTGAACACCAGGTCTTGAAGAGGGCCATCCTTTTGCCTGAAGAGGTCCCCGATGTCGCCCCGTATTGCCACTGCCTCTCTAGTCGCCCCTGCCATCGACCACAGCATCCGCTGGACCTCAATCTCCCTTTCTGGAGCCATTCTGGAAGTCGAAGCACTTGTCAAAATTGCCACCAATATCGCAAGAGCAGGTTTCAGTCACTTCGAGCTAATTGAGGGTCACCAGTCTCTGCACACCCCAGTTCCCACTGTTACTGGCAAGGAAGATCAAAATATGGTAAAAAAATTTTATTGCACAAATGACTTTTAGACCTTGCAGGAGCATGTCAAAAGTGGTTTAAACTTGGTTCTGTGTGCTAGAAATGCCTCATTTTTG
>JAAUXT010010247.1_pt1 | contig 12800 bp, 12 predicted proteins | sample 7278171 | NCBI WGS metagenome assembly JAAUXT01 (sample SAMN14350112, study PRJNA611818) | marine sediment metagenome | isolation source: surface marine sediment (1.8m) | place: French Polynesia: Moorea | collected 2018-08
ACAGGCACACATACAGACACACAGATACAGAGACACACAGGCACACATACAGACACACAGATACAGAGACACACAGACACACATACAGACACACAGATACAGAGACACACACACAGGCACACAAACAGACACAAAAAAGACAGACAGACAGACAGACAGATAGACAGACAGACAGACACACACGCACACACACACACACACAAATGAGAGACAGACACACGCACCTGTAGGGCCACATGAGCCCGAGCGTTGTCTTGTACATGAGCTCAGGATGGTTAAGGAAACTTCCAAAAGGTGTTTTCAAGGCTGTTTCAAAATATGCTCAACAGTTAAAATTGATCCTGGTGGCAGCATCAATTTACCTGTATCCCAAATTTTATCCAAAAAGGGGCAGGGAATAATATTTACCATGACCACCCCATAAGTACTGCCATGGGCTTCCACAGCCCCAGCAACAGCCACAACCAATAGCAGCCTTACCCTAGATAGAGCCACTCCTGGCCACTGGGCACATGACCTGGACTGCCAACATACAATGCATTGAGACACCACAGAGGAAGGCAGCCCAAACCACTGAGCTACAACTCATGCTATACAATAAACCATACTACAACATCACTACTGGGGCACCAGTAATATGTACAAACTGCCACCAACAAAACCATGAGCAAATAAACGTTGAATATAACTATTTCCTTCCTGTTATTCTCAGCACACTTATGTATATACATACCCATTGTTTTGTTCTTTTGTTGTACACAATTGGCGTGTGGTTGCATCAGGCCCGTGTTAAGTGAGAACAATTGTGACCTTTTCACAGGCACTTCAGTACCAGACAGAAACCACACATTTGTTTGATTAAGGACAGAAGAGGTTGCAAAGCTTCATCTTGTGTTTATTATGAAACAGAAAGTACCACGAGAAATACCAGTTGTGGCATGTGTCAGCAACTTGCAGAACATGTTTGGTGGCTTCTGTTTTCTTGACCTGGTTTTACATTTTGTGTCCAAAGAAAAAGCCACATTACTAAAGACTTTCCCCACAACAGAAGTTGCCAACATTTCTGCCCCATGTCTTTGCCTTGAGAACAAAAATATATTGGCTTCATTTTGGACATAACTTCTCCTTGGCTGCAGCTTTCAATACAAAGCCAGACAGAACAACTGGATAAAAGGTAGGATATATGGGCTGAACAAAGACTAGTACACTGCTGAAAAGGACCATTGGATAATATGGCAAATGCAAAGTTGTAAGAATTGTGATGTTGTAGCAAGTCCAACATAGAATCATTGAGGCAGAGATCAAGGCCAACTGCACTTGGAGAACAGAATCTTGGCTGGTTTTGGTTACAGTGATTTTCTTCTGAGATTCTTTGGATATATGTATAATACCTATGTGCATGAAAGAGATGGTAGTCATTGAGAGTAGATGTGTGATAAAAGATCCCCAAATAGCTATTTGTACTGAAACAAGTTTTTTGGTGGGATCATGAAAAATTGTACATAATTTGTCAGGTATTTCTGGGCTGGTGATAAAAATCACAACTACTGTGCTGACCACAAAAATAATTGATACAAGAGAGATTACAACCAAGTACTTTGACACAGGCTTGAATCTTTTAAATTGTGTGGTCATTGGGTAAATTACCACCATTAATCTGCACAGGGACACAAATGCTGAAAGCAGCTGGGAGGACAACGCAAACTGCAGGTGCATCCCTGCTGCAACAAAGCAAGTTGATCCTCTTCTCCACTGATAATCATATTCAACATATACTCCCTTGAGAACAAGATGGTTTGCCCATAATATATGGAAATACACAGCCAGTGACAGGTGGTGTATATTTCCAGACACAACAGCTGATAGATATGCCTTGCTAAATACCTTCTTGTTCCATATGTGGAGACAAATTGACAGGATATTTGCAACCAGAAGAAAAGTAGAAAGTAGGTAGCTGCCAACATTGGATGCCATATCTTCAAGCAGATCACCACATGACCTGAACCAAGGTATATGAGCAGTGCAGTGGGTGTTCTGTGGCACAAAACAGCAAATATGGTAGTCAGAAACCTGAACAACATGAGGTATAACAAACTTGAATGTTGATTTGTCAATAAATTCAAAGAAGTTATCAAGAACAGACAGTAATGAGATTGTGGAAGGCAAATCAGAAGCAAGAAACTCTGTGAGTGGGTTGCTTGAAAGGTTGATTGTTCTTAAATCAGTCAGATGGAGAAATGAGCCTCTTAATATTTTTGTTATCTTGTTATTTTTCAAGCAAAGTACTCTAAGTTTTGGACTCTGATAAAAACTTTCCTCAGTGATGGAATCAAGAATATTGTAAGCCATGTCCAAACACAACAGTGTTTCAGGAAATGTTATTTCAATAATTAGACTGACATCACTGTCCTGGATCCACAGGAATAAAGTCTGTTGAAATTTAGCACTGTATTTGTGTACTACAGGGGAGTTTGAAATGAATATTGATAAAAATGGATAAACCTTCAACACCCCCTTGTGGTTGGTGCATTTGATAGCCAGTGCCAAACAGCTACAGTTTGCTGGGCATGAAAGATGCTTCAACTGGCACAAAAATTCATCATCTTTCATGGGACAATCAGGTAATCCATCACAAAGACTCACCAAAAGTATACACTGTGAAGTTCTGCTGCACTTGTACTTGTCTGCACATTTTTGTTTCACATTTTGGCACTGATTAAACACATTTCATCATCAGATGTAGGACAGTCCACTTTTCCATCACAAACAAAAGTCCATGGGATACAGTAAGAGGTGGTACATTTGAAAGATCTGACACATTCCAAGTCCTGGCAATTCTCCAAATGTCCACCATTTCTACATGGGTGGAGATGATTATAGATGTTGAACATAAACATGCAAATATTTGAAACATTGAAACATTTGGTATGTCCTTCTCGACATGGCAACTGACCAGGAGTTGCACAATGTGTGGGGATTCCACCCAACAGTCCAATTAAATTTTATTCTTCAGACAATGAACAGTCTACAACAAGGTCATTCTGAAACAACAAACCTGGTGAATGAGTACAAGATACTGAATGAAAATCACCTGATGTCTTTATGCTTGGCTTTGAGCCAAACAACACACAATTTCCTTCTACAGTAACTACAAACAGAAACCTGTGGTGTGTGTTACTTTGATTCAACAATGCACTGTCTGAGCAATGACAGTCCATTTCATCAGACCTGTCTTGTGCACAGTCAACTTGTCCATTACACATTGCTAAGACATTGACATGCACACCATTTTTGCACTTGAATGTAAGCCCTCCAGTAAATATAGCTGCCAAAGGCACTGGAAAGATGGCAAAGCCTGAGGCATAACTACTAGAAATGGGATAATTTGTGCAAACTTTTTTGCAATGAAGCTTTTGACAAGATACCATTATCACTTTGTTTGGGTGGTCCAGGCTTGCAACAAAAACAGGTGGAAATTGGCCTTGGACAAACTCACTTAAAATTCCAATTTTGTGTAGTGCTTTCTGAATGAATATTCCAATTTGTACTTTCAACAGCAACTGTGCAAGTTCTCTGTGTGATTCCACCCAATAGAAATGTAGACATTTTGTATCTAAAAACAAAGTCTCAGTTGGGCAATGTTTTGTATTGTCAGAATGGTTGTTCAACATTTTGTGTTGTTTCACTGATGTCATACAAGCTACATAAGGCAGTAACTTGTCATTGCAGTTGACATTTACCATGTTGGGCTCAGCTAAGTTGGTGAGTAAAATGGCAGTACATTTCTCTGCACTGAATAAAACAGGGTACAATTTATCAGTTGAATTTTGTGACACATGAACAAAATTAGTGCAAGACTGATATCTGATTACAAGTTGAACAAGTTGCTCCACTGTCATTGTCATGCTGCTTGTATTCTCACTGGTCATGCATCTGTCAAATGGAATATATCCAAAACATGTGCAATTTGTATGATCTTGCCCAAAATTGTAGTTGTTGTACGGTAAAAAGGCAGCTGGAATGTTGTTCTCCCATTGCCATATTCTCTGGAAAGAAAAAACAAATAAATTCTCATTTCAGCAGATGTTAAGGGGAAGAAAGCAGAAACATACTTTGTGAATACAAGTATACATACTTTGAATTTCAGACCAATGTACAAGGCTTCAGGATCATGCAGCAAAGCAGTTTGCAATTTCATGAATTTTACAAATTGTAAGATGTCATTGAGGTCTGTTTTACTCAGAAAGTAAATGAGAGTTGCTCCAATATTATTACACTCTTCCTGGGCTTTTCTCCATGACATTTGAGCCTTGCTCCAAAATCTGTAGGACTGGTCTACCACCACAGGTTCCACAATAGTCACATTGGCATTATGTGTTAAAAAGAAGTATTGGTGGGTGGTTTGAACACTGCTGTATTCCAAGCATTCCAATTGAGACCAGTATTTGTGTATTCTATTTTGCTGACAAGGCTTTCTTCTCTTGGACAATGCAAATCTTTCAGTGCACTGAAAGGATTCAATCTGCAGGGCATGTGTCCTGCCAAGATGACAGATATCTGTGAAAGTGTATGGATCCAGAGAGACAAATCGATACCTCCATTTTGAGAGAAGAAAGCTACACATTGTGCGTCGAATACTTTGGGCCTGTATTTTGATATTCGGTTTGTTATGTCTCAGAGCAATATCAACAGAAGAGTGTGACCTGTGTTGCCTGCAAGAGGGACCTGAACAATTGGCCAGAAGTTTGAGCCCAATATAAGCATCCAGATGGTAAATATTGTGGAATGCCCTGCCCTGAAATCAAAGTGCAATATATCAAAAAGAACAAAGAAAACCTGACCTCATTTCAGAGTTGTATTCTTTTGTGCTATGTGGGCCAAATACTGCTGTTTTTGTTTGAATGCTTTACTTGCAGAAGTTCATAACATGTTGATGAAAAGAATTTGTCTTCAAAAAGACTGAACACCCAACCAACCCTTGTGTATTGATGAGGGAATATTCACTGGCTACTCTTAGGAATGGAGATTCTTTCCACCTCCACATTTTCTTTGTGGGATCTATTCTTTGAAAATGGTATGTTTTTGGAAACATGAGAAACAATAGGTATACAGAACCTTTGAAGTGTTCTGAACTTCTCCCACCAGGACATGCTCTGAGTCAGCTGATGGTAACTTTCTTCTCACCACAACTTCCAGCCAGTTCTGGGCATGAAGGGGCTCCATCAGTTCCAAAATCAGGTTGTTTGAATATTCTTGTGTAAAGAAACAGGTGACTGCAGATACAGAATTCTGAATAAATACATTTTTGTGTTGTATAACAACTTGAGATTTGTACCCACATTTGAACATGCAGTTCCTCCATTGAGTTTTGTTTGTCAGTGGTTGCCACAAAATACCTCTCACTTTGACATCCAAATTAAACTTGTCTGTGAATTGCTTTTCTATTTGCAACATATTTCTTATCCCAAAATGTGGCCTTTTCCTTTGGTCATTTTGACTACAGGGTTCCCTTCGAGCAATATTCAGAGCAACACACCTATGTAAAGACATCAATAAATCCCAAGTTTTTCTGATGGTATGGAAGCTCAATTGATTTTCATGAGCTGGCATACAAAATGAAGTTTCAAAAGCAAAAGCATTTCCAGAAATTTGGCACAGTGAACTCCTGGCAAGAACACATGGGCAAACATTTATAAATTTGCATTCACTTGTTCTCAAAGTTAAAGAGACATTGACAATACTGTATGGAACAAACATGTAGAGAATGCCAAGTAAAGAGGAGTTATAGCTGTAATAGTTCCTTTGGAATGCCAAGTTATTTTTGGCTATTGACTTGCATACAATGCTATTTTCTGAGTACATTTTCTTCACATGTTCAGCTGTGACAAATCCCCCAAATTTACAAGATTCACTCATCTGGCCTTGGAAATGGAGACTTTTTATGGTCAAATTTACATATTTGTCAGGAGAGGCATGGGCCTCGAAAATATATGTTTGTTCTCTGCAATGTGCAGATGGAGTGGGAAGGTTATGAACAAGTGAGTCAACAATTCTGATGCTGGTTGTTGCTGTAGGCTTAGTTTCATAAACAAAATCAAATTCATTCATTTCAATAGTGCAGCTGCTAAAAACAGTTAGAAGTGTGACAAATGAAGAAAGCAGTGTAAAGTTTTGCCTCATGATACTTCTACCTGATAAGTGCCCAGGGCCATCAAAAACTATAACTTGAATTTGGTGACATTGCTTTTGATCAAACAACAGCAAAATTTTCTCAGTTTTGTTGGCAACTATGTTGAACATGTCCAATATGTCTGTTTCATGATAACCCCTGTAAGATAATCTGGCAACATGTGTGAAGGAGGAGGTAACAGGTTGGCCAAACAACAGAGTCATCACAATGTTTATATCCATCACTGTGAAATCAACCAGCAAATGAAAAACTGTGGATGGGAAAGCAATGACTTTGAAGTCAACATTGTGAAACTCTGGGAAAACACTGAAATTGGAGATGTGGCCACAAAAAAAGAGATCACTTATTTCATTTACAGGGTCACTTGTTTCATTTATTGGAGCAATGTGAACATGACCAAGCTGGCATGGCACTTGACCACCAGCAAAATTGACAGAACCACTGATAAACTCCAGACTAGAAAAGGTAAAATTCACTGCTAGTTTCTCTGGAAGTTGGAATCTCATAAATATCAATGACTGAGCAGAAGCAACAAGGCTATGTTCTTTGGAACAATCATCCAAAATTATGAATCCATTTTGGCAGTACTTATGATATTTAAGAACAGTTGGAAGCATTAAATTTGAGTTTAGTTCTATTTTGCCTTGGGGCCAAGTGACCAGCATTCCAGAAGACAACACTCTGATATCAGTTTCATTTGTTGACAGGTGGAATGGCAAATCCCTCAACATTTTCTGTACAGCCAAGAAAAACAAAAGTGTTGCATTTCTTTGTTTGAAGATTTCCACAAAGGCAAACTGTGACCTGACAAATGCTTGCAAACTGTTTGATCTACCTTTCATTTTCTGTGTTTGACATTGATACAAGAAGCTATCAATGTATGCAAACCAATATTTAGGTGTCTGCTTCAAAACAGGTGTGTGACTTTTAACCCATTCCTCATTTGGATCAGCATAATACAAACATTTCTGAGAACCCAACAGAATCATGCACAGCCAAGCTTTTATGGAATTTATAGCCATAGTTTTGAGAGAGACAGAAACAATAATATCCTCAGTTTGTCATGTTGGATTTTGTTTTTCAAAATGTCACACAGTGAGTGTGAATTGTTTGACTATCACATCCAATCACTCTTCTTTGGTCATCATCCAAGTAAAATATGTTCCTTGTGGGTTCAGCTGAAGAAATTAAACATAGCAAAAATCCACAAGGTTGCAGCTCAGAGTGGTTTTCTTTGCATGATGAAATCATGTGAAATGAGTGAGAATTACAGAAAACATAATTTTCATCTTGGAATGCTGTTGAGGTCCAAGCTACTGATTTTGCAGCTGTCTCAGAAATTCATTTGTTGGAGAGATGCCCTTTTTCATTCAAATTCACACAGTTGTCTGTGATAAACTGTGGATGTTTACATAAATTTTAAAATCCAGGGCCACTGCATGCTGCATTAGCAGTATTTCCCAGACAGAAGGGATTGGGTATTGAGTTCTGTGTCAACTTGTGCCCATCAAAGAAGGCAGGCCCAACATGCGGACTTGCTGAACTCATTCTCATGCAGAAAGAAGTGTGTGAGAGAGAAATTATAACTGAAGAGATAAAAGACACTTGTGTTGTTTGTGATATGGTTCACTGATGGATGCCATGCCCACATGCCCATGTAGACATACCCGGCACACCACACACGCACAAGAAGCAGACACTTCTGCAGACACCACCACATACCAAACCCGAACCCACACAGACCCCCACTCCCGGTGGTCCTCCCGACACAAAGCTGACTGCACGCATGCGTTAGCGCCGTGGGTCCGACTCCGACTCCCATGGGGCGGAGTTCTCTGATACGCATCCAAATAAAACAGTCACTCGGTTCCATATCTGTTCCGTACCGTGTGTGAACACAGTAGGGAGGTTCAGCACGATTCTGCAATCTGTCCGGTCTCACGTGGCTGACGTAATTTGAGTGATAGTGCATTGGTGTGTTTTGTGATTCAAGCTGATTTCTCCCAACTATGCACATAGCCTGTGACCTTCACGCCTACAAATATTCTGCTCATTGGTTCACAGTGACACACACTAGCAGAAAGACCTCCCTTCACCTTACATCTGTTCCATGTGTTTTGAGGTTTCTACCAATCTTCTGTGTGGTGTGGGGAGGAAATTGAACAGCCACTGATGAGGCTGACCGCAGCGTTGCCATTTTCGTGCGTGCTGAACCTCCGTGCCAAACTTTTGGACTTCAAACGCTTCAGCGAATGAGAAACGGCGTCAGTGTGCACAAACAGGCGAAAATCTGGGTCGGGACTTTCCGCAGAAAAATAACGTGACATGAAAACCAAATGCGCTGCTCTGTGAGAAGTTGCGATTGCAGTTTATTTTTCGATTGAAATACCATTCACAAGCGAGTAAAACATTTGTTGGGGCACATTGTCTGGAGATGGCAAATCAGTGTCAACAGCGTCCATCCACAGGAAAAAGTTTTCTTATTGTGAGCCCCCCCCCCCAAACTTGGGTGGGGTCCACCCCCGCAAAAAAAAAACAACTCTTCGCTCGCTCTCAGCAGCTGCTGCAAACGTTTTGCACTTTTTTGCGCAATAAAACTTTGAAGATCATTTGGGCCCAGTCGCAGTGCCAAAAATGTTTGATCTCTGTCCACCTGAAGGAGCCTGGTCAGACTGACGGGCTTTTGCGTGGTGGAGCCGACCCTGGATCCGCTGGAGGTTTTTCCCGCACGGAAGGCCAGTTTCAACCTGGACGCGTCTAGAGTTTTGGACGACGGGGGTTCGCGGTTCAGGTCAGGCGGGACCCAAACAAGACTCTAGACCAACCTTCGCTGGTCAAAATCTGGTAAAAAAGATGCTTCCCTGCACCCGGTGAATGATGATTTACAAAAGAGAAAATGTTTCTGTCGGTAGCACCATTGTGTTATCAATGCGAGTCTTTAAATGTCACTTTTTCTTCAGCACACGAAGCTCATTGCGCGCCTCCATGTTGTACTCCATGACGTCATATTCTCCCGATGACGTCACAGTCGGGCGCGACAGGAAGACCTTCTTGGAGACGGTGTAGGAAGTCTTGCCCGTTTTCTTCTGGAAGTACAACCTGAAACAACCGAAGAGCCACGTCAAGGAACTTTGTGAACCATCGGAAGCATCTGTAAAATGACAGACAGACAGACACACACACACACACACACACACACACAGACCTGTAGGGCCACGTGAACCCGAGCGCTGTCGCGACCCAGAGCTGCTTCTCCCCGATCCACCAGCTGCTGCTCCCTGTCTCCATCCCAGACAGACAGACAGACAGACAGACAGACAGACAGACAGACACACACACACACACACCTGTAGGGCCACGTGAACCCGAGCGCTGTCGCGACCCAGAGCTGCTTCTCCCCGACCCACCAGCTCCTGCTCCCTGTCTCCATCCCAGACAGACAGACAGACAGACAGACAGACACACACACACACACACACACACACACACCTGTATGGCCACGTGAGCCCGAGCGCTGTCGCGACCCAGAGCTGCTTCTCCCCGACCCACCAGCTCCTGCTCCCTGATTGGTCGACGTGAGCGCAGAGACGCTTGGGGACATCCGGGACCTCGCGACGCTCTTGGAACGACATGTTCTGGTCTCGGTCCCTGCAATAAGGGACAGAATACCTCGAGGAATGACGTTCTTTCTGCATCTCATTGTGACACACGCCTTCAGCCAACCAAGACTCGTCAATGCAGGGACAAGCACCGCACGCACCAAGGTCACACCCTATTGTCGTCGCACCTGCATGACCCATGCAATTCTTGCAGTCTGTGTCTGTGTTCTTGGTCCCAGTTTTCCTTTGTTCTCTCCATCTGTCTAACCCCGACACGACACACACTCCTCCTCTGTGTCTCTCTTCTCCTCTCTCCATCCTGCGTATTCACATTCTCTCCTGTGCCTCCATCCACCTTCTCTCCCCATGCTGCCCGACCCTGTGTACCTGTTCCTCTGCTGTATGGCTTCGCTCCTCCTCCTCATCTCTTCCTTCGTCTCTCCATCCCCCGGCTCCACGTTCTGCTTCAGTTTGATCCGGACGATGAGGCAATCCTCCAACCCTGTCACCGTCTCATCAGAATCGTCAAACCAGTAGTTGAACTCGAAAACCTGCACACACAGAACAAGACTTGCACAGAACTTGACCATTGGTCAGTCAAACAAACCCTTGTCGTTCGTGTACCCTTCACAGTCACTTCCACCCGACTTTGAACCAGATTCCCAGAGGGCATTAGATCCCTGTGTAACAGGACCAGAGCACAACAAGGACCAATGCACGACCACACTACAAGGTCGTTCTCTGGACCACAGCACTGTGGTCGTGCTGTGGTCCTGTCACACCGGGAACCAAACCTGGATCCAGCTCCAGCTTGTCTGGCGGACCCTGACCCATGGCCCTGACCTTGGTCTCAACTGACAAAGGTGATTCAGTGTCCTTTGTTTGCAAAAATAAACCCAGATGTTATTTAGTTAGGGGCTCTGACACCCACAAAAATTCAGCACACAACAAAAAGTCGGACCCCTTTCCAGTTATATTTTGGGGGCAGACGAAGCTCAGACTCTGGATCCTCTCTTGACAGAAGACCCCTGGACCACCCACACACAACAAACATGTTTTGCACCTTGAGGGAAATTTTTCAGGGGTCAGGGGCTACTCAGACCCCAAAGTCACCCAGGGTCCCTTGATTGAACACCCCTGGACCACCATCAGTGCTGACCTCTGTGTCTGTGTGTGTGTCCAGCTTCGTCATCTGCAGCAGCCCGTCCGGATCCATGTGCTCCTCCAGGTGGAAGCACGTGACCCGCCATGTGACGCTCGGCTGCGCGCGTCTCACCGCCTACAGGGACAAACCGGAAGTGCGTGAGGTAAAGCGGAAGTGACTGATCTGAGGGGCGAACGCTTCCGGACAGGGAACCAGATGCGCTTGGGGCCCTGTTGACTCCCTCTGTGTGTGTGTGTGTGTGTGTGTGTGTGTGTGTGTGTACGTGTGTGCGTGTGTGTGTGTCTATTTCTCTCTCCTTCCTCCTCATTTTAGTTCTCCTTCTCTGCCCTTTCTCTTTCTGATCATCTCTCTTACTCTGTGCCTGTCTCTCCTCTCTCCTTTCTCCATGCTCTTACCCTCACACTTTCTTTCACTCTCAGCTCTGTCTCTTGCCGTCTGTCTGTCTGTCTGTCTGTCTATCTGTCTGTCTGTCTGTCTGTCTGTCTGTCAGTCTCTCTCTCTCTCTCTCTCTCTCTGTCTCTGTCTCTCTCTCTCTCACCTGGATGGTCTCGCTCACTGTCCCCGTCTCTCCCAGACTTCTCAGGTACTGTCTCTCGTTGCAGTATGCAGTCTCCACCAGCATCAGGACCATCGTCACCGCCACAACGATCAGACTAATAACCACGGACAGCTGGAGGGACTGCAAGAAAATGCCAGAGGCACGGTCAAACGGGGTCACACTGCATCCCACAAAACACATACCGTACCGTCTCGTGTATAAGACGCACTTTTTTGCCCCAAAATCAGACATCAAATGAAGGGGTGCGTCTTATACATAAGTATGTTTGGATCTTTTGAGACACAAAGGGACAAATAACAATGTAGTAAGAAAAGACTCTTTTATCTCTTCCAAGTTTCAAATGAGCTTAGAAGTTTACCAAAATACAGCATTCACACTCTTTGGGCCTCACTAATTGAGGAAGAATTAGAAGAATAATTTGGAGATTGTGAAATTTTTTTTTTAATTTGGACAAATTTTGAGCGTGGTACGTTGTCTCGGAGTCAATTACCTTGGTGAAAATGTCGGCAAAACTGCAGTATCGAGTACGGCTGCAACGTCTTGCTACCTTTGGAAAATGTGGACAAACACCTTCTCGCTGCCACACCTTTGAACTCACGGACACGCATTTTATGAGGCACACCGGGGAAGGACCAGTCGAAATGGCTTTCGGCCCCATTCACCCAAGAGTACTCACCCTTCAGTACTCATTCACCCTCCAGTACTCACTCACCAGTGCACTCAAACACTCACGCTCCAGCAGTCACGCACTTCTGGTACTCAATCACCCTTTGACACTCACCCCCATATACTGCACACTCACCCTTCTGTACTCATTCACCCTCCAGTACTCCCTCACCCCTTCAGTACTCACTCACCCTCCAGTACTCACTCACCCCTTCAGTACTCACTCACCCTCCAGTACTCACTCACCCTCATGTACTCACTCACCCTTCGGTACTCATTCAGCCTGCAGTACTCACTCACCCTCATGTACTCACTCACCCTCCAGTACTCACTCACCCTTCAGTACTCACTCACCCTCAGTACTCACTCATCCTCATGTACTCACTCACCCTCCAGTACTCACTCAGCTCCAGTACTCACTCACCCTTCGGTACTCACTCACCCTTCAGTACTCACTCACCCCTTCAGTACTCATTCACCCTCCAGTACTCACTCACCCTTCAGTACTCACTCACCCTTCAGTACTCACTCACCCTTCAGTACTCACTCACCCTCCAGTACTCACTCACCCTTCAGTACTCACTCACCCCTTCAGTACTCATTCACCCTCCAGTACTCACT